>JYMV01006504.1_pt1 | contig 310590 bp, 274 predicted proteins | sample 338911 | NCBI WGS metagenome assembly JYMV01 (sample SAMN03354496, study PRJNA234377) | hydrothermal vent metagenome | biome: Deep sea; feature: Hydrothermal plumes at the Eastern Lau Spreading Center, Western Pacific Ocean; material: Seawater | place: Tonga | collected 2009 | depth 2000 m m
ACCAGACCTTTGATAGCGTAGTACAAGCTAAAAGAGCAACCAAAAATGCAATCAAACTTTACAACTCTGAAAGATTACATTTATCTTTAAACTATAAAACACCTAATTACGTGCACAAAAATGTCGCTTAAAACTAATTTTAACCTGTAGCCGTATTTTAGGACGAGACATTATGAAAAGAATACTATCAATTAGTTTAATTTGTTTGCTTCTTAGTTGCAAATCTGGTAATTCAATTAATCAAAAGGTTGAATTCAATATTGTCCAAGTACCAATAATCCAGGAGAACGATACTGTTATTTCAAATGAACTTCGATTTTATAAAATAAGTTCTGCGTTTAACTCAATGCAGCTGATGTATGACAATTATGGCGACTGGGACATGAATTTGTCAGGAAGATACCAAGGAAACATTCCGCAGTTAGTTTGGAAAGATGTCAATCTGATTGATGACGGGAAAACGTACACTATTTCAGCTAGTGGAAAAGAAACACTAGAAGACTTCTTTACTTCATTTGTAATTCTCAATGCCAACGGACTAGATGCTCTTTCAGAGAAAAATCAAAGTCGGGAACTGATCGTTGATTATTTAAAGTCTCGATTGAAAAAATTAGGTAATAAGAAAAATTTTAATGCTGTCTATCAGACAAAAAAGCAGTCATAACTACACATAACAATGCATATATTTTATGTCTCTTTCCGGGCTAAATCTGAATCTCCCCAATTAATCGTAAATTGGTCCAACGGATAAATCCGTCGGTGCGGCGCCTTTGTGCTAGCTGATTCTCACGCTGCTCCGCAGCTGCGGGCCCGCCTTCGGCGGCCAGCTTGCCGAATCAGCCGCAGTCACGCCACAAAACATATAATCAGGAAATTCAAGATATTATTTCAAAGATTCATCAGAATAGCTTGAATAATCGGGCTTATTTAGGATTTACTTACAATGATGAATTCGGATACGCAAAAGGTAATAAAGAAGGATTACTCTTATATGCCGCTGAATTTTTAAAAGCTGCTCATGAAGTTGACTTAAAAAACTATGATCATTCTGACGAACAAATGTTCAAGCCAAGTTTAGATTGGATGCGGGAAAAGGACGAAAACCCATTCGTATATATTCAACTTACAAAAAAAGCAGCATCAGAAATCAAAGAGGTTGATGATTCTTTTAAATCCCGTTGGTACGATAAACTAATTATTCCAGGTTGCATCGGATTTTTAATATTAGGAATTATTTTATCCTTAATAGGACTTATAACGTTTATCGGGTGGTTATAACATTTGCTAACAATGCATATATTTTATGCCTCATTTCCGGCTTAAATCAAATCTCCCCAATTAATCGTAAATTAGTCCAACGGATAAATCCGTTGGCGCGGCGCCATTGCGCTTGCTGAATCGCACGCAGAGACGAGCTCTGCTTCTACCCTAGCCTTCAGCTAGGTGTTCTTGCCCCTGCCTGCCGGCAGGCAGGGATTCAGCCGCAGTCACGCCACAAAACATATACAAGACCGTTGTAAAACATAATCAACCAACCATAAATATCAAGACTAATGAAGAAAGTATTTTTTATTGCATGTTTTTTGACAAGCATTTTCGCACAAGCTCAAGGATATACATTTATTTCTGATAGCTTAAGATTACTTCCGATGCAAGAATTGATGAAAAAAGAACCACCAGCAGATTTTAAACCTGTTTATTATGAGGATGGAACACAAGTAGCCTTTAAAAAGGTGTTACCACTAATAATAGAACGAAAATTAATACCTCGCATGTTTGTTGATGAAAATGGAGAATATAAAGCGTTGGTTGTAAAAAGCACTCTAAAAAATGAAGACATAAGAATTGTATATAAAGATATACCTAAATCATTGGAAAAACATGGTTATTCTTTCGGAAATCCTGACAGTGATATAGTAATCATAAACATAGATGGTGGACCCGAAAATAATCTTAGTACGTTTGGGTTTGAATATTCATTTAGTGTTCTAGGTGGTATTGATGAAAACAACTATTTTTTAATAAATATGCGTGAATCGCAAACACTACATCCAGAAGAAACAGAAAAGGATGAAATTTCGTGGGAACAGGCTAAAAATTACAATGAAAAAACGGCAAAAACGCTTTATGAGCTCATTAGTTATTTTAAATCACAAAATAAAAAAGTATACGTTGTGGGTTGTTCTTATGGTTCATTTGTGGGCTTAAAATCCATAGTTGATTATAAAAATATCGCAGATGGCTATTTACTTATGGTAGGTAGATTGGATATGACACAGGAAGTAAGTAATGCTTATTCGAAAGGTTTAAAAGCAAAGTTTGAAGAAGATGCTATAACACCTATAATAGGTGAAAAGTCTGATAATATTTACACGGTAAATATGCGAAAAATAGCTTCAGCATTGAGCAGAGATGAAAAATATACCGAATTATTAAAAGACACCGACCTCTCAAATGTCACCTATATTTACAGTGAAATTGACCAAAGCGTTGGTAAACTAACAGAAAAGGAAATAGCATTTCTCAAATCAAAAAACGCTGAAGTAGTAAGTGTGGAAATTGAACACGGAAAATACTTCGAACTAGTTTTAAAAGATGGATTGGAAATGTTGTTAGATGATTAAAAATCGTAAAATTACGTTTTACAACACTGCATATATTTTATGTCTCGTTTCTGGCTAAATTTACATCTCCCCAATTAATCGTAAATTAGTCCAACGGATAAAACTGTCGGCGCGGCGCCTTTGTGCTAGCTGATTCTCACGCTGCTCCGCAGCTGCGGGCCCGCCTTCGGCGGCCAGCTTGCCCCTGCCTGCCGGCAGGCAGGGATTCAGCCGCAGTCCCGCCACAAAACATATACAAGACCGTTATGCTGCAGCAAAGAAAAATGGTTTCTTCAACTTAATATTGTAACTTTGATTTATGGAAATAAATATTCAAAATAAAAAAATTCAGCTGATTCAATGGCTTTCGACTTTGAATGATGAATCCATTATTGAAAAAATAATGAAGCTCCGGGAAAATGAAAAGACAGATTGGTGGAATAACATTTCTGATGAAGAAAAAAACTCTATCGAAAAAGGGTTGACGGATGCAAATTCTGGCCGATTAAAGTCTCACTCAGAAGCAAAGAAACTTTATGACAAGTGGTTATAAAATCCTTTGGACTGAACACGCCCTTTCCGAATTGGAAGAAACTATTGAATATCTCAGAGAAAATTGGACTGATAAGGAATTAAGCAATTTTTCTAGAGAACTTGACCACACCATTGAACTGATTTCGAAAAGTCCAGAATTGTTTCAAGTTTCCAAGAAGAAAAAAGATGTTAGAAGAGCTGTTGTAGCAAAATTGAATAATCTATATTACAGAATCAATAAAGATTCGATTGAAATACTTTCGTTCTTTTCCAATAGACAAGATCCGAATAAAATAAAACTTTGATTAATGTGCTAGCCGCAGCATAACAATGCATATATTTTATGCCTTTTATCTGGCTTAAATTGAATCTCCCAAATTAATCGTAAATTGGTCCAACGGATAAATCCGTTGGCGCGGCGCCATTGTCCCAGCTGATTCTCACGCTGCTCCGCAGCTGCAGGCCCGCCTTCGGCGGCCAGCTTCCCGAATCAGCCGCAGTCACGCCACAAAACATATACAAGACCGTTACCTGCAAGCTTTAAGAACTAAACTACGAAATTAACGAATGGAACAAATAAAAATCATCTTCTTCGTATTAGCTTCCTTTTTTGGGATTGAAGAAGGAAAAATTGCTGCTGATAAGACTACAGTTTCTGTATATCCTCAAAATAAAAGAATTGAAATCATTCAAGAAGATCTTTTTACCGTAATACAATCGAAGAAAGACAGCATACTTGTATTGGAACAATGGAATAATTTGCTTTTTTGGAAAGAAAGAAATACCAATTGGTCAAAAGAATTGAATGGTTTTACTGCAAAGAATTTCAGTATCACATATACGGAGAACACAATTAAACCAAATTTAACACTAACCTATTTAAAAGAAGAAGATTTACGCGCTTTAGGAATTTGGTATAATGCTGAAAGTAATCGATTTTCCATCAATCACATTCCTCGAAACAATATCGAATCTGAAAGTGGAAAATTAATTGATAACTATTGGAATTTTGATGGAGTTAAGTCTTTTAGCTTTACAATTGAGCCATTTCTAAAAATGTCTGAAGATTATAAAAAATTCAAAGTCCCCTTGAAAGAATTATTGGCAAAATATAAAAAAGAATAAGCCAGCAGGTAACAACGGCTATAGTTAATGGCGGTAGTTGGTTAAACGAATTAAACTTCCTACATTTTTTTACTAACTTGTCAAGCGGATAAAAAAGCAAATGCGGCGCCAACCCTGCTGATTCTAACGCGGGCAAGCCCGCTGCCAGCTTTTGCGACGTTGCCACAATGCGCTCACGCCACGGCCGAGCGCTGGCCGCGAAGACCGCCACAAACTATAGCCAAGACCGTTGTAGCCAATTAGAAAAATGATTCGAATTGAATTGAATTAAATGCAATATACGATTGAAGGAAATCATAAACATATCAAAAAACAATTACGGTAGTAAAATCGTATTCTCAAAAATTAGCAAAATAGAATACAATCAGAAGAACGATTCACCATCTGTAAAAATGGTTTTATCTGGTATAGAAAAATACGTTATCAATGGAAGACCTTATGCCTTATCTGAAAATAGATTTCTGGTGGTGGACAACAATAGCGATGTTCAATTGAATATTGATGCGAAAAAAGAGGTGAAAGGCATTTGTATATTTCCGTCTAAAAGGCTACTCAATGAAGTTGCCAAAACGCGCGTTTCATCTGCCGAAACTCTTTTAGACGACCCTTTTAAGGATTACAACCAAAAGTTAACACATAGCCTTTTTAGTTTTACCGAAACGCGCACTGGTAGATTTCTTAACCAAAATATCGCAAAGATTCTTGATGCTTTTAAGGATGAAAATTCAATGGATTTTGAGTCGTTCTACCTTCAACTTGGAGAATGTGTGGTGTATGATCAGTTAGAATTGGAAGGTAAATTAAAAGCCGTGCCTTCAGTTAAAAAATCTACACAGGAAGAACTTTACAGAAGAATTGCAACAGCCAAAGATTTTATGGTAGATAATTTTAGGCAAAACATTGTTTTAGATGATTTAGCTCAAGAAGCGTCTCTTTCCAAATTCCATTTTACACGTACATTTAAGTCCTTATTTCATTTGTCTCCTTACCAATTTTTAACGCAATTGCGCTTGGGAAAAGCAAAAGAACTCATTCAACTCGGCTATTCCTATAACGAAGTGAGTCTCCTGGTCGGTTTTTCAGATGGAAACAACCTTAGAAAGGCTCTAAAAAAAATGGGGTCAAGTCCAAATTAGCAATATTTACCCCATTTTTATTCAAAAAGATTTCGTCATTTGCAAGTAAACAAAATTGTAAGCTATGCAAAAGATGGTTTCAACCAGTTGGGTTATCCTTTTCGTCGTCACTTCGATATTATTTTTCTGTAATTCTGTTGCCGGACAATCTCTAAAACGCTCCGCCTTTTTGGGTGCCCAGTTGATGGACTTATCCGCTGTAGAAGAAGAAACAGGGGCGGATTTCGGATTGTATCTTCCGATGATTCTTCCTGAAGGGAGTTTAGGAGAAATGGGTGTGCCAGCAAAATCGGTACTTCAAAAAATCAATGGGTTTGAAATTAAATCATTTCAAGATATTCAATCAGCACTTTCACCAATTAAAGAAGGGAACAATTTAGAAGTTGTTGTTTTGGAAAACGGCAAAACAAAAACATACAAAGGCTTAGCCGTTGGTAAACCAAAAGAAAAGCACACACATGCCTCGATTGATTATGGTGTAGTGCGATACGCTGGTAATACGCTACGGTATTTTTTGTACCTACCCAATGAGGTGGAAAATCCGCCAGTGGTATTCTTCCTTCAGGGCTATACTTGCCAAAGTATTGAAATGCGTGACAATAACCCTGCAAAGCAACTGATTAACCAATGGATAGAAAAAGGCTATGCGGTCTATTTGGTTGAAAAACCAGGCATGGGCGATAGTGAAAGTGCTATTCCTTGTATGGATATCGATTTTAATCAGGAATTACTGGCATTTACAAAAGCCTATGAGGCATTACAAAACAACCCAAAAATTGACAATCAAAACATCTTCCTGTTTGGTCATTCAATGGGTGGAATTATTGCGCCTTTGCTCGCTCAAAAAACCTCGCCAGCAGGCATTATGGTGTATGGCATTGTTGGTGAAAGATGGTATGATTATATGAAGCGAATATACACCGAACAACCATTAATTTTCGGCAATAACCAAGAGCAAATTAACCAAGATGCACAATATTATCTTCCGTTTGTTAAAGACTTATTGGTTCATAAAAAATCTAATTCAGAACTCTTAAAAAGCCCTATTTATGGCGAGCGATTAAAACAAGACGGCGTGGCCGATAACTTAGCAAATGGCTACTATATCATGCGGCATTACAAATATTGGCAAACGCTTGCCGATGTGGATGTTCCAGGTATTTGGGCAAAAGTAAAAGCGCCTGTTTATGTATTGCACGGCGAATACGATATTCAAGCCATCCATCCCAAGTATGGCGAAATGATTGTAACCAATGTAAACCAAAACGGCGGTAATGCCCAATTTGAGTTAATGCCAAAAGCGGAACATGCTTTTCTACATTTTGATTCTCGAGAAGAGCACCTCAATACCCTGAACGGTGGCGGTTATGTGGCGGCTTTTACCACAAATTTCAATCCGACTATTGGCGAGAAATGTATTGAGTGGATGAATCAACAGCGCAAATAAATCATTCTATGAAATCCGTATTTTTTTTAGGTGTGATTGTATTCGGTGGCGTTTGGCTTTCGTCACAGTCCGATTCTCAATCATTTTCACAGACCCTAGAACGGTTTAAAAGTGAGTATAATCAACACGACATTCAACCCATTACGCTCAGTTACGTGACCAATATTCAGAATGTCGCTTCCGCGAAAGCGTTAAAAGAACAGCAAGAATTCTTTGAAACCTACCAATCTACTCTAAAAACCTTTCCTTTTGAAGAATTATCGGACAAAGAGCAACTGTATCATCAGATATTGACCTACGAAATTGAGTTGAATATAGAGCGCATTGAACTGGAAAGCAAATGGTTAAAACAAAATAAACACTTGAAAGGAACACGTCTTTTCGATGAGAAAATGGGCAAAGAGTGGTATGCCTATTTCTTAAAAAAATGGATAGATAAAGAGCTTACACCTGATACTGCCTTTGAATTTGGGGAGAAGGAATTTGAAAAGGTAAAACAAGCGATGAAAAACCTTATCGAAAATAGTGGTTTGAATCCCGTCGAATTTCAACAAAAATGGAAAGAAAATCCCTATTCTATTGGCAGTAAAACAGAGGTTCGTGAGCAGTACGAAACCCTGAATGCAGAGGTTTTGAAAAACGCCAAACGCTACTTTCCCGAAGTACAGGGATTGCCTTCTTTGCAAATTACCGAAAGTACAAATTCGGCAATGGCAATTGCACCCGCCTATTACGACAACGACACCTTTTATTATAATTTTTTTGATGCGGAATATGATGGTAGAGATATGGGTTGGATTTACATTCACGAAGGTGTGCCAGGACATCATTATCAACATCATTTTGCAAGGCAAGCTAACAACCCGCTGGATATCTTTTACTATAGCAGCTATGCCGAAGGCTGGGCAGCATATATTGAGCAATATGGTAGTATGCTTGGCGCATACAAAACACCCTTTGACACCTATGCTTGGTTGCAATGGGATTTGGTACGTTCGGTGCGTGTAGCCTTGGATGTGGGGTTGAATTACTACGGATGGTCCGATGAGAAAGCTTTGTTATATTGGCAACAGCACATTCCGAATAAAGACGACATGGGCAAACGCGAAATAAAACGAATGAAGCAATGGCCAGTTCAGGTCATTACCTACAAATATGGCAAACAGCTGTTAGATGAATTGCGGGCAGACATCAAAAAACCTAAAGACCTTAAAACCTTCCACCTTTGGGTGCTTGAAAATGGTAATATTCCATTGTCTGTACTGAAGCAACACGTTGGTAAAAAACTACACAAATGGACGCTGCAAGAAAACAGATACGAAGCTCAAACCAAAACCATAGACCAAACCATCAGCAGTCTTTATCAAGTAATTTCTGGAGACAAAGGTCAAGAACGGGATTGGGATTTTTTACGCTATTTGTTCCATCCAGAAGCCAAATTTGTAGCAAGCGGCAAGCGCAAAGATGGCACTACTGGTGTGCGTTATGTATTGATTGAAGAATACATCGAATCCTCAGGAAAGTGGATGCTTGAAAATGGTTTCTTTGAAAACGAAATGAAACGCGAAGTGCAGCAATTTGGGCATATCGCTCAGGTATTTAGCAGCTTCGAATGTTTCAATAATCTCGAGGACAAAGCTCCTTTTATGCGAGGCATCAACAGCATTCAACTCCTCTACACTGGTAAACGCTGGCAGGTGATTAATATATACTTTACGCAAGAATCTGAGGAAAACCCGATACCACAAGAATACGATAAAAATTAATTGATGATGAAAATGAAAAACCTGATGACACTCTTCTTTTTAATGAGCCTTTCCTTGGCAATTGCCCAAACAGATTCAGTTTTGGTGAGCAACGTGCAATTTAAAGATTCTAAGTTTAACAATCCGCATGCCGGAAGTGGTTTCATACTAAAACACAATAATAAGCTGTATGGCATTACAGCAAAACATGTGCTGTTTATTGCCAAGACTGATAGCATGAAAACCATCAGTTTTGACAAACAACTAAAATCGTGGGAATTCAAATCCAAAAAAAACGACAAAGTCTCTGTCTTAGCAGGCAAACTGATTAACGAAGACCCTAATGAAGCCATTGAAATGCCGCCAAAAGGAGATTGGCTCATTTTTGAAATCGAGTCCAACATTCCTAAAGATGTAGCCGTATACGAAGTCCGTGAAGAGCCCTTGACCATCGGCGAAAAAATTCGGTTTTTGGGCTATCCTTACAAGAATTACAAAGCGGCTAGTGTTCAAGGCTCTCTTATTGGATTTACCCCAGAGAACAACCTAAAACTGAATGTGCCCAAAGGCAATTATGGTGGTTGCAGCGGTGGCCCTGTTTTGGATGCTAACGGCAAAGTAGTAGGCATTGTATCCATGGGGTATTTCAATCAAAAAGAACAAAAAATGATTTTTGAATCCGCTTCACTAGACTATTTCAAACAGATAATAACATCAAAAAATTATGAAAAATAAATCACATCTTTTCCCCATCGTAATCGTCCTACTTTTTGTAATGTTGTGCAACACGCAATTGCTTGCCCAAAAAATGGAATATTACCGCCATTTGGTGTTTCGGGAAACTCCTTATTCTGATGTCAGAGGAATTCATCCTATCGACAATGAAACGGCAAATAAAGAAGCACATTACCGGTTTGTATTTGATGCTCAGAATAGACTAACCGAGGTGTCTCATCGAATAGGCAACGACCTTATTGCAGACAACGGAAATTGGGATACCTTCATCTGGTTTTCACCAAAAATGACCATTGCGTATGATGGAGACAAAGAGATTAGGCATTTTTATAATATTGCCAATCAGCGCATTGAAGCACACGGAAAAATGTACAAAGCGGTATTTCAATTGGATAATCAAGGCAGAAGAACGTCAGTGGCCTTATACGATAAAGACAACAACCCATCAGAAAACGCTTGGGGAATCCATACCTATCAGTGGACTCATACCGAAAATGGAACTGTGATTGAAAAACGATTCAACCTAAAGAATGAATCTACTACCATGCGCCCAAATCTTACCTTTTATACGATTCGTTTAGAGTTTGGCGAGGACGACTTATTGGATTTTGTCTATCATATAGATGAAGATGGAAATCTAATTAACAATACCATGAAAGCCGCAATAGATAGAATTGTTTACGACCAGGAAGAAAACTTCTCGCGGTGGATGGTTTTTGATAAAGACAAAAAACCCGTGGAAGGAAATGCCCCAGGATTTGCCATTGGAGAACATTTGTATGACGCCAAAGGAAATAAGGTGGGACTGAGAGGTTTTGATGTTGAAGGTCGATTAAAGGCTTTTCCGAATGGCATTGCAAAAGAAGTACATGTATTTGATGAATTTAACAATCCAACCGAATCTAAATTTTATGATATAGATAATAATTTACTGCAATATGTAAAACGTATTTACAGTAACGATGGCAAACGAATAGAATGGTTGAAACTTTTGGATGAAAACGGCGAATTAACGATGCATCCCACAGCCAAATTTGCAGCAATGAAAATGGAATACGATACAAACGGGCTTGTGATAGAAAGAAAACGATATGATGAAAAACTTGAGGAAATAAAAACCAACAATTAATAATGACGCTAAGGCATTATCTGAAGAATACGGCAACAAAACCTGCAGAAATAAAGGCTGTTTTAATCATTTCTATGGCTCTTACTTTTCTTCTTCAATCTTGTGCCACAAATTGGACAAAGGCAATCACCTATGGGCAATTGAATAAAAGGGAATTCTACGAAAGTATTGCCATTGAAGTACAAAATGGATTGGTTTTCATTAATACAAAAATCAAAGGCAAAAACTACCGTTTTCTATTTGATACAGGAGCTCCATTTAGCATTTCAAAAGAACTACAGAACCAGCACAAGTACAAAAAGCTGAGTATCGGTAACATCAAGGACAGTGAACACAACAGAACAAAGGTAGATTGGGTGCAGGTAGATGAATTTACGCTTGGTGGAGTTTCGTTTTTAAATCAAACGGCTTTTGTGGCAGACTTTAGTGCGAACCCACTTTTTAAATGCCTAAATATTGATGGGATTATCGGCTCAAATGTTATGCGGCATTGCAACTGGACACTGGACCAAGACAATTCGTTGCTCTCGCTTAGCCATTCTTCGATAAAAGAACAGCAAGAAGCTACAACAGTCGTTTCATTTTCTACAGATTACCAATACAATATCTTCATTGATGTCGCCATCGGAAAAGCCAAAATCACAAATATGCTTGTCGATTACGGATCCAACGGTTCATTAGCCCTGACCGATAATGCTTTTACGATTTTGGACGAAAAGGGACTATGGGATACTATTTTTGAGGAAGGAGGAAAGTCGCAATCCGGCATCGTTGGGAATACGAACGATATAAACCGAAAAATTTGCTTTTCGGATTCAGTTCAAATTCATCAATTAAATCTACACAAAACGCTGATTAAAACAGGAAAAACAGTTTCCATTGGCAATGGAATTTTATCAAAATATAAAGTTACGATAGACTGGCATCAACAGAAACTCTACTTACAAGAAACAGCATCTTCTAAACAACCAAATACCTACAGCCAATTCAGGTTGGGGTATTCCGAAAAAGCAGGTGTTTATGTACAGTCTGTGGTAAAAAATTCTTTGGCCTATAAAAAAGGACTTAAACCTGACATGAAGGTATTGCAATTCGGCACACTCAATTTTCAGGGTGACCATACTTTTTGCGATTTTGTTCAATATGATAAAAAGGGTGAAATCTCGCTCAAAGTTTTAGATGCTGAAAATAAAATCAAAGAAATCACAATCAAAACACATACCATTGATTATTAATTAAATATGAAAACAAAACCCTATTGCCTTTTAGCATTTTTGCTATTGATTTTAACTTCTTGCGCTTTGCAAAAAAACGTCGTAGATAAACCCAAAATTTTTGAGTTTGGCACCTCGATGAACGAAATGAAAAGTCGTTTAACATCCCTTACCGATTCGGTGGTTGTGCGCAACAACGAACCCATTCAATTGCCTACCGCTAAAAATGAACAATCCCAATTGGATGTGTATGGATTTGAATATGCAGGCAAAAAACGAAAGGCGGAACTTATTTTTGCCGATGACGCTTTAGACATCGTTTGGATTTTGACGGATGCCGAAGAAGAACAACGGTTTATTGAGCATTTCAAATCTAAGTATGGAGAACCTACGCACAGCACTGGGGAAGCCACCTTTTTTCTGGATAACGCAACGGCTGTGAGAAACAAACCCCACGAAGTTCTTTTTATTTCGGAGCGATTAATTGAGCCGTACAGACAGTTTTTGGGAAATTAGAACGATAAAGAATGAATATAAAAACTATTGTCATCCTAATATTTTCAGTTCATTTTTTGGTGCTTTTATCTTGTTCAGATAACAGGAATACTAAAAGTGCCAAAACGGAATATTACTCTAAGATAGCAGGTATTATTTCTCCAAACTTAAACTGTTTAGGAAGAGGTAAGATTTCAGAGAAAGAAGCCCAATTATTAAAGCATTATCAATTTAAATACGATACTGATGGCAAGCTAAACAGCATTCAATTTTTTTGATAAAAAAATCGATCAAATGACAGCTATTTTGGGACAAGCAAGGTAGATTTTAAATATTCAGATGACACATTGGTTAGGTCTTATTTTGACAAGGAAGGGAAGATGACTTCAACCAACAGACATTATTATTTGGGCGGAGAAATAGTTGAAATTTTAAAACTAACAGAAGCGAATATCTCTGAAATCAATCCTGATAAATTTGAATTTCAAATCTGGTTTGGTGAGAATAAATGGTGAATACTTTCTTTTGGAAAAACTAAAAAAATTGAAATTAAAACTACACCCAACAATGCATATATTTTATGGCTCAATTCGAGCCAAATTTGAATCTCCCCAATTAATCGTAAATTGGTCCAACGGATAAAACCGTCGGCGCGGCGCCTTTTGTCTTCCTCTCGTGCTAAAGCACTCGTCGGAGACATGCTGCTGATTCTCACGCTGACGCTTCCAGTGCTAGCCGAACCAGCCGCAGTCCCGCCACAAAACATATACAAGACCGTTAGGCACAATTTGACCAAGATTGTAACAAATTCTCATATTTATCGTCTTTTAAGGACAATCAAAAATCATAATGAAATTCTTCAAAATCCTAATTCTTTTTGTCACTATCAACTTCAATTTGAATGCTCAAAACCAATCATCATTAAATAAAAATAAACAAGAGGATATTACATTTACCATAAAAAATGTGAACATAATCCCAATGACAGAGGACAATAAAGTCATTGAAAAAGCTACTGTTGTAATTCATAATAAGAAGATACTATCAATTAATGATTCCATTCCAGTTAATGCTACCATAATAGATGGAACGGATAAGTGGCTAATTCCTGGTCTAATTGATATGCACGTTCATAATCTTGCGGATGTAAGAATGAGTTCAAATTATCCTACAAAAGGTGCAACCTTATTTATGGATAATCAAGATTTTATGTTGCTCTATGTTGCAAATGGAGTTACAACAACTTTTGAACTTAGTGGTCGAGTAGAGCATTTTGGACAAAGAAATGAAATTATCAATGGCAAAGTCATTGGTCCACGGATTGCTTTAGCTTATTTGGTAGATGGTGGAGAGTCTGGAAATACTGCAAATACACCTAATGACGGACGACAAACTGTGAGACTCGCTAAGCAACAAGGCTACGAATTTATTAAAGTTTATTCTAATTTAAATGCTGAGACTTACAAAGCTATTATTGATGAGGCAAGTATACAAAAAATGAAAGTTATTGGTCATATTCCAACAATCTTCAAAGGTAATACAAAAGATGCTTTTGTACCTCATTTTGGTATGGTAGCACACGCAGAGGAATTTTCAAGTCAGACAGATAAATATACAGATGAAGTAGCTAAAGAGTTTGCAAAATTAGCCAAAGATAATGGAACTTGGGTTACGCCAAACCTATCGAATTTAGTATACATTGCAAAACAAGCACGTTCACTCGATAGTGTCAAAAATTTATCTAGCTTCAAATATGTTCATCCATTAATGCAAAGCAAATGGATAGTCTCTAACCAATATAATAAAGGTACATCACCCAAACGTGTAGCATATTTTGACTCACTTATCGATTTTCACATTAAGCTTGTAAAAGAATTCAAAAACGCAGGTGTACCAATGGTTGCAGGAACAGATTCTGGAACATCTGGAATCGTTTGGGGTTTTTCTCTACACGACGAATTGAAACTTCTAGTAGATGCTGGATTAACTACAAATGAAGTTTTAATTTCTGCAACTCGTTTACCGGCAGAATGGTTAGAAATTGATGACAAGATAGGAACAGTTGAAAAAGGAAAATTTGCAGATTTAATCTTGCTTGATGAAAATCCTTTAAAAAACATCAATAATACCAAGAAAATTGCAGGTGTTTTCGTCAATGGAAAATGGGTTTCAAGAGAACAGCTTGACAATATGCTTTCTGTATTGGCAAAAGAAAATGACTTAAAGAAAGATGATTTTGATTGGAACAAAAGAGGGGAATATTAGTGAATAAAGCTGTGCCTAACAATTCATATATTTTATGTCTCAATTCAGGCTAAAATCAAATCTCCCCAATTAATCGTAAATTGGTCCAACGGATAAAATCGTCGGCGCGGCGCAAACAGCACGCTGAATCGCACGCAGAGACGAGCTCTGCTTCAACCCTAGCCTGCGGCTAGGTGTTCTTGCCGACCCGCCCGTACCGGACGGCACGTTCGGGCTGGTTCAGCCGCAGTCCCGCAACTAACCATACACAAACGTTGGCAACAAGCTGAAGAAACAGAATGAATAAACTAAAAAAAGGAGAATTTTATGGAAAACATTACCAAAAATCAGCTTTTGAAAATCTAATCATTACAGATACAGAATACACACATAGTAAAGTTGACTGGCATTATCACGAAAATCCATATTTCACGTATTTACTTCAAGGAAAACTCTTTGAATCTAATAAAAAAGAGTCCTATTATTTAGAGCCAGGAAGCTTACTGTTTCATAATTGGCAAGACTCACACTACAACATAAAATCGCCTGAATTTACACGAGGTTTTCATATTGAACTGAATGAGAATTGGTTTTCAATTTTTGATATTCAAATAACAGATTTTGAAGGAAGTGTTAATTTGAAAAGTCCAATAATAAAAAACTTAATGAACCAGATATTTATTGAGACTAAAATTAATGACCAATATTCAAAGTTAAGTATTGATAGTAATTTAATTCATATATTTAATTCGCTAACTGAAGCAAAAAATGGTAATTCAAGAAAGCCTATTTGGGTAAACCAACTAAAAGATTTGTTGATTGAAGAACAAATAGACCATTCCTTGAATAGTTTAAGTAAAAAACTAGAAATCCATCCCGTCCACCTATCTAGAGAATTCAATCGATATTTTGGAACAAGTCTTGGCAATTACATTCGACTGATAAAATTGAACAAAGCTCTTTGCTTGCTTGCTTCTAATAAATATTCATTGACAGAAATTTGTTATCAATGTGGTTTTTACGACCAAAGTCATTTCATCAAGAACTTTAAGCGAATTTACAAGACAACACCTTCAAAACTTTTGAAGAACATTTCGCAATGCTAATTCTATACAATTCTGAGCAGTTTTTTAATCTCATCTTTGCAAATCATCACAAATCAATCGAAAAATGAGAATTAAAAACATCCTAGTACGACTTTTTCTTTTTTATTCATTTTCAACCTATGCCCAAAATATGGCAGAATATACAAATGGTTGGGTAGGAAAAATAGAAAATACAAAGGTCTTCAACTTACAGATAGAAATAGAAAATTTAGGACTTAAAAACGCCAAATTCAAAATTTCTAACAACCAAAATATAATCGATTATCCTTTTGATTCAAAAAGCACTTCAATATTAGAAATACCTTTTGCTGACAACTATTCTTTTAAAGGTCAATTATCTGAAAATGACAAAGAGATTAATGGATTTGTCAAGTCTGGAATGCTTCTTTACCATTTAAAACTAACTCAATCAGAGAACAACACTTTTATAGGAACTTGGAATCTACTAATGGTAGACGAGTTGAAATCACTTAATTTTTATTTGAGTGTTGAAAATGGAGATGAAAATGAATACCAAGCCTATCCAATTTTTAGCGATAATCGATTTACAGGAACTTGGTGCGATAATTTTCAAAAAGAAAATGATTTGATTTCGTTTACTGATTTTAAAACTGGATTGCAGTTTAGAGGGAAACTAGTACCAAATAGAATTCAATTAGGTATCTATCTTGGAAAAAACTTACTTACAGAAGTAACCCTAAAAAAGTCAACAACAGATTGGGATATTGGTGGGTTCCAAAATGAGAATAAAGCGTCTATTTTACAACTTGCTAAAATGGAATCCCTGATTTCAAAGGATTCATTACCAAACACACATTCTGTTTTAATCTCAAAAAAAGGAAAAGTAGTTTACGAAAATTACTTTGATGGCTATAACGCAAGTATCCCACACGATATGCGTTCGGCCTCAAAAAGTATTTCATCTGCTATAGTTGGAATTGCAAGTGATAAATCATTATTCATAAATGTTGATCAATCCATTTTTGACTTTTTACCAAATGAATATCAAATGCTAAAAGACAGTTTAAAATCAAAAATTGTTATTCATAGCCTTTTAACAATGAGTTCTGGGCTAGATGCAGACGATTATACAAGAGAGCGAAAATCATCCGCATCTGAAAATAATTACCAACCTACTAGAGATTGGACAGAAACGATTCTGAAAGCGAATATGATAAACGAACCCAATACAGAGGCAAATTATGGTTCAGCAAATCCATTTTTACTTGGCGTTGTAATGGATTCAGTTGTTTCTGAACCTTTAGAAATGTTTATGGACAAATACCTTTTTCAGAAACTTGAAATCACCAATTATATCATACAAACAGACTTGAAAGGAAGACCATATTTTGGAGGTGGAATGTACCTCACGCCAAAAGATATGTTGAAATTTGGGGAGTTATACCTCAATAAAGGAAAATGGAATTCTGAACGTGTTTTATCTAAAAAATGGGTTGAAAACTCAATTAAGCACTATCGTAATTTGGAAAATGTACCTGATAAAAACGGCTATGGATATTTATGGTGGCATAACACGTATCAAGTAAACGGAAAAAGTATAAAATCAATTGAAGCCAGAGGAGCTGGTGGACAATATATATTTGTTATTCCTAGTTTAAAAGCAGTTGTTGTTATAACATCTGGAAATTATAGAAATGGAAAAACACAGCAACCAGAAAAGATTTTTGAAGAATATATTTTACCTTTCCTTTAAAATTGAAAAAAGCCAGCTGCCAACAATGCATATATTTTATGGCTCATTTCCGGCTAGATTTCAATCTCCCTAATTAATCGTAAATTGCCCTAACGGATAAAACCGTTGGCGCGGCGCCATTGCCCCCAGCTGATTATCACGCTGACGCTTCCAGCGCTAGCCGAATCAGCCGCAGTCTCGCCACAAAACATATACAATACCGTAACTCTATGACGACAGTACAAGCTTTAAACTGATGACAATAAAATTGAACGTATTTACATTTTTTAGCACATTGGTTTTATTGACATCTTGTAATGGACAATCAACCAAACAACAAGTTAAAACAGATAACATTGTAAAAGGTGATACTGTTACAAAACTTGGAAATAACATTATGGTTATTCATCAAGATAAAAATGATAATTATTGGTTTGGAAGTTCGGAGACAGGAGTATATAAATTTGACGGAAAAACATTCACTAATTTTACTACAAAACACGGCTTATTAAATAACAGAATTGATGAAATAAAAGAAGATAAATTTGGCAATATTTTTTTTAATAGCTGTCACCCTAATTCAACCATTGTTAAGTTTGACGGAAACACCTTTACTAAAATAGTTGCGACTACCAGTAATGAATGGAAACTTCAATCAGATGATTTATGGTTTAGACATTCTTTTCAAAATGAAAAGGTTTACAGGTATGACGGCTCGACATTATATGAATTACAACTTCCAAAACCAGAAACGCTAACTAATCCTTTTGAAATCTACAGTATTTACAAAGACAAGAAAGGAAACATTTGGTTTGGCTCAAACCCAGTTGGAGTTTGCCGATACGACGGAAAATCGTTTGAATGGATTACAGAAGAAGATGTGACAGAATTTCGGAATGAGGGAGCCAACGGAGTGCGCTCCATTGCAGAAGACAAAAATGGCGACTTTTGGTTCAATACTGAATATCGTTATAGTGTTTACGATCACGCAACATTGAAAAGCAGTAAATTTTACACGAGACACGAAAGTATAGGCGGCTTAGATGGGAAAAAGAACAGCGATTTGGACGAATACCTATCAACAGTACGTGATAACAACAATAACTTATGGTTCGTAACGTATCGTAATGGCGTTTGGAAATACGATGGGACGAAAATTAAACACTTTGCTGTTCAAAACAACTCAAAAGACATAACGCTATTCAGTATTTATAAAGACAATAATGGTGTCCTGTGGCTTGGAACACACGAAAATGGAGTATATAAATTTAATGGAACAATATTTGAAAAATTTACAAAATGAAATGAGAAAGAACTACAGCTAACACTGCATATATTTTATGTCTCGTTCCTGGCTAAATCTAAATCTCAACAATTAATCGTAAATTGTCCCAGCGGATAAATCCTTCTGCGCGGTGCCTTTTGTCTTCCTCTCATGCTAAAGCGCTCGTCGGAGACATGCTGCTGAATCGGCTAGCCATATACTAGACCGTTGTATGTAATTTTTGATTCCAAATAAATAAGTAACCTACACAAAAAATCGATAAGAATGATTTACTATTGGTTGCACATGGTCTATGTCTACATCGGCTCTAGAATATTTTGGGAAAAAATAAGACCAACTTCTGAATTGACACGGACTAGAAGAGTAAATTTATTAGATTGCGAATCTTTTCGGTTCATGGCAAATTCAAAATACTTTTATTACATGGACTTAATTAGATACGAAGTCGTATTTAGATCAAAGCTATACGATAATACTGTAAGAAAAGGTATGTTTGGTGTCTTAGCATCTCAAAAAATTATATATAAGAAGCCTCTTAAAATGTTTGTTAAATTTGATATCACTCTGAAATTAGAAGGGTCAGATGAAAAATGGGTATATCATAGACAAGTATTTAAACAAAATGGACAAACATGTGCAATCGGATTTACAAAAGCTGGATTTTGGAAAAACAAAAAGGCTCAAAACATGAATGAAATACTGATTAGTAGTGATCCTGATTATAAAATAAAAGTACCTTCAGAGGAATTATTAAACCTATTTGAAAAGGATTATTCAATTCTAAAAATTAATGATAAAACTATTTAACTTCAGAAATCAGACACAAATTTACGAAGTACTGTAAAAGTTATCCTTGCAAATAATACTGTTTGAAAGCACGAAGTAATGCTCTATAGTTTTAATTAAATCTAATTCCCTATTTTTATTCAACTATCACAAACCAAATGTGCGCAATTCTTGCACTGCCGGCATCACTTGTATTGAATGAAACCAAACGCAGTTAAAATATCACAAATAATAGACGAGACCACCGCAAACAACGCAACTACGTCTTTTGCCGTTTGTTGGATTAAAAATGAAATTGAAGGGATAAAAATTGACGATGTCTTGTATTCGAATGTCTCAAACGCCATCTTTTTTCTAGACCCAAAATTTCAATGGAAAATTCTAAAAAAAGATGGAACTCCTACAGCAGGATATATTTTATACCTGACCAATGATGTTTTAAATCACCCAATGCTAAGCAATCTTCACATAAACAAAGTCAGACTTTTCAATGCTGGCGAAGTCCCATTGTTTAAATTAAGTCCAGGAATAGAAAAAAGAACGCAAGCCATCCTGGAAATGATAGATGAACTACTAGGCTCTGAATTAAACCACAAAGAAGAAGCGATCCTCTCGCTCCTCAACACCTTCTTTGTGTATTGTGACGGGCAATGTAACATCAAATCGGTGATTTCAAACAATAACACCAAAACACATTTGGTGTACAATTTTAAAAAATTAGTCGACGAGCATATTCTACAACAGCACGATGTTTCTTTCTATGCAAACAGCCTCAACATATCACCCAAGTACCTCAACAAATGCGTGCAAGAAGTGCTCTCTGTTAATGCAAAAAATATCATTATTGAACAACTACTGATGAGATCTCGACATGCCCTTAAATTCTCGTCTCAATCTATAAAAGAGATTAGTTTTGAGTTGGGCTTTTCTTCTCCAGACTATTTCAGTTATTTCTTTAAAACACATACCGGGCATACCCCTTCTGCACTAAGAAAAACTTGATTCTTCTTAATTTCTAAGGTTTTACAGTAATTTTCATAGGATACCTACCCAATCTTACATGTAAATTGCACTAAAACAGCATCATGAACCGAAAACAATTTATCAAAACGTCTGGCGTAGGATTAGGAATTGCGTTAGTACCCACAATTGTACAAAGTCAAATAGCACCATCAGATAATCAGAAACTGCTTCCTAAAAATTCAAAAATTATTAAGGATAAAGAAGGAACTGTTTTAAATGTGATTGGCGACATCCAAACCCATAAATTGTCGGGTGAAGACACCAACAATCAGATTGTTGAATGGGTAGACAATGTAGATCCCGGCGTTGGAATTCCGCCCCACGTACACACATTGGAAGATGAAATTTTTAGAGTCGTAAAAGGTCAAGTTGAAATCATGATAGACGGAAAAACCACAGTACTTCAAGAAGGAGATGTCGCTTTTGCCCCCAAAAATATACCACATGCATGGAAAGTAGTTGGTACCGAAAAAGCCAAAATGATTACATCTGCCTTCCCAGCCGGCATTGAACATATGTTTGCAGAATTGGCCAATCTCCCAGAAGGTCCTCCAGATTTTAAAAAGGTAGCTGAAATTTGTGCAAAACAAGGAATTAGCTTTGTGTAACTACATCGGCTAGTACATAAATCGTATTATTGTATTACCTTTAAGTATAACCAATGATGCCATCCCCTTGGAAAGCACGAAAAATGTAACAACTACCATCTTAGACTTCCTGAATGCTATCAATATTGAAGTGATAGATACAGTCTTGACAGACAATACCTTCCTACCAGGGCTTCAACTAAAAGGAGCAACCATACTGTTAGATAGAACTAAGTTGAAATATCCAGGCGATATACTCCATGAAGCGGGGCACATTGCAGTATCTGAAAAGCATATAAGACCGCTAATAGGTTCTTCGGAAATCACAGACAATTGGCCTCCTGATGGCGAAGAAATAGCCGCCATCTTATGGTCTTTTGCTGCGTCACACCATTTAAATCTAGACCTTAATGTTGTCTTCCACCCAAACGGATATAAAGGTGGTTCGGCTTGGCTTATTGAACAATTTACCAATAAAAAGTATGTGGGACTGCCCTTATTAGAGTGGATGTCGCTCTGCAACGCAGACCAATTTCCCAAAATGAAGAAATGGATTCGGGATTGACGAATTCTAATACCGTATTTTCAACCTTTTCTAAATTTAGAATAAAAAACAACCCTGGTTTTCTATCTTTAGCGTTCAACTAACCCAATTGAAGGTAAGGAACAACATGTCCCCATTAAGTATTAACAGAGAGCAAACCAATCTTTTAAAAGGGGTAGGCATCCTACTTATCATATTCCACAACTATTTTCACTGGGTACCACCTTATACTGGAGAAAATGAATTTATATTTAATCCAGAGTTTGTTCAGAATCTATTCAACGGACTCAAGACTTCACCTCTAGACATACCAAATACCCTATTCTCCTATTTCGGGCACTTTGGGGTGCAATTATTTTTATTTATCAGCGGTTACGGCTTGGCAAAATCCTTTCAAAAAAAGGAACACGATTTTATCGATTTCATGAAGAAAAGAGCTGCCAAACTTTACCCGGCATTCATAATCGGAATCATAGTGCTAATTGCTTACGTCACGCTGGTGTACGGATTTCCAGACTTAAAATGGTTTGCTAAAATCGGACTTAAACTTGCGATGGTGCACACCTTAATTCCAGGGCAAGCACTCGCTATCAATGGCCCTTGGTGGTTTTATGGTCTCATCATGCAACTTTACGTACTCTTTATACCTTTGTTTTTTATAATTAGAAAATGGAGATGGCAAGGGTTTGCCGTAGTAGCAATTGCTTCATACCTTCTTATATTTTCATTGTACCAACCGCTATTATCTTCTGATTTATTTGTGATGGCGAATGCCCCGGGACATATTCCAGAATTTACCCTGGGGATTCTGTTGGCGTTCAATACAAAAGTTTCAAAATGGGCGATACCTTTATGTGTTGTGATATTTATAATAGGTAATTTCTATTTTTCATCTTTTCCACTCACCTTTATTACAATTACTTACCTATTGGTTGTGCTAATACTTAAGCTATTTCGAAGAGAAAATATTCTGTTCAAAGTCATTGTTTTCTACGGAAAATTAAGCATGTTCTTATTTGCCATACACGGTTTTTTTAGGAGGCCTTATTTTGTAGAAACCGCCATTGAAGCGAAAAATCCGTTGATTACAGCATTACTCGCATTTATTTACTTGTTAGTCGTAACAATTGTGGCGTATGTAAGCAAAGTCTTGTACGAAAGACTATTTCAAAAGCAAAAAACTAGCAAACTTGCACCCTGAGTTGGTGCCTTGACAAAAACGAATGACAGAAATTTTCAAAAAAAATAAAATCTGTGTAACCTTTTGGGTTCAATTTACGTATAACTTAAGCAAGACAGGCTTGCACATTCAAACCTTACAACCCTAAATGAGACAACTCAAAATAACAAAGCAGGTTACCAACAGGGAAACCGCCTCTTTAGACAAGTACCTTCAGGAAATTGGTAAAGTAGACCTCATTACCGCAGACGAAGAAGTAGAATTGGCACAAAAAATCAAGGCAGGCGACCAACGCGCTCTTGAAAAATTGACCAAGGCAAATTTGCGTTTTGTGGTTTCTGTGGCTAAACAATACCAAAACCAAGGGCTTACACTCCCAGATTTGATTAATGAAGGAAATCTTGGGCTTATTAAAGCTGCGCAACGTTTTGACGAAACGCGTGGTTTTAAATTTATTTCATACGCTGTTTGGTGGATCCGTCAATCGATTCTACAGGCATTGGCCGAGCAATCCCGTATTGTTCGTTTACCGTTAAACAAGATTGGAAGTATTAATAAAATAAATAAAACATTTGCGTTTTTAGAGCAAGCGCATGAGCGACCTCCTTCTGCTGAAGAAATTGCGAAAGAGTTAGACATGACAATCAATGATGTGAAAGAGAGTATGAAAAACTCTGGCCGTCACGTCTCTATGGATGCTCCGTTGGTTGAAGGTGAAGATAGTAACTTATACGACGTATTACGAAGTGGAGAATCTCCAAATCCAGACCGTAGTTTGTTGCATGAATCGCTACGAACCGAAATTGAGCGCGCTCTAGAAACACTTACTCCTAGAGAAGCAGATGTAATTCGCTTATACTTTGGTTTAGGAGACCAGCACCCGATGACGTTAGAAGAAATCGGTGAAACCTTCGACCTTACCAGAGAACGCGTACGCCAGATTAAAGAAAAGGCAATTCGCAGGTTGAAGCACACCTCTAGAAGTAAAATCCTTAAAACCTATTTAGGCTAGTATATTTTGAAATTTCAACAAAATAGTACTAGATACGGCAACTTACAGTATTAAACATACTGTTCGTTTTTTGATTGATGAATGACCTCCGGCTGATTACCGGAGGTTTTTTTCTTTTGAAATTTACTACCTTTGAGCAAACAATCAACCTCACCAATACTATGATTTATACCCTCTGTTATGTTAGTAAGGCAGCGGAAAATCTGAATGCCTCATCTGTGGAAGATATTTTCCTGACCACACAAAGCAATAACACCCAAAAAAACATCAGTGGTATTTTAATATATGGCATGGGTAATTTTTTTCAAGTGTTGGAAGGAGAAGAAACCGTAGTTGAGAAATTATATGAAGATTATATCAAAGACGACCCACGACATTCAGACATTTTTGAAGTGATTCGTAGAAAAACAGAAACCCCAATATTTGAAACCTATAGTTCGCTATTTACTATTGTTAAGACCACAAAACAACTAGAACATATTAAAGCATACCTTAAACAACACAGAATTAATTCTACTGGCGAAAAATTAGGCCGCCTATTAAATCCTTTTTTATTAGAACTATGAGCAAAATATTAATATCCCCATCCATGCTAGCGGCAGACTTTGCCAACTTACAACGCGATGTAGAATTAGTGAACAACAGTGAGGCAGATTGGTTTCATATTGATGTGATGGACGGCCACTTCGTACCTAACATTTCCTATGGCATGCCAGTGATAAAAGCAATTAAAAAACACGCAACAAAGCCGTTAGACGTACATTTAATGATTGAAAAACCCGAACGCTATATCCAAGAATTTGCAGATGTGGGTGCAGACATCATTACCGTACACTATGAAAGTACCGTACACTTGCACCGTACGCTCGCCCAAATAGAAAATGCAGGATGCAAAGCGGGTGTGGTATTAAACTTGACTACTCCAGTTTCAGTATTGGAAGACATCCTCCCAAAGTGTTTTATGGTGTTGCTTATGAGTATCAACCCAGGTTTTGGCGGACAAAAATTTGAAGAAATGACCTATGCAAAGGTGAAGAAACTTCGAAAAATGGCGAATGACCAAGGCCTCAACACCCATATCGAAATTGACGGCGGTGTGAGCAACAAAAATGCAAAACAATTGGTAGAGGCAGGAGCAGATGTTTTGGTCGCGGGAAGTTATATTTTCGGTTCAGATAATCCAACCGAAACCATCGCAGGACTTAAAAAGCTTGTGGGCCCATCTTAAAAAAGGTCTTGATTTATAAGTTAAGACTGGTATCTTTTGCATGCTGAATAACACAAGTTCTATATTTGTGTATGCAACAAACCCCCACTTTTGATACTTGGACGGCTGGTTTTCTGGTAGCCGTAGCCATGGGACTATTTTTGGGCATATTGCTTTTAAGTGACAAGAACAGGAAAGTGCGACCCATCGCATTCTTTATTTTTGCATTCAGTTTTATATTATTACAGTATGTGTTGTATTGGACAGGTTATCAGTTTGTGTATCCTTATTTTGTATTATTTCCTGTCGTCTGCTACTATCTCACGGGTCCTTTACTCTATTGGTATTTTTTGAGTCTATATCGTAAAACAGTACCAAAAACGCTACTGTTACATTTCTTGCCGGCATTATTGTGCGCCATTCCCTATGTTGCAACCTTACTTAAAAACACAGTAGCTCCTTCAATAACGGTTCCTTTGGCATGGTTACCACAGTACTACCAATTCATTATTATGCACATGCTTATCTATACATGTTTATTGTTCAGGATAGTACATACCAATAAGCACTTACATACTGAATATGCACAAATCCGAAAAAAATGGGCTAAATTTTTAGTGACTTTATACGCCTTGTTTGTTGTGGCATATATTTCGTATTACGTATTGGTGAATTTTCCTTTCTTCAATAACGAATGGGATTATGCAATTTCTATTGTAATGAGCGGTTCCATATATGCTATAGGATACTTTATTTTTAAGCAACCTCAAATATTTGATGGCGAGTTTTATGCGTCATTTTTTCTTCCGGCCACTACCTCATCACTAGAAGTACAACTTTTGGATGAACTCTATAAAAAAATCACCGATTATATGGTTCAGAATAAGCCTTACACCAACAATGAGCTACGCTTGGCCAATCTAGCAGATCAATTAGGGTTTTCAACACATCTCCTTTCCAAAGTAATTAATCAAAAATCGGGTGTCAATTTTAACACCTTTGTGAATCAATACCGTTTGGCTGAAGCCGAAAAATTACTACAAAACGAGTTTGACACACCTATCAAAACCGTGTATTACGATGTAGGTTTCAACAGTAAGGCGGCTTTCTACCACGCCTTTAAGAAAAAGCACCAATGTACACCCATGCAGTACAAACAGCGGTTTCAACTGTCTTAATTTATAAACGCTCGGGGGCAGATTTATAATTCTGAACCCTTCTTCTCACCAATCTGTCGAATTTAGGTGTATACTAATTTTAAAATTTTTACACCATGAAAATCTATCAACTCTTAACGCTCTTTTTAATGTGCGCCACCCTACCTTTATCGGCCCAAGATCTCAAGATTTATGTAAGTGATGCCGAAAATTTCAGTGCTAACTCAGGTACTATCATTCAATACGATATCGATGGTACCAATCCGCAAGACTTCATAGTAGACGAATTAAGCTGGCCCCAAGATATCGTGTTCTTGCCCAATACCAACGAAGTGATTATTTCAAACTTGAACAGCGGGAGAATCACAAAATACAACGCTGTAGATGGCACGTATATAAACGACTTTGCCACAGTGGCTGGAGGTCCCACACGTATGAAGATAGGACCCGACGGCTTGCTATATGTAATTCAGTGGAGCACTACAGACAATAAAGTGCTACGGTATGAACTTGATGGTACATTTGTAGATGAATTTACCGATATTGGCGTGCCACGAAGCATTGGCATAGACTGGGATGCTGGTGGCAACCTATATATTTCGTCGTTCGGGTCGGGTACTGTGACGAGTTTTGATACTTCGGGCAATAGTACTGGAATATTTGTAGACAACTCAGAACTTTCTGGACCTACCAATATCTATTTTGACGATGACGGAAACTTACAGGTATTTGATTGGAACGATGGGGATGTAGAGCAATATGACAGTACAGGTGCGTACATCGATACCTTCATCACAGATGTGAGCCAAGTCGAGGGTGTAGACTTCCTACCCAATGGTAACATCATTTTAGGTCATGGTAACGATTCGTCTGTTAAGGAATATCTACCCGACGGCACCTTTGTCGGCGAGCTTATTTCGTCGGGATTGGGCGGTCTAGACCAACCCAATGCTGTTATTCTTTTTGATCGTTCCACTTTGGGTTTAGAAGAAAATGAGAAAGTAACATCCCAAATAGTTTCTCCTTCGGTAGGTACTGTGTTCAATCTTCTAGAAGCTGCCAAAAACAGGTTTGATACCATCCAAATTTTTAATACCTCCGGCCGATTGATAGACACCTTATCTCCAAAACAGCAGCAATGGAGCGGCTTGCGTGTCACAGAAGGTACTTATTTAGTGGTAGGCATGAGTCAGGGAAGAAAAACAACGCAAAAGATTGTGGTAAAAAAATAAAGGCATTTCAAACATAGTTTAAGCCCGTTTCGATCTAGTTGGAGCGGGCATTTTTTATCTTTGCGTATGGCAAACATTCACAAAGAAGTATTGATAATTGGCGGCGGTCCCATTGGTATTGCGTGCGCGCTAGCCTGTAAAAAAAGAGATTTGGATTATGTAATTCTAGAAAAGGGAGCACTTACCAATTCGTTATATCACTACCCGTTGAACATGCAGTTCTTTTCAACTTCTGAAAAATTAGAAATTGAAAACATTCCATTTATTAGCAAGTCGGCTAAGCCTGGCCGTGATGAGGCACTAGAATATTACAGGCGTGTGGTTACTTCAAATAACTTAGAAATTCGATTGTTTGAAAAGGTAGTTTCAGTAAAAAAAGTAAATAATCAATTTCACGTTAGATCAGAAAAAAACACCTACACAGCCTCGAATGTGGTGGTGGCTACAGGATTTTACGACATTCCAAAATTATTGAATGTTCCCGGAGAACAGCTACCGAATGTGTCACACTACTACAAAGAAGCACATCCGTACGTGCTTCAAAAAAATATTGTTGTTGGTGCGAGTAACAGTGCCGTAGATGCTGCCCTAGAGATTTGGAGAAAAGGCGGCGAAGTTACCATGGTAGTTCGTGGAAAAAGTATTGGAGATCGTGTAAAATACTGGGTGAAACCAGATATTGAAAACAGAATTGCCGAAGGAAGCATTACTGCATACTTTAACACGGAAATTTCAGAAATAAGAGCTAACGAAGTACTGCTAAATACCCCTGAAGGACCCAAGGTTTTACCCAATGATTTCGTGATTGCCCTCACTGGATATCGACCTAATTTTGAATTTTTACAACAGATGGGAATTACACTCTCTGAAGAAAAAAACATCCCCGTCTATAACGATGCTACTATGGAAAGTAATATTGAAGGATTGTATCTGGCTGGGGTGATTTGTGGCGGTACCGAAACACATAAATGGTTTATTGAAAACTCTAGAATTCACGCAACGCTTATTGCAGACGACATTTACCGTAAAATGAATGTTTAGTATCCGGCAAACCTAAAATTTAGCAACTTTTGCGTATGATCGTACAATTCTGGAAAGTGGTCTTTAAAATCGGTAGGAGATTCTATAAAATACTCGGCAAGTACAGCCATAAATTCGTATTGATTTGTAAAAGCATAAGCTCGGAAGTAGCGGGTTTCGTCTAATTTATCTTTTACCTCTTGATGCGTCAATCTCTTTAAGATATTCTGAAATTGCTTTGCAAAACGGGTAGCATCTATATCGCGGCTCTTTTTCGACTCCAATTGCATAGCATGCATAAATTCGTGAATACCCAAATTTAAATTATCATCGTTAATTCGGTAGCCATTTTCGAAATCTTTCCAAGAAAACACCAACGCTTTTTGGCGCGGATTGAACTCTCCTTTATGGTACGTCTGATTGGCTTCACTATAAAATTCTTCTGGATAGACCAGCACATACTTGATTAGATCGTATTCGAAATTTTTTCTACCAAAACTTAACATACACCCCACCGCTGCAATAAGTGTTTTCATACGTTCTGTAACTACCAAGTTATCGCGACCCACAAACTGTTTACCGGCAATAAAAGTGGCTACTCTATGGCGAAATTGCCGCTTGTGCTTTGATGAAAGCAAGCTGTAGAAGTAAAACTCATTTTCGAGTACCTGTTGCTGTACTTTCGGTATGTTTCTGAAAACTAAAAAGTGTCTAAAAAGTGGTTTGTTGAAGGTGTTAGCGTACCAATTTTCAAAAACCCTAAAAAGAAAAAAACCGAAACCCAACAACACAATCGTGTAGGCATACGGTGCCATCCAAGTAGCATCTGTATCGGTTTGTAGTAGGTACATCATAATGCAGTAGGGCGCTGAAAGATAGTGAATTATTGGCAAGTAACGCGCCTCACCTTACCAAACGCCCACAACCTACCAATTATTACTTCTTGCTACTATCGCCCTTAAATTGTTGTGAATTGTTCTTGAAAAGCACGTTAAAGGTTGTGAGACTACCGTAACAACGGGTAATGTATTGTTGTAAATCTACTTTTTCTTGGTCGTCTAAAACCTTACTACTATTTATTTTTTGTTCCATGACCCGCAACCGATCGCGTAGCATCACAATTTTATGAAAAAACGTGTCGATAGGAATTTCTTTATCAGATAACGAACTATCTTTTGGTTTTAACACCATAGTTCCACCTTTGTATTTATCGGCTATCGGGACGATTTCCGAAGTATCGCTCCACTTTTTTAAGATGCTGCGAAGGCTTTTTTCCACTTCATAGAAACTCACGGTATCTACTTCATCTTCGGCGGCTTCAATTACTTCAAAGTCTGAATCTAAAGGCACAGTTTCTAGGCCATTATCGATAAAAGTGACCCAATACATCCTGCTATCCACATTGGTAACAACACCTTTTCCAAACTCTGTATGGTTTATACGGGATCCTATGCCTAATACTTTTTTCATGCTATACAATTTAGTCTGTTACAGCCGTAAAAATAGGTTTTTATATTTCAAATGAAAAGAGGCAAACGATGGTTTCAGTTGCTCCATTTAAATTTTGTCGTATCTTGGTTCTTCAAACCTAACTAATGAAAAAAATTGAAGTACATTCACTTCCCTTATACGAAGTAATTCGTGATATAGCAGACGCTTTTAAAGTAAAGTACAAAGAAAACTGTGGCGAATACCACGTAAATGTGCCCAAACGACTGGGGGAAGGATACATAAAAGGAATCAATTTTGACGGTGGATTCGGAATCCTAATCTACGACTGCACCTTTAAAGAAGACATTGAATTTCATTATGTGGTGAATGATGTACACCCGCTTAAATTTCTTTATTGTTTAAAAGGGGTACTGCACCACAGATTCCAAGACAACGAGACCAATAACACCATACAGCAATACCAAAGTTCGATTGTTGCCAGTAAGAATACCAACGGTCACATACTTCATTTCATGGCCGATACTGAAATACAGGTAGGCAGTTTAGAATTAAACCGCGATCAATTTCAGAATAAAGTGAACTGCGAGTTAAAAAGTCTGAGTCCAGAATTAAAAAAGCTCTTTACAGATAAGATGGCACTCACTGAATTTTATCACAGTGGATATTACAGCCTCCAGATAGCTGATCTTTTTAAACAGATAGAAAGTTTCGAGAATAATGATTTTGTAAGACGGATTTTCTTGGAAGGTCAGGCATACGACATCCTTACCCATCAAATCGTGCAATACCACGATGATATCAGTGAAGACAACGGAAACCAAGTATTGCGGAGTTATGAAGTTTCAATGATAAAAAAAGCAACCAACATCATCGATTTTGGCTTGGCCGATCTTGATTCTGTTGAAAAATTAGCTGAAGAAGTAGGGATTAATGTAAACAAACTACAACAAGGGTTTAAATTGATGCACCAAACTACCGTAAATGGTTATATTCAACACAGACGAATGTTACACGCAAAAACGTTGTTAAATGACACCGATTTTAATATTTCTGAAATTGTAGAAAAGTTGGGGCTCTCTAGTAAAAGTTATTTTTCTAAAATCTTTAAGGAAACGTACGGCATCTCTCCTTCCGAATTTAGACAGAATAACAAAAAGTTAAGAATGGAATAAAATACATTTAAATCCAACTTCCCTTAACACTTTTCAAAAAAAATATAACACTGCTGGATAAGTAATAAACAATTCACAACCACTAAGTTAAAATTCGTTAAAGTTGATTTTAAAAGCCCTTTTGCTTTCTAAATTCACATTATAACAACTTAAAAACTTAGAAAATGAAAGACTTAATTTGGTTAATTGTAGTTATCCTAGTAGTAGGATGGCTTATTGGATTTATTGGCTTTGGAGCCGCGGTTGGTAACTTGATCCACATTTTACTTGTTCTGGCCGTTATCATGATACTTTATAAATTGTTAACGGGAAGAAAGATATAGCTACAATTGCTATTTGATTGGAAGATAGCCTTCACAATTTTTTGTGGAGGCTATTTACATTACCAACAATTAACTACCTTTAAAATCGACAAACCACAAACGTATGCCATCTAAAAATATCCTTTTAATTCGTTGCCTTTTTTTCTTAGCTTTTTGCTGTACTTCACTACAATCTAATGGGCAGGAACTTCCTGTAAAACACATCAAAGAACGCATTGAGTTTTATAAGCAAAATGCACGCGGACCCTATAAAAGTATCCATTGGTTTTGTGCCGACGGAGAAGTACGCGAAGCACGTGACCCTTGTCCTAAAGATAAAGATGAAGCCGTACAGCATGCCGATTATAGGGATGATGTAAAAAAACTAGCAAAAGACCACCATATATTTTTTGGAGAAATTTTGGCCAGTACAGACCGTACAGCCTTTTGGGATGCAAAAAACAACCAGAGTAGGTTAAAACAATACCAATTAAACCGTTATTTAGAGAGCGTAGACGATGGTTGGATCCAGCAAAAATCGCAGTATTACCGTGGTGCTATACAGATTGAAGACGAACAAGCCTGGGGGGTCGAGTTTTACCAAAAATTTCTACCTAGAGATGAACGGGTTACCAATCAATTTTTCTTGCTGAAACAGTCATTGCGGGATATTCCGCATGATGGCGATACCAATCTCGCACAATTAATGCGAAGCCAATCTAAAAATATAGCCGATGCATTTCCGAAGTTTATGGATGCCCGCATCAAAATTCATGGCAATCCTACCAAAGAAGATATAGCCATGGTGAAAAAATTTCAGCAAGATAATGCAGCTAAACTTTCAACAGAATTAAAAACGGAGTTGGCAGCATTAGAAAAAACCTTAGAAGAATTTCATGCCCCTGTAAATTTGACGGCACTCAAAACCCAAGTAAATCAACTTTCTAACGCCAATACAATCAAGACAAGGCTGCTTTCTTTTGTCGAAAGCTATGATGACACAGCAAATCCGGAAAGTACATTAGTTGACCTTGCCGACATTTTATGTGTTATTCGCACGAGTATTACCGATGCCGCAAGCGGAAATGACCGACTTCTATTGCTTGATCTTTCAAATAAATTTGAAGATATTTTACTGAAAAAATCACAAGAATGGCAACCTGACGACCTTTTGGGCCTTATGGAGAAAATTCGAAATCTAAGTTTGGCGGCAGCTGGCACCGGACTTATAGAACTTTGGGAATGGAACACCATTGCGCCTACCCTGGAAACACATTTAGGAACTACAGAACTCTCTATAAAAGACCTTACCGAGTTTCTAGAAACTTCTCGCGGTGTAGTTGAGTGGAGCGCGTCTATGGTGAAAGCAAACTACCAGGACATTGTAGATAGTTACACAACTTTTGAACCATTGAGTTATGGTTTTATAGACGATAGAATTCGCTCGAGCGTGGCGCTCGATTTGGGGAAGGCAGTGAGCAAACTGGGTAGTAAAATTGCCGAACATGCCAATCTTTCGAATTCGGTGATGAAACTTGATTCACAGAGTACGGTTCGCGGTCTAAATCCTGGGTACGCCTTTGGAGAATTGGTGGTAGTTCCAGAATCTTCAGAGAACATAGATATCAACCCCAACCATATCTATATCTTTCAGAAACCTCCAAGCGACTTAAAGCCAGTGGCAGGAATAATGACTGTTTCAGAAGGAAATTTAGTCTCTCATGTTCAACTGTTGGCGCGTAACTTGGGCATACCTAATGCCGCACTCTCTGGTGAGAACTTGAAAGATTTAAAGAAATACCATGGAGACAAGGTGTTCTATGCAGTTTCTGCCAAGGGGAATGTTATCTTGAAACCAGAAGACGACATGACCCACGAAGAAAAAGAGTTGTTTTCCAAAAAAGAGCGCAATTCAGAAAAAATAGCGGTTCCTGTAGATCAAATAAAATTAGATGTTTGCGAAGTTTTAGACATGGCAACCGTAGATGCATCAGATTCTGGGAAATTGTGCGGCCCAAAAGCAGCTAATCTCGGACAATTGAAAAAAATGTTCCCAGAAAACGTAGTAGAAGGGGTGGTGATTCCCTTCGGAATATTTAGACAGCATATGGACCAACAAATGCCAGGAGAAACGGTTAGTTATTGGACCTTTTTGATAGACACATTTGCAGAAGCCAATGTAAAAAGAACAAACCAAATAGCCGAAGCAGAAGTAGAAGCGTATCAACTTGAACGGCTGGGTAGATTAAAAACCGCTATCGAGGAAATGCCGCTTGAGCCGTACTTCGAAAAACAACTAGAACAAAAGTTTGCCGCTGCCTTTAAAAACAAAATGGGCAATGTTCCTGTTTTCTTACGAAGCGATACCAACATGGAAGACCTAAAAGAGTTTACTGGCGCTGGTTTAAATCTGACGCTTTTCAATATTCTTGACAAGGAAAATATTTTAGAAGGCATCAAAAAAGTATGGGCTTCGCCTTATACAGAACGTAGCTTTAAATGGAGGCAAAAATATTTGAACAACCCAGAAAACGTCTATCCTTCCATTTTGATCATTCCAAGTGTTGATGTGGAATATAGCGGGGTGATGATTACTAAGGGTATTAATCGCGGTAACGAAGACGATCTAACCGTAGCGTTTAGTCGAGGGGCTGGAGGTGCTGTAGATGGCCAAATAGCAGAAACCCGTTTAGTTACTGCAGATGATAATGTGATGTTAGCTCCTGCACGAGAACCCGGTTACTTACGATTACCTAAAACGGGAGGGACTATAAAAAACTTTACAACCTTCGAAAATCCTATTCTGAACGAAAAAAATATAGCCGATTTAAGAGACATCGCCGCTCAGGTACGCACCAAAATGCCACAGGAAACCGGTACTGAATACAAAGGAGCTTGGGATGTAGAATTAGGTTTCGAGAACGATAATTTATGGCTGTTTCAAATCAGACCCTTCGTGGAAAACAAGAATGCAAAAAGTTCAGAATACCTTGCTTCTATCACACCAAAAATTGATTACGATCAAACTGTATCCCTTTCAGAAGAAATTACATGGGACGAATAACACAAACCGCAACATTCATGAAAAAATTAGCCTTTATAATACTCACTATCTGTCTTTTCATTTCTTTTGGGTTCTACCCAATAGACGGGTATGAACGCACACAGATAAAAAGATTGTTAGACATACAGCACACCCTAGATAAAGGAGAAGAATATACTCGAATTCCCTACGGAGCTTTTGGGTCGATTGAAGACATTAAACTAAATCTATTGCCCATTGCAAACACAGGCGTTGATGACATCCTGACAGAAGATCCAGAATTTGCAAAGTCGATACAAAAAATAACACCAGGAGGTAATTATTCGCTAGCAATTTTAGACATGACAGACCCTAATAATTTAAAATATGCAGCCCATCGGGAAGATGTTGGATACCAACCTGGAAGCGTAGGGAAAATTGCTGTTTTAAACGCAGTTTTTTATCAATTGCAAAAAATTTATCCAGACGATTTTGACGCCCGAATCGCGCTGTTGTGCAACAAGATTGTAGATGCACGGTATTGGGGCACAGGAGATCACCACACAGTTCCTATTTACGACCCGATTACTGAAAAATTGACCAAACGACAAGTAGTGGCATCAGATAAATTTACATTGTTTGAGTGGTTAGATCACATGGTATCGGTAAGCAATAACGGTGCTGCCAGTGTGATGTACCGAGAAGCCATGCTGATGGCTGCCTACGGAAAAGACTATCCGCGCCTCTCTTTAGAAGATTCTGAACAATATTTTGTAGACACCCCACGAGACACCTTGACCAAATTGGGAAATAGCGTGGTAAACGATCCGCTACGCGAATTGGGGATTAGTGAAGACGACTGGCGTTTGGGCGGAATGTTTACGAATCCTGCTGGCAAGTATGTTGGCAGAATGGGCGGCAGTATAGGGAGTCCAAAAGGATTGATGAAATACCTTGTGAATTTAGAACAAGGAAAGGTCATAGACACCGCTTCTAGTTTAGAGATGAAGCGCCTTATGTACAGTACCGATCGCAGAATTAGATATGCCCAATCATCTCGTTTAGACAGCGCTCGGGTGTATTTTAAATCGGGTAGCTTCTACAGTTGCGACAAAACGAAATCGACACCATGTGGGAAATACGCCGGTAACAGATTTAACTATATGAACTCGGTTATTACCGTAGAGCACCCTAACGGAAAGAAATACATAGTTTGTTTAATGACCAATGTGTTGAGTAAAAATTCTGGAAGTGCCCACATGTATTTGGCAAGTTCTATCGATCGAGTAATTACGAATCAATAGTTTGTTGTTTTAATTCTTTATACACTCGAATCGCGAAACGCTGTATGTGCAGGTTTTTGTGCTTGGTAAGTTTCTGTGCCAAGGTAATTGCTTTTGGGTGGTCTGAATAACGCACTACATTTAGTGCTGCGAGTTTAATTCGGCTGCCGCGATTCTTCATCAGCTTTTTAAGCATCTCCAACTCGGTTTTCATCGGCGTTTCAGTAGGAAGCATGCTGGTGTCGTTCGCATCAACCACATGGTACTCAATTAGGGGTAGGATGGCACTTTTTAGTCGAGATTTCAGCAGGTTATCTAAAAATTCTACCGCATTAATCTGCACTTCTTTGGTATCACTTTTCAGTCCGTAATACGCCGTATCAATATCAGCTTGGTCGTATTTCAAACTAAGCAGCTTAAAAATACACTCCAAGCTTTGGTCTAACTGTACCAACAAAACTTCCAAAAGATTCTCTCTCGCAATCATGCGCTCAGTTTCTGTATCGGTATCAAGGTCGTCCTCGGTTTCTTCAGCAAGTACATCTTTTAGTATTGCAATAGCATAGATTGTGTTTTTGTAGAAAGTTCCTTCTTTCAGCAGAATTTGGGTAAGCAATCGCTGATCTACTGAAATGTTCGGATATTTCATTTTCAGTGAGTTTAACGACTTCGCGGCCTCAGTACGGATTACAAAATCCTTACTTTTTAGTAATCGCATGAGCACTTTTACGGCCTCCCTACTCTTAAACGATTCGATTACCTTCGGAATGTGGGGTTTTACATCATTACTTAAGTTTTCTGAAAGTTCAAGTTGAAGAAAATGTTGCGTTATTTCTGAACCATAAGATCGTAATGCATTTCTTGCAGTACTTCTAAATTCTTTTTCAGCTAGAAAGGCAAGAAGTGGGCGTATAAAAGGTTCGTATGAAGTGAGACCCGCAGCCTTGATAGCGTGCTTTACCAAATAGGGATCCCTATTGTTGAAGTTGGCCGATATAAACGAATAATGTTTCGGTTCTCTGGCGTAACCAACTGCCGCCATTATTTCTGCCACCTCCTGTTTCCGAAGGTCATTATCTACCGCAAAAAGTTCTTTTATTTTTTTATCAAGACGTTCACTCAAGTCATATTTTGCTGCCAATTTTTGATTGGTAGCCGCGTCTTTGGCCAAACAAAGAATTGCCGCATTTGAAATATAATCTGTAGGATGATCTAAATAGGCACGGAAGATATTCTCATCTTTTATCTGAGTATGGTTTAACAGGTAATCCATTGCGGCATACACCACTTCATCATTTTTATACTCTAGCAATTGCTTTATTTCGTTTATGGCTGTTCCCTTATTGTAACTTTTTAATTGCTGAATGGCAGCAGCCTTCACTTGAGGTGAATGGTGTTTCAGTAGGTTCACGATATGTGGTTGAAAAGTATACAACTTAAAATCTTGCAGACGGTCTAAGAGTTTTAAAATTTCACTCTCGGTACCATGCGTAAGCACCTGAATGGTAGATTTGGCGGTACGCTCTTTGCGAGATCGTTTTTCTGCTGAATCGTGTACTGAAATAGATTCTTGGATATTGCTGCGGAATGATTCGAAATACGCTTCACGCAATTTATAGATAAGCACCATCCAGATAAACAGAATAAACAAAATAATGACGGTGATGTATGAAGTACTGAGTTCTAACTTACGCACGACAAAGATGAGCATAAGACCTGCCAGACCCGTAGCAATACTATCTACCACAACATCAATATATGACTTCGCTTCGTTTTTTATGTGGTAAGGAATAGGTAAAATAGACAACTCGATGCCCGCTTTGTTTATCGATTGTTTAAAACTGCCATCCATCCCTTTTATAATGATAAGCACCCACAATTCTGGAAAGGTTAAAAACAATAAGCACCCTATGGCAATTCCGAGTGGTAAGATAAGCAGGTTTGAAGTAACCCCTAACCATGCCAACAAACGATTGGTTAAAAACAATTGAATAAGCAAGGCAATTACATTAAAAGTTGAAAACCAAAAACCGAAAAATGAAGCAAGTTCATCACTATCAGGAATGGCCTTATGGGCAAAATCGCTGAATTGAAAATCTACCAACTTTGCCATAATTACACCTACACCAACGATGGCGGCCAAGAAAGTAAGATGCTTGGAGTCTAGAATTAACCTGAAGGGAGGCGTGTTGCTTTGCAGGTCTTGCTCTTTCCGTTGTTTTCGAACATAGGAAGTAAGTTTCTTTATACGGATGCGCCAAACAGTTTGTAGAATTGGTATACAGCAAAGTATTAAAATTGCCGCAACGAGAATCACAATTCTATTTCCGAAGTTAGAAGCCAGTATGGTTGTTACATATCCTCCAAAAATACCCCCAGCAATGGCTCCCGCGCCAATAAAACCGAATATACGTTTCGCTTCCCTAGCATTATACACCATGTTTGCTATGATCCAGAATTGCGAGGTGACCAATACCGCAAATATAGAAACGCTGAGATAGTAGGTATATAAAACCCAATCGTTAAGCGTGCCAGCGTACATTAAAATACTGAGCACGGCAAAAAGCAAACTAAAAAACACAAGTGTAGCGGTGGTAATTTTGCGTAGTGAGTATTTTTTGACTCCCCGATTGTAGAAGTAAGAGACCACTACGGCAACAATTGCTACCAGAACATACCCAAATGGCAGATGTGCTGCTCCCAGTGTTGACAAAAAGAGTGCGTTTACTGTAGGCTTTACCATGAGTAGCACGGTAATAAGCAGAAAGATATATAACTGCATAAAAAAAGAGATGCGGATTTCCCCATCTCTTATATCGAAAGTCTTTTTAAAAAGTGTTTTCAGCATTATAGCATGGCAGTTAATATGCTATAAAGTTCGCGAATTTTTCATTACTTTTTCTAGTGGAAGTACTAAATCTCTGATAATTTGTTCTCCGTAGGCATCGTCGATAAGTGCTACCAAAATATATTTTCTGTCGGGCCCCCAAACCAATACTGAATCTGAGTGATAGTTTTTCCAAGATCCTGATTTTCTAAAAAGACGTGCTTTTGGTGCTACGCGGTCTAGGGTGTTTACAAATTTATGGTGAAGCTCAGGGTTCTCCATAATATTCAACATTTGTTTTGAACGACGTTCATTTACCAAATTTCCCATGGCTAATTGATAGTAAAAACTACAAACCTGTCTTGTGGTTGCGGCATGACTCAGCCCCTTTAAAGGGTCTGGATATCGTCTACCACCTGCGGCATAGCGTTTTCCTACCCATAATCCGCCGCCTACTTCTTCATCGTATAATTTGTGTTGAGGCATTCTAAGTACTTCTTCAATCTTTTCATACCCTACTCGATCTATCATACGGGTAGTAGCCTGATTATTAGATTTGCTAATCATCATGCGCATATCCTGCTGCACTTTTTTAGAGTTCACCAACTCACCTTTGTCTATAGCATCCATCGCAGCTAATAGTACTGCAATTTTTGGTAGACTTGCAGCATACATCATGTGGTCGTCATTTAGACCAGCATATTGGATATCGTTAATGTCTGAAAGATCAACAATACCAATAGACATCATTTTACGGTCTATTAAACTTTTCCAGGATTTATTTTTAAAAATTTCCTGTTCCAATTCAGTTTGCAATTCGCTACAATACAGATCACTTATACCGTCGATTTCACCATTTGAAGCAATGGGCAATGACTGTGCAACTAATTGGATTGAAAATAACAGTGCAATTAAAAAAGTGGGGATTCTAAAAGTATATCGCATGTACTTAAAATAGGGGTTTAATGATTTGATAACTAATAATCTATCACAAAAACGAGCAAATGTATGTTAAAAGAAAATACACTGAACTTACCAAACGTTAAATTGTTCTGAATATTTTATAAACTTTTGTTATTAGGGTGTTTTAGAAAAGCCATTTCAGGTTTTCGACCTCTCTCAAGTGTCACAGAATGGGTGGTATCTGCCATTCAAAACATTTAGACAGGTTGGAAGCAAGTGCAAAGAAAGTAAGTCGCTTACAAACACACACTTTGCGCAACGCCGTATTTCCCTCTCATTTATGTCATTCTCTCGCTATTGCTCGTCGATGACAAAGGAGGCAATTTGAAAACCTGGGGTTCAGATCTTGCAGAACTCGATGTACTTTTTTTGTTTTCAACTGCGTAAAAAATAAATTTCTCACCGTAGTCGAAAACAAAAAAGTCGATACTAATGTATCGACATTTCGAGTGTAGTGACCGCGGAGGGATTACCTCACTTGCGTTCGGTGCTCCCTCAAAGCTCCGCTTTGAAACATGGGGTTCACCTCGCAGAACTCGGTGTTCCCTCAACGCTCCGCGTTGAAAATAAAATACCCAGAAAAATGCTTGAGCAAGCTCAGACATTTTTCTGGGTATTTTATTTATTCGTGACCGCGGAGGGATTCAAACCCCCAACCCTCAGAGCCGAAATCTGATGCGCTATTCAGTTGCGCCACGCGGCCGTATATCAGTAGTCAGTAGTCAAAAAAATGCAACCTTTAACCTTTAACCTTTAACCTTTAACGAAATTAAAAAAAACGCTGTTTAGGCCAATCGTTTCTTTACAATCGTACTAATGGTCTTTCCATCTGCCCTACCAGCAGCTTTTGCATTAACCATCCCCATCACCTTGCCCATATCTGCCATAGAACTAGCTCCTGTCTTGCTTATTGCCTCATCTACCATTGCAGCTACTTCTTCTTCACTCAACTGCTCTGGTAAAAATTGACCTATCACCTTGGCTTCTGCCAATTCTGGTGCTGCCAAGTCTTCTCTACCTTGCTCAGTATAAATTGCAGCACTGTCTTTGCGTTGTTTTACCAACTTTTGTAACAACTTCAACTCTGCCTCTTCAGACAGCTCCTCTTTCGCACCACTCTCAGTCTGTGCTAGTAAAATAGCCGATTTCACCGATCGTAATGCCTGTAGACTTTCTTGATCTTTCTCTTTCATCGCAACTTTCATTGCGCCCATTATTTTGGCAGCTAAACTCATATCAAAATTATTCAACGGCAAATATACTCAAATTGATTTGTATGTATTGTCCTTTTTTGAGACGATCCCTAGTTTTTTAAATGTTAAGAATTGTGCGTATAACAGTAAGCAAAAATTGGCCTTTTCTCTATTTTAGATGAATAAACAATCGAACACAATGAACTATTACTCAATATGCTACGTTAGTAATGTGGCAAACGGCCTTTCGCAACAAGAAATTGACGCCGTTCTAAACCTTACAGAACAGAAAAATAACCAAGAGAATGTCACCGGGATTCTACTCCACAACCTAGGGCATTTTTTTCAAGTACTCGAAGGTGAAGAAGAACTGATTAAAAAATTATTCCATACCAAAATAAGTGTAGACCCTAGGCATTCTGAAATTACCACTATATTCGATAAGCATGTAGTAGAACCGCTGTTTTCGGGCTACGACTCAAAATTCAATATTCTTAAAACTCCTGAAGACCTTCAGCGCATAAAAGCATATCTTATCAAGAAAACAGGAAAGACTTCAGACAAAGTTTTGCGTGTATTAAAACCTTTTCTACTCTATGAAGTTCATTGATTTATTCCAAAAAAAAACCGCTCGAGTGTAGTTGCCGAGCGGTTTTTTATACTTTAGACTAACTTTTAGTCTACATTGTCATGCAAAAACGAATTATTACTGCGTAAATCAACATCCTCATCATCATCTGTACTCACCGACGTGCGCGACAAATTTGTGGCTGTATCAGAATCTTCTAATTCTATGCCCATTCGCTTGTACGCGGGCTGCTTTTCTATATCTTCAATCTTCGAAGCACTGTTACGGAACTTATAATTAAACTCCTTCATCTTTTTCTTGCGCTCTTCCGTTCGTGAAGCCAACAATTTTGAAATCGGCGTATTTAACGGGTCTGCATCTTCTGGCGATACTTCTGGTTCCGTTTCTGTCTGCTCTACCGTTTTGGTTTCAAATACCACCTCGTCTTCCGCTACTTCCTTTTTAGAGGGTTTTGCAGACAACAACTCGGCTTCCTTTTCTTCATAATCGTCTAAACTATATCGTTTCACCTCACCTTTAGATACTTCAGTAATCGGAATGATTTCCGTTGGCTCATTCACCTCAATATCTTCAATTCGCGAGAGTAATACTTCTTCTTCCTTTTGTTGCGCCTTTTGGGCATCTGGCTTCTTGGGTGTATTCGTATTTACCGGAAGGTCAAACATAAGCATTTGCTCTTCAGCTTCAGGCTTCGCAATCGTTTCCGTTTCTTTCTTTTCTGAAATGGTAAATTTCTCTTCTTTTTCTTCTTCTACGGAAATTTCCTCGACCTCAACTTTTGGAGTCACTATTTCAAAACTGTTCACATCAATTTCATTGATCATCAATTGTTCGAACTCAGCCAAATGGTGTATGTCTACTATGGTAGATTCTACAGGAATATTTTTAATCAATTCAGATGTGGCAATATATCCTTCAAACGGTAACACATCTTGCGGAACTACTTTTTCTTCTGTTGCTGCGGGCTTTTTAGGCTGTGGCTTAGCAACGGGCTCTTCTTCATCGAGAATTAATGTATGCCGAATCACCTGCTTTTCGGCTGGTGGTGTCTCAGTTTTAGGTTTTGGCAACGCTACGGGCGTAGCACCTTTTTTTGCAGAAAGATCCTGCTCTGCTTTTTGCTCTTCTTCTAACGTATGGATAATTTTCTTCGTTTCGGTATTGGCAATATCGTCTTGCTGTTCAGCATTAAACCCAGTGGCAATCACAGTAATGGCAATAGCACCTTCTAACGACTCGTCTTCCCCAATACCCATGATAATGTTAGCACTGTATCCCGCTTGCGCCTGAATATGGTCACTGATTTCTCCAATCTCATCGATGGTAATTTCTTCGTTCCCAGAAACTATCAGGAGCAATACATTCTTCGCGCCTTCAATTCTATTATCGTTTAACAACGGAGAATCTAAGGCCTTGTTAATGGCCTCTTGGGCACGGTTGGCACCGCTTGCGCTAGCACTTCCCATAATGGCTGTTCCGCTGTTGGCCAATACCGTTTTGGCATCCCGAAGGTCAATGTTTTGTGTGTAGTGATGGGTAATTACCTCTGCGATACCTCGCGCTGCAGTGGCTAATACTTCATCTGCTTTAGAAAAACCTGCCTTAAAGCCCAAATTACCATATACCTCGCGTAATTTGTTATTGTTGATCACAATTAATGAATCACAATTTTGGCGTAGTTTTTCCACTCCAATTTGCGCCTGTTCGCCTCGCATTTTTCCTTCAAACTGAAACGGAATGGTCACAATACCCACCGTAAGCACGTCCAATTCTTTGGCCATTTTTGCAATAATAGGTGCAGCACCTGTACCAGTACCACCTCCCATACCAGCCGTAATGAAAATCATTTTGGTGTTGGTAGAAAGCATGTTTTTAATTTCTTCCAAGCTCTCCATGGCAGATTGCTCCCCAATGGCAGGGTTAGCGCCTGCACCGAGACCTTCAGTGAGCGAAACTCCCAACTGAATTTTAATAGGAACAGCACTGTTTTCTAAGGCTTGGGCATCTGTGTTACAGATCACAAAATCTACCCCCTTGATTCCTTGGCTAAACATGTGATTGATGGCATTGCTACCACCCCCTCCAACGCCGATAACCTTTATCACGTTGCTTTGGTTCTTCGGCATATCGAATGCGATTGTTTCATCAAAGTTCTTACTCATATTGTGTTGTTTTGCGAGGTTTAGTATCTAGTATTCTGTTTTCACAGAATTATTTTTATAATTTATTTAATTCGTTTTCTACCTTGGAGTGATTTAAAAAATCATCCCAGGGCTATTCGGCATTGTCTAAGAATTCCTTAAACTTCTCTGCCCATTTATCAAAAAAGCGTTTGCGCTCCTTCGGGTGCTCTTCCACAGTCTGCTCCTCTTCTTCGGAAACCGTCTGTTGTGCAGTTTGCGATGTCTCTGTTTCTGTCTTCGTCACCTCCATAGCCTTTGGCACTGCTCTGTGCTTACTTTGTAAGCTATTCAGCACCAAGCCTACTGCGGTAGCGTACAACGGACTCGTAGTTTCGCTATCACTATCTCCAGCTAAATGCTCATTCGGGTAGCCTATTCTGGTATCCATCCCAGTAATGTATTCAACCAACTGCTTTAAATGTTGCAACTGAGAACCACCGCCTGTGAGTACAATACCGGCAATCAGTTTTTTCTTTTGCTCTTCGTGGCCGTAATTTTTAATCTCCAAGTATACCTGTTCTACAATTTCAACCACTCGGGCATGAATTATTTTTGAAAGGTTCTTCAAGGTTATTTCCTTAGGCTCACGTCCGCGTAATCCTGGAATCGAGACAATCTCATTGTCTTTGTTTTCGCCTGGCCAAGCCGATCCGAATTTTATTTTCAGTAGTTCCGCTTGCTTCTCTATAATGCTGCAACCCTCCTTAATATCTTCCGTAATCACATTTCCGCCAAACGGAATAACAGCCGTATGCCTAATGATACCATCCTTAAAAATGGCCAAATCGGTAGTACCTCCTCCAATATCGATCAATGCCACCCCAGCTTCTTTTTCTTCTTGACTTAAAACAGCATTTGCTGAAGCCAAGGGCTCTAGCGTTATTCCTGAAAGCTCTAATCCTGTACTTTTTACACATCTACCAATATTTCGGATAGAAGAAACCTGCCCGACTACTACGTGAAAATTGGCCTCCAAACGGCCTCCGTACATACCAATGGGTTCTTTTATCTCTGCTTGCCCGTCTACCTTAAAATCTTGCGGCAACACATGAATGATTTCTTCTCCTGGCAACATCACCAGTTTGTGTACTTGGTTGCATAGCCTATCGATATCCTCTTCATCAATAACTTCGTCGCTATTGCCACGGGTAATATAATCGCTGTGTTGTAAGCTTCTGATGTGCTGCCCAGCAATTCCTACCACAACATCTTCAATTTTAAAACCTGAAGACGACTCTGCGTCTTGCACTGCTTGTTGAATAGATTGAATGGTCTGAGTGATATTGTTCACGACACCACGGTGTACGCCCAAGCTCTTGGATTTTCCAATGCCCAAAATCTCCATTTTTCCATACTCATTGTTCCTACCAATCATAGCAACAATCTTGGTGGTACCAATATCTAACCCTACCGCTATGTTCTCATTTTCCATTCTATTCTAGTTTTGTGGCTACCACCTGATTTCCAAATTGCAAATCGATTGTCTGGTAGCTATTCAATGTGTTGTCCTTTTTTGTTTTCTGATAAAACGCTTTAAAATTCTGAAACTTCCTATCTATCTCTTTGGGTGTTCCAAAGACCACTTCAAAATGATGTTTTCGCAACTTCAAAGTGGTGCTCCCCTTTTTTGAAACATGCACTCCTATTACGCTGTTCTTCATAAATTCATCGGCCTGTATCTTTAATAACAACGGCGTTATTTCAGTAAAATTGGTATTCGAATGCCCAGTAATTAATGGTACTCTTGCAGCGTACACCGTTGACAAAGGCATTTTTTTACCGTCTTCATCAAGGTAATAATGGGTCTCGGCGGCCACCCTACCTATCGGGTTCCGCTGTTCTATTTTTGCACCCAAAACGCCGTCAACCGTTACATACACTTGCGCGTCACGAATCATCGCATTTGCCAACAAGCGGGACTCCATCTCTTTCAAAACTAAAGTTTCTTTACCCACACCCGTAACGCTGTCGTGATTTTGTATTAACAATTTATTAACCGTATGCATTGTGATGAACGGATCGTTCTCATCTAAAAATTCGATGGCGACTTTACTTAATATCCGATTGTTATTTCGTTGGTGTGTAAAACTGAATAAAAACACCACCAAAGCTGTCAACAACAAAAACTTTATGACGGTAACCATTCTTTTCATAATTGCAATGCGTTGGTTATATGTTTTACTTCTGCACCTATGTCTCCTGCTCCCACCAAAAGTTTGACACGACAGTTTGATTTCTTTAGGGCCGAAATGATTTCGGATTTTGCTATCAATTTTGCAGCTCCACTAAGGTTTCGACTGCCAGCCCGACTTCGTTCTGGCGGGCGCTCAACCAGACATTCGTTTATCATGTCCAGCAACCATCCTGAAGAAATCCCCTCTATTGGTTCTTCCCGGGCCGGGTAGATGTCTAACAATAATATTTCATCAAAACGCGCTAAACTTTCAGCAAAACCCTGAGCAAAGTCCCTTGTCCTGCTAAAAAGGTGTGGCTGAAAAACAATCACCTTTCGATCTGCCGGATACATTTCTGATACGGCTTGAAACAGCGCGTCAATCTCAGTGGGATGGTGTGCATAGTCGTCTATCAACACCAAATCATCGTGGCGAATTCGATACGAAAAACGCCTGTCTACGCCTTTAAAACTGGCTAAAGCCCTAGGCAAACAATCGGTTGGGGAACCTGCTAAAATTGCCATCCCCAGGGCTGTAATTGCATTATGTAGGTTATGGTGGCCAGGTAAATAAAATTGTAAGTCTTTTAATAACTCCTGTGGTGTTTTTAGGTCGAATATGTACGCTCCATTTTCAATCCGTACATTTTGGGCTTCGTATGCTGCGCTTTCTTCTATTGCTACAGTTTCGCCTTCGATTAGAAGTCCTTTCTTAACCAACAAGTTTTTTGGTTTCTCAACCAAGTTGGCGAACGCTTTAAAACTTTCTTCAATTGCGTGGGCATCTCCATAAATATCAAGATGGTCGGCGTCCATCGAGGTAACACAAGCAATATCTGGGCTTAAGGTGAGGAAGGAACGATCAAATTCGTCTGCCTCCACAACGGTAATTTCGGTTCCTTTGCTAATAAAATTAGAATTATAATTTTCTGCTATTCCGCCTAAAAAAGCAGTGACCGGCATCTCACAGGAAGCCAACAAATGACCTAAAATGGCCGAGGTTGTTGTTTTACCATGCGTGCCGGCAACCGCCAAACATAAAGTATGCTTTGTAACGTCGCCCAATAGCTGTGAACGCTTAACGACCTTATAATTTTTTGAGTTAAACCATTGCAGTAAGTTGCTATTCTTGGGAACTGCGGGTGTATACACCACCAAGGTTTTTTCGGGATACCGTATGTGCTCTGGGATTTCAGAAGCCGCATCTGTATAGGTGATTTTGATACCTTCAGAAGTCAATACCTCGGTGAGCAAAGTTTTGGTCTTGTCGTAGCCATACACATCGAGTCCCTTCAATTTAGCAAAACGGGCAAGCGCACTCATCCCGATACCGCCAATACCGATAAAGTAAATATTCTGTATGTTGTGTAATAGACTCATATAATGCCCGTGCAGGCGTTTAACTTTTATTTTAAATTCACTTTCGGCCCTTCTCACCTTTAACTCCCCTCAAGGGAAGAATTTCAACTACCCCTTTCAAGGTGGTTAGGTGGGGTTCAATAATTTTTCAACTTCATCAACAATAGCTATTGCCGCCTTCGGTTTTGCCAATTTTTTAATGTTTTCTGAAAGTTTCTTTTGTTTTTTTTCGTCTTGTAACAACGTTTGTATCACTTGCTGAAACCTCTCATCTGCCTCGTTCTCCCGTAGTAAAATCGCTGCATTTTTTTCTGAAATTGAAAGCGCATTCTTCGTTTGGTGATCTTCGGAAACATTAGGCGACGGAATGAACACCACGGGCTTCCCTACCAAACATAGTTCTGAAACAGACAAGGCACCAGCTCTCGAAACCACTACATCTGCTGCTGCATACGCTAAGTCCATTCTATTCAAATACGCATGTACCTGAATTTCTTTTCCAGATGTATGGAAGTATTGTTCTTCATATAATTTTCCACACTGCCAGATCACTTGGATGTTTTCAGCAATAAAATAATCGAGTGTTGCGTTTACCAATTGATTTATTTTTCTGGCACCCAAACTTCCACCCAAAACCAAGAGCGTCTTTCGCGACGGGTCTAGCTTAAAAAATGCCTTTGCCTCTTTTTCTTTGCTTGTAATTTCCAGTAAATCTTGACGCACAGGATTCCCTGTGAGCACAATCTTTTCCGAAGGAAAAAATCGCTCCATCCCCTCATAGGCAGTACAAATGGTGTCAACCGATTTGCCCAACCATTTATTGGTAATTCCCGCATGGCTATTTTGCTCCTGAATTAAGCACGGAACACCTTTTCCAGATGCCATTTTCAACAATGGGGCACTGGCATAACCACCCGTACCAATGGCTGCATGGGGCTTAAACTTTCTAACAATTCTTCTTGATTTCAACAAACTGGAAACGAGCTTAAAAGGAAACAATAAATTTTTCGCACTCAGACTACGTTGCAAGCCTGAAATCCACAATCCGATAATCGCATACCCTGCTTGCGGCACTTTTTCCATTTCCATTCGGTCACTAGCCCCCACAAAGAGAAATTCTGCATTGGGATAACGCAATTTCAATTCGTTGGCAATAGCAATAGCCGGATAGATATGCCCTCCCGTGCCACCTCCACTAATGATAAACCGATATGTATTACTTTTTTCGATATTGTTATCTACTTAAATCGTTTCGCTTAAAATATCTAATGGGTTCTCTACGAGTTCGCCCGATTCATTTTCCTTTTTTTGAATTTCCCGTTTTGCCGCTACACTCAATACCATCCCTAATGCTAGACAGGTCATCCAAATACTGGTACCACCACTACTTATGAGCGGCAAAGTCTGTCCCGTTACTGGGAATAATTCTACAGCCACCGCCATATTAATGAGCGCCTGAAATACAATGGGCAAGCCTACTCCCACCACCAGTAATTTTCCGAAGAGGGTACTCGATTTGTGTGCTACTATCACCAGCCTAAATAAAAGGGCCAGATATAAAAACATTAAGAACAGCGCCCCCACAATACCGAACTCTTCAACGATAATGGCATAAATAAAGTCTGATGACGATTGCGGCAAGAAATTTTTCTGGACACTCTTTCCCGGTCCTAATCCGGTCACACCACCAGATGCAATGGCAATTTTGGCTATCTCGATCTGGTAATCGCCTTCAGTATCTTCTTTATCGGTAAAGTTTTCAACACGGCTTATCCACGTGTCTACACGATTGCTAAATGCACCCGGAAAAGCCATAGCTGTAAGAATAAACAGTGCTAAAACAACCAATCCCGTACCGAGAATAATGAATAAGTAGCGCAACGGGTACCCCCCTACAAACACCAAGACCACCACCATCGCAAAAATAATTGCTGTTGTTGAAAAATTAGCTGGTAAAATAAGCGCCAACACTATAAAAACCGGGAGCCACAAAGGCAACAGCGTTTCTTTAAAGGTGATTACCTTATCTTTAATTCTTGTTAGATAACGCGCCACATAGGTGAGTAAAACCACTGCCGCTAGTGTAGAAGTCTGAAAGGTCACGCCCACAAAAGGCACCCGTATCCACCTGCTAGCATTGGCGCCATCTATAGTATTGCCTTGAGCCATGGTGAAAATGAGTAAGAGCACTACAATTGGCAACCCAATAATAGAAAGCCCCTTAAAGTAGTGGTACGGAATTTTATGCACTCCATATAAAATAGCAAAGCCTAACAACAGGTGCGCCAAGTGCTTTAATAAAAACTTGAAGGTATTGCCATCGCCGTACATGTAGGCCAAGTTACTACTGGCACTATACACGGGCAAGAACGAGAACAGCGCCAACAACCCAGCTACTGCCCAAATGGCTTTGTCTCCTTGTATGTTTTTAAAAAGTTGTTTCATGTAACCCAATTTCTATAAATGGCGTACAGCTTCTTTAAATTGGCGCCCTCTATCTTCGTAATTTTTAAACAAGTCGAAACTCGCACAACACGGACTCAACAACACGGTGTCATTGCGTTCGGCAATTTTGTATGCCACTTTAACAGCTTCTTCCATACCAGCCGTTTCTACCATCAAATCGACGATGTTGCCAAAGGCCTTTTTTATTTTTTCGTTGTTTACGCCTAAACAGATGATCGCTTTTACCTTTTCATTCACCAACGGAAGTAATTCTTCGTAATTATTTCCTTTATCTACACCCCCAACAATCCACACAGTAGGCGATTCCATGCTATCTAGCGCATAAAATGTAGCATTTACATTAGTCGCTTTGCTATCGTTGATGTACATCACGTTGTTTATTTTGAGCACTTTTTCTAAGCGGTGCTCCACCCCTTGGAAGCGCTCTAGGCTCTCGCGGATAGTCGCTTTTCTAATTTTTAGTAATCCAGCCACAGTGCTTGCCGCCATTGCGTTTTTAACATTGTGCTGTCCTTGTAATCCGAGTGATGCGATTGGCATAATTTGTTTGGTGTTATGTAAGGTTATTATTATTTCGTTGTTTTTTAAATAGGCGCCTTCTGCGACTTCTCTCTGAAGCGAAAAAGGCAATTTTTTTGCTTTTATTTCATGGTTCTGCAACCACTTTTCTATTTCTGGATCGTCCCCGTCATAAATGAAATAATCATCTTGGGTCTGATTCATGGTGATTCTAAATTTCGAATCGATATACTTTTCGTACTTATATTCATAGCGATCTAAATGATCGGGACTTAGGTTTGTCAATACAGCAATGTGCGGTGCAAACGTTTTAATGCCGTCTAGCTGAAAACTGCTTATCTCCAGCACAAAATGGTCGTATGCTTCCGAAGCCACTTGCTCGGCAAAACTCTTACCGATATTTCCTCCCAGCGCTACATTCAAATCGTTTTTCAACAATTCATAGGTAAGTGTTGCTGTTGTGGTCTTTCCGTTGCTTCCGGTAATCCCAACAATGGTCGCGTCTGTAAATTGTGCCGCAAATTCCATTTCAGAAATCACAGGAATCTTAGCGTCCAATAACTTCTTAACAATGGGGGCTGTTTCAGGTATACCCGGACTCTTCATCACTACATTCGCATTGCGTAGTTTAGCCTCAGTATGCCCTCCTTCTTCCCAATCTATTCCATGTTGTATAAGAACTTGTTTGTATGCCTCTTTTATTTTTCCGAAGTCTGAGACAAAGACTTCAAACCCTTTTTGTTTTCCTAAAATGGCCGTTCCAACGCCGCTTTCTCCTCCTCCCAATATGACCAGTCTATCTTTTTTCATTTTCACTACAACCCTACTTCCTCGCTCGAACGCGACTCCATGAGGTTTATCTAATTTTTAATGTAACTACTGTCAGAATTGCCAGAAAAATCCCGACAATCCAAAATCGAGTAACAATTTTACTTTCATGAAATCCTTTTACCTGATAATGGTGGTGCAGTGGCGACATCCTAAATATTCTTCTGCCTTCACCATATTTTTTTCGTGTGTATTTAAACCAGCTTACCTGCATGACTACGGAAATATTCTCCATCAAGAAAATTCCGCACAACAAGGGTATCAGTAATTCTTTTCTGATGATTATGGCGATTACTGCGATGATCCCTCCAATTGTCAAACTTCCCGTATCTCCCATAAATACTTGTGCCGGATAGGCATTGTACCACAAAAATCCGATGAGCGCACCCACGAAAGCGGTGATAAATATGGTGACCTCTCCGGTATTGGGGATGTACATCACATTCAAGTAATCTGCAAAAACCGCATTCCCCGAAACCCAAGCAAAGAGCGCCAAGGTAACCGCGACGATTGCCGAAGAGCCCGCTGCCAAACCATCAATACCATCTGTGAGGTTTGCACCGTTTGAAACAGCCGTAATAATGAAAATCACAATAGGGATAAAAATGAGCCAAACATAATCTTTGGCATTCTCGCCGGCCCAATTTATAAGCGTTTCGTAGTTAAATTCATTTTGCTTTACAAAAGGAATGGTAGTTTGCAAGGAGCGTTCTTCCTCATAAAATTCTATAGGCGAATTTTGAGTAATTTCCTCCTGTCCATTAACTGGGTTTACTTTTTCACGTTTAATCGTAACATCAGGATGAAAAAACATCACCGCTCCAACAAAAACACCCAGTCCTACTTGCCCGATAATTTTAAATTTTCCGGGCAAACCTGCTTTATCTTTTTTAAATTTCTTGAGGTAATCGTCTAAAAAACCAATAGCGCCCATCCAAAGAGTCGTGACAATCAGCATGATCACATAAATATTCTCCAACTTTGCAAACAACAAAACCGGCACTAGCGTAGCGAGAATAATGATGAGTCCACCCATAGTTGGTGTACCCGCCTTTTCATTTTGGCCTTCCAACCCTAAATCACGAATTTGCTCACCCATTTGCTTGCGCTGTAAGATGCGGATGATTTTTTTTCCGAAAATAGTAGCGATTACCAACGAAAAAATAATTGCCAGAGCCGCGCGGAAGGTGATAAAACCAAATAGACTTGCTCCTGGCAACTGATAATTTTTTTCTAAGAATTCGAATAAATAATACAGCATCTTATTTTTTTAGGGCGGTTAGTAGTTCGTTTACAATTTTGAAATCATCAAAATCGGTGCGTTCTCCATTAATTTCTTGGTATGTTTCATGGCCTTTTCCCGCCACAAGAATGATATCGTTCTGCTTTGCCATTTGGCAAGCAGTTTTTATGGCGTTTCTCCTATTCGTTATTGAAACTATTTTTTTGAAATGCTCTGGGGGGACTCCAGCTTCCATCTGTTCGATGATTTTCTCAGGATCTTCGGTACGCGGATTGTCACTGGTAAAGATTACCTGCGTACTTAATTGGGCTGCGATTTTTGCCATTTTAGGTCGCTTAGCAGCATCCCGGTCACCTCCACATCCCACCACAGTGATTAACTCTTCATTGCCCGTGCGTATCGAATTGATGGTTTCTAACACATTTTTTAAAGCGTCTGGTGTATGTGCATAATCTACAATCGATGTGATTTTCTCTTCTTCTGAAATGCTAAACTGGAATCGGCCGTCTACACTTTCTAAGGTGCTGAGTAGCTGCAAAGTTTCCATTTGTTCGAGCCCCAGGAGTTCTGCTGTTGCATAAATCGCTAAGAGATTGTAGGCATTGAAATTTCCGATAAGGCGCACCCAAAGTTCATTACCATTCATTTTTAGCAATAAGCCCGTGAATTGGTTCTCAAGTATTTGTGCCTTATAGTCGGCATGCGACTTTAACGCATAGGTGTATTTTTTTGCCAGTGTATTCTGTAGCATCACCCCACCATTTTTATCGTCTGTATTTACCAAGGCAAAAGCAGTTTTTGGCAACTGATCGAAAAATGTCTTCTTTACATCACGATACTCTTTAAAATCTTTGTGATAGTCGAGGTGGTCGTGACTTAAATTGGTAAAAATACCTCCTGTAAAATGGAGCCCTTCAGTTCTTTTTTGGTGAATCCCGTGGCTGCTCACTTCCATAAAACAAAACGCAACTCCGGCTTCGACCATTTCAGTTAAATGCTTATTAATGGTAATGCTATCTGGTGTGGTATGCGTAGCTTTTAATTCAGAAGTACCAATCATTATTTTTACCGTAGAAAGCAATCCGCATTCAAATCCAGCCGCAGTAAACAGGTTATACAGTAAGGTAGCGATAGTCGTTTTGCCATTTGTACCTGTAACACCTATCAGTTTTAGGTTTTCTGACGGATTTCCGTAGAAATTTGCCGCCATGATAGCCATTGCCTGTTGGCTATCGGAAACTTGTACATAGGTCACCCCATTCACCAATTGTTCGGGCATTGCCTCGCAAACTACTGCGATGGCACCGTTGTCTACCGCCTTTTTAATAAATTCATGACCATCACTAACTGTTCCGCGTATGGCAATAAACACATCGTCTAATCCTACCTTTCTACTATCAAAATGCAGATCGCGAATGGCCACGGCAGTGTTGCCCACTACTTTTTCGAGGGTGACTTTATACAATATGTCGCGTAGTACAATCAAGATAATGTGAGTATGATGGTTTGTCCTTTTTTAATGGTTTCTCCAGAAGGAATTGATTGATTGGTTACCGTACCATTTCCTTGAATTTTTACTTTTAAGCCGAAATTTTCTAGCAGTGACACGGCGTCCATTCCGGCCATACCTTGTACGTTGGGTACTTTTTTCTTAGCATTTTGAACCTTGGCGTAATAGGTTTCATAATCTTTCTGAACACTCGCATCTACCTGGTCAACATTAGCTACCTGAGCCTTCAGTGGTGAATCGGTAAAGATTTTTTGGGCAATTCGTTTAAAAACAGGACCCGTAACATCGGCTCCGTAATATCCTTTTTGGGTACTTGGTTTATGAATCACCACGATGCATGAGTACTTCGGATTGTCTGCGGGGAAATAACCAGCAAAAGACGAAACATACTTTCTGTCTTTGTTCCATTCAACAATATTTGCATATTCGGTTCGAGCTGTCCCAGTTTTTCCAGCCATTGAAAAATTTTCAGAGTACAGACTTTTCCCAGTGCCGCGTTTTACAATGTTCTTGAGAATATCCTGCATTTTGTTTATGGTAGTTTCCGAAGCAATTTGTTCGTGTAACACTTCAGTTCCGAAGGTTTCAACCTTTTGGTTCCAAGACCTAATTTCTTTTATAAAATGTGGTTTTACCATGGTGCCATTATTCGCGATGGCATTGTAAAAAGTGAGGATTTGCAATGGTGTCATTTCCAAATTGTATCCATAGGCGATAGACGGCAAGGCATTTCTACTCCAATTCACAGCACCTTTTTCGGGTATATCGGGAGCCCCTTCTCCTTTTATAGGAATTCCAATTTTATCTCCCAGCCCCCACGCCTTCACTTGACTTGTGAATTTTTCAGGGTTGTTTTTATAAGCGTCATCTATCAATCTCGCAAACCCAATATTTGATGAAACCTCTAAAGCGCGTGCTGCTGAAATCTTTCCGAAACCACCCCGTCTAGAATCAGAAATAGTTCTTCCATATATTCGAAACTTTCCTTCTTTAGTATCTACCACCGTAGCGGTATCAATCACTTGATGCTCTAGTGCGACCGTCATTGCGACTGTTTTGAATGTAGAACCAGGTTCGGTGCTTTCACCAACCGCATAATTGAGACGCTCGTAATAACCGCCATTTTTACTTTTTCCGAGGTTTGAGACTGCTTTTATTTCGCCTGTAGCCACCTCCATCACAATCACACAGCCGTGATCTGCTTCGTAAATTTCCAATTGTTTTAGTAAGGCATGATGAGCAATATCCTGCATGTTCACATTAATGGTAGAGACAATATCATACCCGTCTTGAGGCTCAACTTCATTCTCATCGTACACAGGTTTCCATTGGCCTTTAGCAATTTTCTGCTTTAAACGCTTTCCTGATTTTCCTTTTAAGCTAGCATCAAAAGCCCCTTCCAACCCTACGATATAACGTCCCGGATTCGCATAGTCTTCATGACCTACCAAACGGGCACCTATTTTCCCCATGGGATGCTCACGCACCGTTTTCTGCTTTACGATGATTCCACCTTTATAAGGTCCTTTTCTGAAAAGCGGCATCTGTTTTAGGGTGACATAGTCTGAATACCCCAAATCTTTTGCCACTGGCAGATATCTATTTTTATTGGAACGCGCCTTCCGGAATCGGTTTTGGTAATAGGAAGGCGTCTTACCGAGAAGTTTGCTAAGTTCTGTAGACAGTGGCACGAGATGCTCCTTGAAATCTTCTGATGACACCGTAACCGCATCGAACCAAATATCGTATTTGGGCACCGAGCTTGCCAAAAGGCTACCATCGTCTGCATAAATGTTCCCCCGATTTGCCGGAATGATAAAATTATTGGTTGTTTTTTTTAGTGCAAGTTCGCGGTATTTATCGCCTTCCACAAATTGGATATCGGCTAACTTCACAGCAATTAGAAGCGCAAAGAGAAACATACCTCCGGCGACAAAATACAAGCGGTTTAATATGTTCTTTTCAGCTATGGGCACCGCGCTACTGTTTTTTGGTTATTATTATTTGCTGCGGGGGAGTTTCGCTGGGCTGCAAACCCCGCGCCGCCATGGCAGCCGTTATCTTACTTTCCATCTTGGTCTGTGTGACTCGTTTTCGCACATCCAGATATTCACTTTTCAATTCTTTTACTTGATTGCTGAGCTGTGCAATACGATGCACTTTTTTATCGGCCGTATGGCTACTTCCAATCATAATGAGCGCCAAGAAACTCAGGAAAATGATAAAGCGCCAATTCTTGAGCGCGTCATCATTCACAAGAAATTTGCCTTTTATGATGTTATAGATATTCTTCTTCATTATAATTTTTGGTCTCGATACAATCCCGAAATCTTTCGGGGTCACTCGGCCACTATTGTTTTATTATAGTTTCTCTGCGATTCGAAGCTTGGCACTTCGCGCTCTATTATTCTTTTTTATCTCCTCTTCGGAAGGGATGACAAACTTACCTACTGGCTTCAACGGCACTTCTACCCTACCAAACACATCGCGTTCTGGTTCTCCTTCAAACAGGCCATTTCGCATAAACCGTTTTACCAAACGATCTTCTAAGCTGTGATAGCTAATCAAGCTCAGCCTTCCGCCGGGCTCTAACACCTCCACGGTCTGCTCTAAAAATTCTTTTAAGGCGTCTAGTTCTTGGTTTACTTCAATACGAATGGCTTGGTACACCTGCGCCAAAATCTTATTTTCTTTGTGCTTTGGAAGAAATCTTCCAAGCGCCTTTTTTAGTTGTTCGCTCGTGGTAATGCCGCCGTTTTTTCTTGCTTCCACAATTACTCTTGCCATACCGGCTGCAGTGCGCAATTCACCATATTGAAACAGTACGCTACGAAGCTTCGACTCCTCATACGAGTTTACTACGTCATAGGCAGAGAAAGCACTTTCTTGATTCATTCGCATATCCAAATCGGCTTCAAAACGAGTTGAAAATCCGCGCTCGGCCACATCAAATTGATGTGATGACACTCCAAAATCTCCTAAGATCCCGTCTACCTTTTTATAGCCATGAAAACGTAAGAAGCGCTTGAGAAATCTGAAATTTTCATTGATCAATAAAAATCTCTGGTCGTCGATAGCATTCTCAAGCGCATCTGTATCTTGATCGAAGGCAATTAGCCTCCCGTTCTCATTCAATCTTTTTAGAATTTCTCGCGAATGACCGCCGCCGCCAAAAGTGACATCCACATATACCCCATCGGGGCGGATATTGAGTCCATCTACGGTTTCGGTCAGCAGGACCGGATTATGATAGTCCATCACTTGCATCGGCATCTCCCATCACTTCTTCTGCCAAGTCTGCAAAGTCGTTGGCAGCGTCGTCGATGGCTTGTTCGTATTTCGCTTTATCCCAAATCTCTACAATATTAATTGCAGAAGAGATGGTAATTTCTTTGGTAATCCCGGCAAAGTCAGCCAGGTCTTTAGGTATGTTTAAACGGCCCGTGGCATCCAACTCAACCTGTTTTACCCCAGCTGTAAATCTTCGTATAAAATCTACATTCTTACGGTTAAACCTATTCAGTGAGTTCATCTTGGCCATGAGCGCATTCCACTCGTCCATTGGGTATAATTCAAGGCAATTCTGGAATACGGCGCGCTTAATAATAAACCCCGAAGACGCTACAGGAGCCAGCTGCTTTTTTAAAGCAGCCGGAACCATGACACGCCCCTTGACGTCTGCTTTGCACTCATAAGTTCCTATCAAATTGACCATCAGGGTTTCCCAAATCTTAATTAACTGATTCAAATATAAAAAGTATTTACCACTTTTTACCACTAAATACCACTTTGTTGATAAGTTTTACCACTATTCAAGAGAAATAACTTTTAACCGATTGATTATGAACAATTTTAACCCTTGGTTACAAGTCCAATTTCAGTGCAAACCAGAGATGTCAACGGCAATTCAACTAAACAGAAATGTTTGAATTAAGTTGAATAAAAAGTGTATTTTTGTTTTTAACAATTGCAATATCCTGCATGACTGACCAACTGAAGAAAGAAGGAAAATTTAGCTATTTAGAATTGGGTGAAGGCACTCCGATTATCATTCTACACGGATTGATGGGAGGGCTCAGCAACTTCGATGGTGTTGCAGAATTCTTTCCGCCGAAGGGCTACAAAATACTGATTCCAGAACTCCCTATTTATACCATGCCGGTATTAAAAACCAATGTGAAGAACTTTGCGAAGTACGTAAAGGCGTTCATGGACCATAAAAAATTGAAGGACGTCATTTTATTAGGGAATTCACTTGGCGGGCATATTGGGCTGTTGTGTACCAAATTGTATCCAGAATATATAAAAGCTTTGGTTATCACAGGAAGTTCGGGATTGTACGAAAGCGCTATGGGCGAAAGCTACCCAAAACGGGGCGACCGCGATTATATTCAGAAAAAAGCAGAAAATGTATTTTACGACCCGAAGGTAGCAACCAAAGAAATTGTAGACGAAGTATATGCCACCGTTAACGACCGACAAAAATTAATTCGCACCCTAGCCATTGCCAAAAGTGCGATTCGGCATAATATGGGGAAAGACCTTCCTACCATGGACACCCCAACCTGTATTATTTGGGGAAGAAATGACAATGTTACTCCGCCCCAAGTGGCAGATGAGTTTCACGAAAAACTACCAGATAGCGACCTGTTCTGGATTGACAAATGTGGCCATGCCGCCATGATGGAGCACCCTAATCAATTTAATGAATTGTTGCACGCTTGGTTGCAAGAACGTAACTTTTAGGTCGCACTAAAGGCAATCTTGCCATTTCGCGAACAATTACCGAACTATTTATAATAAATAACACACTTAAATACCCTATCCCTTGAAAATCAAATCGGCAGAATTTGTAATGAGCAATAGCGAAGTGGCAAAATGTCCCAACAATCGCCTGCCCGAATATGCTTTTATCGGGCGTAGCAATGTGGGAAAATCGTCGCTCATCAATATGCTGATGCTGCGTAAAAATTTGGCAAAAACTTCGGGGCGCCCTGGCAAGACACAGCTCATTAACCATTTTGTGGTGAATAAAAACTGGTATTTGGTTGATTTACCTGGGTATGGGTACGCACGCGTATCGAAAAAGGCAAAAAAAACTTTCCAAAAATTCATTACCAATTATTTTGAAAAGCGCAAACAGCTTGTTTTGGCATTTGTGTTAGTAGACTGCCGTCATGAACCCCAACCCATCGACTTAGATTTTATGCAGTATTTGGGTGAGCAACAAATTCCGTTTTCCATCGTATTTACAAAAGCTGACAAACTGAAACCGAAAGCACTAGAGCGCAATATTGAAGCCTACAGGCAACGACTTTTGCAAGATTGGGAAGAAATGCCTCATTATTTTGTTACCTCCTCGAGTAATAGCGACGGGCGTGAAGATCTGTTGGATTACATCGATAGGATAAACGAAGAGTTGGGCGGCGAACTTCCCGATATGTAATTCGGTATTCGGTTTCCGCTAGTTGATTAGTCTTTTCTCTATTTCTGTTATCAATTCAGAAACACCATCTACCGTATCCAAATTTTCAGCATCCATAAAAATGTGTAATTCATTATTTTCTTCGGAAAGGATTATGGGGAAATTGTATTTCGGAAGCCATTTGCTTTGGTATTGCCTTAAAAACTCATCCTTGTGCAAAAAAACCATTTCAATTGCTGAAGCAGTGCGAAATTTTTTCCAAGCTGGTTTTTCAGATAAGGCACTAAAAGTAAGCTCGCACAAACTACACTGATACGTTTGTGGGCTCAATAGTTTATGGGCACTGTCTAACACCGAATTAACGGCACCACTGTTGGCGTTGTATACAAAAATAAGTTTTGGATTTCCCAAAGAATACGATTTGAACCGAAGGGTTATTTTGAAATTTTTACTTTTTCTTAAGCTCTAATTTTTCAGCAAAATAATTGGTAAAATCACTCATGGTAGCGGCCATTTTTTCATCTCCTGTAGCACGTTTGAAGGTGTCGGTCATCGCCACCAATGTCTGATGGAAAAACACCTGCATTTCATCTAGTGGCATATCTTTGGTCCAAAGATCAATGCGCAGCGCCTCTTTCGCCTTATGGTCCCATACCGAAAGCAATACAGCTTTCGACTCTTCATTATCTACTCCGCCGTCTGGCGCAGACCAACGCAATTTTTCAGGCACTTTGTTCTCGTCTAACGCTACTTCAATTTTGATTTCTGACTTGTGATGTTTCATTAGTTCTTTTTCGGTTTATATTTTGAATTCTTGAAAATTTCGTCTGCATTTTTAAAAAGCAATTGCGGCACTGTCACCGTATTATTTTCTATATATGATCGCACAATCTGCCAACCGATGTAACGCCCCACCATGCCTGGCGATTCGTTATCGATTTCCAAGTAAAACTTCGAAAATGGCGCATTAAAGATAAAACGCGGCGCAAGTTTGGGGTCGGTCTTGTACAACAACTCCTTCTCTATAAAATAGCGCCACATATCTTCTTCATTATCATTAGCCCATTGCATCTCTTCTTTTGTATAACCAATTTTTTCTGCGTCAGATACGTTGGGCAACCATATGTCTTTCAAGTACAGTTCCTTTCCGTAGTACACCATTTGGGAGAGCAAATCACGCTTGCTGGGAGGTGAGATAAGTTGGCGCGCATACGCTTCGGCCACGTCGGGCCCAATCTGGGATGGTTTTAAGTTTTTAGCTATGTACCGCTTAATATTTTCGTAGAATTCATGATCGGATCCTAAGTAAGTATCTAAAGCCAATACCAACAAAGTATCTGCTACAATTGCCCTATTTTGATAATCCACATCACTGGTTACTGTAACCGTGGTAGGGGCTTCAAACTCTGGAAAATAATAACTGATATGCTGAAAAAGTGGAAGTAGCTGATCTTCTATCGTTTCTTCAGTAGGAAAAGCATTTTCAACCGCTTCATTGAGTTGTTGCTGTATGGGGTCGTTCAGATTTCCTAGCCAAATGCTATCGTGGAACTGCTCGGGAAAAAACACGGGATATTTCTGCTTTAATGAATTCAAAGTCTCAGGAGTAGCGCGCGCAAATTCTTTGTCGAAACGAACAATCTTCACATCCATAGGAATGGCCTCAATCTCTTGTTCTAACTTACTATCTGAATTGCACGAAAACAATAAGAACATTGAAAAAAACACGATGGCATATTTCATAATAAATAGAATTGGCAACTGTTTAACGCTGATCGTTTTAATAAATTTTACTTTTAAATTACATTTGTGGTACAAAATTACCACTATTAACGCGTAAACCCTACCGAATGCAGACCGAAAAAGTAATAGACCACATCGTGCAATGGCTGAAAGAATATGCCACCAATGCAAAAATGGACGGATTTGTTCTCGGTATAAGCGGCGGTATAGACAGCGCCTTAACCTCATCATTATGCGCAAAGACAGGGTTGCGCACCTTGTGTGTTGAAATGCCCATACACCAAGACCCTAACCAAGTAACCCGTGCTCAGGAGCACATCGCACAACTCAAAAAGCGCTTTGCCAATGTAAGTGATGTACGTGTAGACCTTACACCCGTGTTTGAAGAATTTAAAACCGAAATACCTCCAACTTTAGACGATAGTTTTTTAGACCTTAGCTTAGCCAATACGAGAGCGCGTTTACGCATGACCACCTTATACTTTTTTGCAGGGTTGCACCGATATTTAGTGGCAGGTACTGGAAACAAAGTTGAAGATTTTGGAGTCGGCTTTTTTACCAAATATGGCGATGGAGGCGTAGATTTGAGTCCGATAGCCGATTTATTAAAAAGTGAAGTATATAAATTAGCAAGGGCGCTCGATGTGCCAAAATCTATTTTAGAAGCGGCGCCCACCGATGGTTTATTTGGCGATAGCCGCACAGACGAAGATCAAATTGGCGCCAGTTATGACGAACTAGAATGGGCCATGAAAATGCAGGACGAAGGCAAAGATGCAAGCGATTTTGAAGGCAGAAAGCGGCAAGTTTACGATATTTACACACGGTTGAATAGCGCTAACCAACACAAGATGAAGCCAATTCCGGTGTGTTTAATCCCCGAGCGTCTTAAAAAGTAGGGATTTTAACGAGTTTTCTGTACGTTGAACGAAATTTCCTATCTCCTTAAAACATTTTGAGTAGTTTTGATTTGTAGTATTAGTATTACAAAAACCTCGCACAACCTTATAACTTCCCCTTATAAGGTGTGTCTTTATAAAAGAAAAGACTCAGAATGAAGAAAATTTTTATCGCAGATCACCATCCAGTGACCCGTAAAGGCATCTCTTGCATGCTAAAAAAGAATGAAAACTTTTCCATTGTTGGTAAAGCAAGTACAGGGGAAGAATTGTACAGCGGCCTTCAAGAAGAAACTCCAGATATCTTAATCATGGAAATTGACATGCCAAACATAAATGGCATTAATGCCTTGCGCAGTATTAAAACGGAGTTTCCACAAGTTCGTGTATTAATTTTTTCTACCCATCCCGAAGAAATCTATGCCTTACGATCTATAAAATCTGGCGCAGCTGGTTATGTGCCGAAAACGGCAAGCACCAAAGTGTTTTTAGGGGCTTTGAAAAAAATCGCCAAAGGCGGAATTTTCCTAAACGAAGAACTTACCTCTACGTTCACAAGCCGAAATGTTGGTGAGAGTAGCGCCATAAGCCGCTATAAAAAATTATCTTCTAGAGAAATCGAAGTATTGAACTTACTCTCTAGTGGAAAACGAAATAAAGATATCGCAAACGCACTCGATATTAACGAGAAAACCGTGAGTACGTATAAGACGCGATTGTTGAAAAAATTGAAGGTAGATAATTTGGCAGACTTGATACACCAATCTAGAATGTTTCAGTTTGGATAAGCTACAATACCCTTCGTAACTTTTCAGAAAGAATTTTTTTTAAGGTAAGATAGTCTACAATATCCTGTAGGCTATTTTCATTTTCAGCAGGTGCTGAAGCTTCCTTTATTTCGTCTGAAAGTTCAGCAATTTTTTTAGACACCAATTCCCTGCGTAAATTCAGTATAGTTTCGCTCACAATTTGTGAAACCGTATATTTCTTTTCTTTTACAAAAATTTCTTTACGTTCCCAATCGTGCAACTGATACTTCTCCTCTTGCATTAAAATATCGGTCACTGCCTCAGCTTTGTCTGGTGTTAACTGATTTACCAAGGTTTCAATTTTTAATTCTTGTTGTTGGTTCAGTCTATTGATGATTTCAAAATAGAGTTCTTTAAAGCTGTCGTTGGTAAATTCGACCTCATCATCCTGTAAATCGAGATAGATTTTTTCAAAAACCTTGGCATTCGACTTCTCTGGTGAAAAGGTAATTTCTCCCGCTTCGTTTGTTTCTAAAATCAAATCTTCGAACTCCTCTTCTACTGTTCCGTAGAGCAATAACAGCTCAATAATCTTTCGCTCTAACTCAAACTGTACATTTACTTTTTCAACCTTTTCTGTTTGCGGAGGCACGACTTGCATCTGTTCCTGTTGGGCTTGCGGCTTTTTTGAAGCGTCCCTTCGCTCTTTCTGCAGCAGTTGCGCCAAGGTGTTGAAAAGCACTTGTTCAGAAATATCCATGATACGCGAACACTCCTTAATATATACCTCCTGTTTAATAACGTCTGGTATCTTAGAAATACTCACAACCATATCGCGAATGGTATCGGCCTTTTTAACGGGATCGTTCTTTGCTTCATTGGCCAACAACGAGGCCTTAAAAGCAATGAAATCTTGAGAATTTGCTTCTAAAAATAAGGTAAGGTCTTCTAACGAATGTGACCTCGCAAAACTATCTGGATCTTCTCCTTCTGGAAAGGTGCAAATCTTCACATTTAGACCTTGTTCCAAAATCAGGTCTATTCCGCGGAGCGATGCCCGTAATCCGGCAGCATCACCATCAAACAACACGGTAATGTTGTTGCTCAATCTGTTAATGAGCCTAATTTGTTCTGGTGTAAGTGCCGTTCCTGACGAAGAAACCACATTCTCTATTCCCGTTTGGTGAAATTGGATGACGTCGGTATAACCTTCTACCAAATAACAATTGTCTTCTTTGGCAATGGCCTGCTTGGCGTGGTAAATACCGTACAACACCTTACTTTTATGGTAGATATCACTTTCGGGCGAATTGAGGTATTTGGCTGCCTTTTTATCGCTAGTTAAAATACGCCCCCCAAAACCCAGGGTTCGTCCGCTCATGCTAACGATAGGAAACATAACTCGGCCTTTAAATCGATCGAATTGTTTCTCGCCTTTCACAATGGTCAAGCCTGTTTTCTCTAAGAAGCTAAGCTGATAGCCATTTTTTAAGGCTTCATCGGTAAAGGCGCTCCAAGCATCAGGCGAATAACCCAAGCTGAATTTTTTAATGGTGGCGTCGCTAAATCCGCGTTCTTTAAAATAGGTTTTACCAATGGCCTTGCCTTCTTCGGTTTCCAATAATGTTTTATGGAAATATTCTTTGGCGAACTCACTTACCAGATATAAGCTCTCTCGTTCATTGGCTTGTTGTTTTTGTTCGTCTGTTTGCTCGGTTTCTTCAATCTCGATACCGTACTTCTTTGCCAAATATTTGATGGCTTCAGGATAGGTGAAATGCTCGTGTTCCATTAAAAAAGACACTACATTTCCGCCTTTGCCACTGCTAAAATCTTTCCAGATCTGCTTAACTGGGCTCACCATAAAACTTGGGGTACGCTCGTCGCTAAATGGACTCAACCCTTTAAAATTGCTCCCCGACTTCTTCAATTGCACGAAATCGCCAATCACCTCCTCGACGCGGGCAGTTTCAAATACATTATCGATAGTAGTTCTAGAAATCAATTAGGTCAATTTTAATTCCGAAGAAAAGATACACAAATGTAGTTGAATTAACGTCTACTGGACAAATTCCAAATAACAAAAAAAGGCCCCAATTAAGGAACCTTTTTTTGACTGATGAATGAATGGCTAATTCTAGTCCCAATCCCATCGAACGCCTAATGAAACATTGCGCTGTTCGGTTGGATTGTCTTTAAAGATGGTATTTAAGTCGTATTTTGCGTATAACGAAATGTCACCATAGCCTACATAAGCACTTAATCCGTAAATAAAATTATTGGTATTATAGCCAGCTTTCAATTTCTGCTTTACGTCTTCGCCATCGTCTTCAAACTTCAGTTTTTGGCGCGTACTCAAATTTACCCCCGCATAACCACCAACACCAAGTTTAAAGCTTCTGTCTGTATCATACCTAAAGTAGTCTTCCTTTTCAATTTTTCTCGATCCACCGATTTCAAAATGGATGGGCACTACCAGATGGTCCATTCTAAACTTCGATTTGTCCAAATCGAGCGGAAATTCTTGTAATTCTGTTTGTTCTCCCGTATCTACCACAAATCGGTTATCGGTAGGCTTTAAGCCATTAAACTGAAATGAGAGTCCGTAACGAAATCGCAGCCAATTGCTTTCTTCGAACACGCGTGTACTCCATGCCAATCCTAATTCTGCGTATCGGCTACCGCCAATTTTATACGGCGAATCGTCTAATCCCTGTCCGTCTATTATGGCATTGTTGAGTCCGAATGAAAACACCAGTTCTGAAGTAGTTCTACGGTCGTATTTTGGTGTTCTTACTTTTCTATTCTGAACCTTAATCCCCCAAATACGGTCGTTGTCTAAATCTTTTTGACCCATTCCTAAAACTATTCTAGTACCTTGATTTTTCTCCTCTAAGGTTCCATTTCGTTCCAATAGTGCCATTTTATTATTAATTATCGCTACTCGGTTTTCAATATTGAGCGCTCTTATCTCTGCCGCTTCTTGCTTTTTGTTAGCGGCTTCTTCTGCTGTGAGCGTACCATTTTCAAGTTGCAGATTAATCGTTGCCACTTCTTTTTTAAGTGCTTCCTTTTCTTCGTTTACGACTTCGGTTTTGGCCTTCTCCAAGGTTTCTTTCATGGTAAGTTCTTCTTGAGCGATACCCAAGGTAGATGCTAGTATAATTAAAACCAGCGCTGTACATAAATTAATTGTTTTCATAATTGTTCGTGTTTTTAGTGTCCGAATTAGGGACGGTGATTGATGAATACCCCCTTCCGATTCCGCTGTGCGGAACCACCTTCTCCTAAAAAAGGGGAAGGAAATAAAGAGAATGTTTTAATAAAATTTGTTAGTTGTTCCGTTCTACCACGGCGGTACGTATTTTATTGAAGCCTTCGCCCAAGGCGTCAAAAACCTTGTCCCTAAAACTTCGTTCCAATTCGGTCTCTACATCCTCTAAAAGACTGGCCGGGTCTATTTTAGTGGTTGCTTGATTGAGCAGCCGTTGGTTCAAAATTTCGCGTTGGGCTTTCACTAAGAGTGTTTCAATTTCTTCTGCTGAAATAGCGGTGCTTTCGCCTTGCATCTGTTTCACCTTTGCTACTACTTCGTCAATTTTGGCGTCTATAAAATCGACTTTCAAATCTTTTTTGATAAATGACTCTTGTTTTAGCTCGGTATTTTCAACAGTTGCAACTTCTGTGTTTTTTGTTGTTTTCTGAAGATTATTCTCTTCAGAGGAATTTTCAGCAGTAGGTGTTTTAGTTACCGCAATGTCACGTTTTGTTTCAGGCTGTGTGTTGTTTTGCTTTTTTTCTTCGGAAATGGTCACATCTTCAACTGCGATTGTTGTTTCGGTTGTAGGCACTTCGGAAATTTTAGGTTCATCAACATCTAAACTCTCTGTGTTTTGAACGTCTTCAGAAACGATTTCATTAGAAGGTGTCGAAGTCTGGTTCATTAGGAAAGACCCTACTACCAAAATAGCTACCAAGCTGGCTGCGATAGCATACCAAAGTGTCTTGTTACTGCTTTTTTCCGGACCCAATTGCGATTCTAATTTGCTCCAGGCCGCTGCCGATGGCTGCAACTCGCGCTCTTCGAGCTGGGTTCTGATATGTTCTTCAAATTTATTGGGTTCCATAGCTGGTATTATTTTGTTTGTTCACTAATTGTTGAAGCATTTTGCGCGCTTTTGAAAGTTGTGATTTTGAGGTTCCTTCAGAAATCTGTAATAACTCTGCAATTTCACTGTGTTTATACCCTTCAACCGCATAGAGCACAAAAACTGCTTTATAGCCTTCGGGCAATGCATCGATTAGTTTTTGGATATCTGCTACTTCGAGCGTGTTTGGAAATTCGCTTGCATAATTCAGTGAATTTTCGATCACCGATTCATCTTGAAAAAACAATTTCTTTTGCTTTCTGAGTTCGCTTATAGATTGATTCACCATGATGCGGCGTATCCAACCTTCAAAACTTCCAGAACCTTCGTACGATGCTAGATGTGTAAATACTTTTAAGAATCCGCTGAGCATTACTTCCTCGGCCAAATCATTATTTTTTACATATTGCCTACAAACGCTCATCATTTTAGGAGCAAACAATTGGTACAACTCGTGTTGTGCTTTTCGGTTTCCCTTTTTGGCCTTTGCAATAAGGCGGTCGTAGTTTTTATGTAAGGATATAAGTTTCACAAATATGCTTCGCTAGTTGCTTCATTTTAATAGACGCAAGTTTTTAAAAAAGGGTTGCCTAGGGGTTGAAAAAAGTTTTTTTTCGATAGTCTTTAGTCGTTAGACGAATGCATACTACAGTACCTAATGTCTATACTTCCTACTTTTTCCGATCAATTACATAATTCACCATCAGCACAAGCGATTCTTTATACGGAGAGTTGGGATATTTTTCTAACAGCGCTAATGCTTTTTGTTGGTAAGACTTCATCTTTGTGGTGGCGTATGCGAGCCCGCCCGTTTCTTTTACAAAACCAATCACTTCCTTCACCCGTTTTTTATCTCGGTTGTGATTTTTTACCGAATTAATAAGCCACTTCTTTTTTTCCGAAGAACAATTATTAAGCGCATAGATAAGCGGAAGGGTCATTTTTTGTTCCTTGATATCGATACCAGTTGGTTTTCCAATTTTCTCGTCACCATAATCAAAAAGGTCATCTTTTATTTGAAAGGCAAGTCCGATTAGCTCCCCGAATTGCCTTAAATTCTCAACTTCATCTTCATTGGCATGCACAGCTTTTGCCCCCATTGCACAACAGGCAGCAATTAATGTAGCTGTTTTCTGCCGAATGATTTCAAAATATACCGCTTCGGTAATATCTAGCTTTCGGGCCTTTTCAATTTGCAATAATTCACCCTCACTCATTTCTCGTACCGCTACTGAAATAATCTTCAACAAGTCGAAATCGTCATTATCGATGCACAATAGCAAGCCTTTAGACAATAGGAAGTCTCCCACCAGGACAGCAATTTTGTTTTTCCAAAGCGCATTCAGCGAGAAGAATCCGCGCCTTCGGTTGCTGTCGTCTACCACATCATCATGAACCAAGGTAGCCGTATGGATAAGCTCTATCACAGAAGCACCGCGATAGGTACGCTCGTTCATGTCGCCTTCATTGCACATTTTAGCAATTAAGAAGATAAACATAGGGCGCATTTGCTTGCCCTTCCGGTTTACCACATAATGTGTAATTCGGTTTAATAGCGCCACTTTGGAAGACATTGCATTCGAGAATTTTTGTTCGAAATGGTCCATTTCGAATGCAATTGGTTCTTTAATACGTGAAACTATCTTCATATTGTGCCAAAAATAAAGGTAAAACGTTAAAGTTTACTTTTATAATGTGTGTTTTTTATTATATTTGAAGCATTATTAATATTCTATTTAAAACATAATTATGAAAAAAATTACATTATTATTTGCTGCTGTACTTGCATCTATGGCTATGACAGCGCAAACTACTGAGATTTCTGAAGGCTTTGAGGACGTTGCCGGTTTATCTGGTTACGACTTCGTAAACGTAGGGGACGCTCCAGGAACTAACACATGGGGACAACCTGACGGAACTGTTTTCGAATCATTTGACGGTGACCCAGGTCATTATGTTGCTAATAACTTTAACTCTACTGGAGGTTCTGTTATTAATGACTTTATGATTTTACCAGCTTTCACTTTAAACAATGGTGACTACATGACATTTTACACTAGAACTGTAGATGCAAGTGGATTCCCAGACAGATTGGAAGTACGTATCAACCCTGACGGGAGTGAAGTATTCCCAGTAGACGAAACTGACGTAGGATCTTGGACTCAGTTATTAACTGAAATCAACCCTGCACTTGACAACGGTGGATACCCAGAAGACTGGACTCAGTTCACTTCTACTATCACAGACCTTACTGGTCCTACTGATATCCGTTTTGCATTCCGTTACTGGGTAACTGATGCAGGTCCTTCTGGAGCTAACTCTAACTTTATCGGTATTGACCGTGTAGAAGTTATCTCTGGTGTATTAGGAGTTGACACTCAGGTATTCTCTAACTTCAACTACTACGTAGATGCTAACAATCGTTTGAACATCACCAATGGTGTTGCTATGGACAATGTTGCACTTTACAATGTATTAGGACAAGAGATCATGAACAGAGCAATCTCTACTACTAATGAAGTTGTAGACATGGCTTCATTAACTTCTGGAGTTTACATGGTAAGAGTTCAGATTGGTGGAAGCAGCCAAACTTTCAAAGTTGTAAAGAAATAATTTGATACAATTTTATATCAAAAGAGCGACCCAAGGGTCGCTCTTTTTTTTTGCATATCTTTTTTCTAAGACTTGTTTGCTAATTGTCCACAAGCTGCATCTATATCTTTCCCGCGACTTCTTCGTACCGTAACCGGAATATGATTGCGTTCTAATTCTGAAATATACGCATCAAGCGCTTCGTTAGTTGCCTGCTGAAAGTCACCATCATCAATCGGGTTGTATTCAATGATGTTCACCTTACAGGGTACATACCCACAAAATCGTACTAGTGCATCTATATCATGTGGAGCGTCGTTGATTCCCTTCCAAACTACATACTCGTAGGTAATCTTTTTCTTAGTGATACTGTACCAATACTCCAACGACTCCTGTAAGTCTTCAAGCGTAAAGCTTTTGGCAAAGGGCATAATTTGTTCTCTCGTTTCTTGGATAGCACTGTGAAGTGAAACAGCCAAGTTAAATTTTACACCATCATCTGCGAGTTTCTTAATCATTTTGGGCACTCCAGAAGTTGAAAGTGTAATTCGCTTTGGCGACATGCCCAAGCCTTCGTCTGAAGTAATCTTATCGATAGAGGCCAATACATTTTTGTAATTCATTAAGGGTTCACCCATACCCATGAACACAATATTAGACAAGGGTCGATCGTGATACAGCATACTTTCGCGATGTATAGCAACTACTTGGTCGTATATTTCATCTGGATTTAGATTACGCATACGCTTGAGGCGTGCTGTAGCGCAAAATTTACAATCTAAACTACACCCCACTTGAGAAGACACACAAGCAGTAGTTCTTTTTTTAGTAGGGATGAGTACCGACTCCACGATGAGCCCATCGTGTAATTTAACAGCATTCTTAATGGTTCCGTCATTACTTTTTTGGAGGCTATCTACCTCGATATGATTAATAACGAAAGTTTCTTTTAACAGCTCACGGGTTTCTTTGGAAATATTAGACATATCATCAAAATTATGACTGCCTTTACTCCATAGCCACTCATAAATTTGATTACCGCGAAATGGCTGTTGGCCAATTTCAGTAAAAAAATTACGTAGTTCTTCTTTTGTAAGTGCGCGAATATCTCTTTTTCCTTCCTGCTTCATACTGCAAAAATACTATAAATGAAAGGAATGAGCGCGACGGAATGACGTAGAGTGAACGTTAATAATTTCATTAATGGTTCACTACAATACGCTTCATGATAGAATTGTTACTGTCCTGGTCTACGAGATGAAGAAAGTACACACCTTCTGCTATTGAAGAAACAGAGATGGTATTCATTGTTGCATTTAACGACCCCCCACTAATCTGCTTTCCAACCACATCATACAACGCAAAGGTAAGTTCAGGATACTTACTATTCATTACGGTAATCGTGGTAGTGGCCGGATTAGGATAAACTTGTAAATCGCCCACTATTTCTACCTCCGTAACATTTAACAAGTTGGCCAACGTACCGATACTTGAGATTCCTGTATCTAGTGGGTCTAACCAATCGCGTAATCGGGTATTTGGGGTAGTTCCTGCATTCCATGAGACTCCAAATCTGCCGTATATATCATATTCATTGTTATTCTGGGTGCCATCACAAAAAGATAAGCCAGCATATAACTGACCAATAACGTGTCCCTTCTGATCGAAAAGTGGAGATCCAGACGAGCCACTTTCTGTGGTTCCTAATTCCCACCCATTTCCTGTTCCTTCGCTTAACCCACCTACTAACCATACTTGGGTGCCTTGGGCATTTTCTTTTACCGCACCAGTATTGTCACGGCATATTTTCATGATATCTCCATTGGGATGGTGAATACCTACCTCGAAAAATGGCCGTGTATCGCTATTGTCCCAACCTGCAAAGGCGATATCCCAAGAATCGGGAATCTCATTAACCAACTCGACCAACGCAAAATCTGACAATGCATTGCTTGCCCTCAGCACAGCACCACTCATTGTGAAATTATTTTGTAAATCTGGTGTATCTTCAACGCTACCACAGACTGGCGCCGGACTTACCCAATTAAATCGGGCAGACCACAAGTCTGGATTGCTATTATCTAGACAATGGTTTGCAGTAAGTAGATATGGTGTTTTATCGGCTTCAGCATTATTAAGTAACACAGCCGAACAGAGATAACCATTTCCTAAATTAAGAAGTGCCACCGCTTTTTTAAGGTTCTCTTTTAATCCGTCAAAATCTTCTCCTACAGGGCAATTTACATCGTAGTTGCAATTTCCCGAATCGTTCAGACCGCGGGTATCGTCAACAAATTGTGACACAGGGCCCATTCGGTATCCATGAATAATACTTTCAATTTCAAGTTTAAAAGGTTGCGCTACTTCCGAAGGTTCAAAATATTCGATCCAAATTTCATCTCCTTCAACATACCAAGAGCCGCTGCGTCGGTTTGGTCTATTATCTGCTACCGTGTATTGTTTTGAAATATCTTGTCTATTTCCGCTATACAACTGCAATTTTGAACCAAAAGGCAGAAAAAATTTACTGAAATTCACACTTAGATTTACTGCATCTTCAGATACAAATGCCAATCGCCAAATTTTATCTCCATTTGGCAGTATGATACGTTCGCCTTGCTCTCTCAGATCAATCGAAATAGCTTGCTGTATACCATAACGCCAAGGAAGTGACTTATCGAGGTCATTCACGCTATCTTGCTGGCGAATAACTGTAAAATCTATAGGCGGAAGCTCGATCGGAACAACCGATGTTGCAATGTCGTAACGCCAGCTCACAGGGATAGCCTCTTCGTCTTGGGCAAAACTTGCTAACGAGAGAAAGAGACAGCAAAAGAAAAGTAGTTTTTTATCCAAATTGATATGCGTTAGGCGCCTAATTAACAATCTAATATAATTGAAAAAAATGATACTATAAAAACAAAACGTCCTAAAACAAAAAATCCCGACAAAACGCCGGGATTACTAAGGTTGAATATGTGATGCATTGTTAAAGTATCAACATCGCGTCTCCATAGGTATAAAATCGATATTTTTCCTTAATTGCTTCGGCATATGCCTCTTTGATAAATTCGTGACCAGCAAAAGCTGACACCATCATCAACAAGGTAGATTTTGGTGTGTGGAAATTGGTCACCATCATGTTTGCAATACTGAAATCGTAGGGTGGAAAAATAAATTTATTGGTCCATCCCGCATAATCATTTAAGGTTGCATTTGAAGAAACTGAACTTTCCAAAGCACGCATTACCGTGGTCCCAACCGCACAGATACGGCGTTTTTTCTCAATCCCTTCGTTGATGATTTTCACCGCATCTTTTGCGATGGCAATTTCTTCGCTGTCCATTTTATGTTTCGAAAGGTCCTCCACTTCTACGGGGCTAAAGGTTCCGAGACCTACGTGTAATGTTACTTCAGCAAAATTAACACCTTTAATCTCTAGGCGTTTTAGCAAATGCTTTGAAAAATGGAGTCCTGCCGTGGGAGCCGCTACAGCACCTTCTTCTTTCGCAAAAATAGTTTGGTATCTATCTGCGTCTTCAGGCTCTACTTCTCTTTTAATGTACTTCGGAAGTGGTGTTTCACCCAGTTCGGTTAGTTTACTTCTAAATTCTTCGTACGACCCATCGAACAAAAAGCGAAGGGTACGACCGCGGCTTGTGGTATTGTCTATTACCTCAGCCACCAACGATTCGTCTTCACCAAAGTATAATTTGTTTCCGATACGAATTTTACGTGCAGGGTCTACCAAAACGTCCCAAAGACGGGTTTCCGGATTTAGTTCCCGTAACAAGAATACTTCGATACGCGCTCCTGTTTTTTCTTTGTTTCCGTAAAGTCTAGCAGGGAATACTTTGGTGTTGTTAAGCACCAAAACATCTTCCTCTTCAAAATAATCGATCAAATCCTTGAACATTTTATGCTCAATCGTCTTTTCTTTCCGGTTCAATACCATAAGCCGAGCCTCATCTCTGTTAGGAGCAGGGTACTCTGCCAAAAGTTCTTGTGGAAGGTTAAAATTGAAGTTCGAAAGTTTCATTCCCATAACGGTAGCTATTTAATGTAAAAAGCTGCAAATATACAACCTCAGCATAGGGGTTGTCAAGTAAATAGACCATTATTATTAAAGATTTCCTGTTTATCTAAGCTTTCTCAGTGATATTATAGGTCTATATAGCCAAAAACCCAACTTTAGGGTATTATGTTACCTCCAAACCGATGGTTTTCACATCGTCCCAAAACGTTGGAAATGACTTTGAAACCACTTCTGCATCGTTAATTAGTATTGGGCATTTAAGTGCCAACGGCGCAAATGCCATAGCCATTCTGTGGTCGTTATAAGTGTTGATGGCTACATTTTCTACAATCGCATCGGAAGGTGATACTTCTAGCGTAGCCTCTGTAATCTGAACGGTAGCTCCTAATTTTTGAAGTTCTGTCTTGAGGGCTGTCAATCGGTCTGTTTCTTTAATTTTTAGCGTATGCAAACCGATTAGTTTACATCCAATCCCCAATCCAAAACAAGTAACGGCAATAGTTTGTGCAATATCTGGTGTATCTGAAAGATCTGCTGTATACATCTCAGGGAGTTTCACGGAAGCCTTAGACAGGGTGATTTTGTCTCCTTTTTCGGAAAAAACAGTAGTTACACCCAACTGTTTATATAATGAGACCAACGCACTATCACCCTGTAAGCTTTCAGACTTGAAACTTTCTAAGGTGATTTCGAGGTCTTCTGAAAACGCTACGAAACTATAAAAATAGGAAGCCGAACTCCAGTCACTTTCCACTGTTATGCAATTGCTTTCTAATGCTTTACAAGGATCTATCTTTATAGAATTGGCCAATATATGATAACGCACCCCCAATTGGTCTAACAACCCCATTGTCATCTCGATATAGGGTCTTGAGGTAACTGTACCCTGCAATGTAAGTTCGAGCCCATTGGGCAACGACGGCGCAATGAGTAGCAATGCCGAAACAAACTGACTGCTCACATTTGCTTGTAGGGTCACTTTATTTTTAGTTAGATTTCTACCTACAATTCTAAGCGGTGGAAATCCTTCGTTTTTTGTATACGATATATCTGCACCCAACATTTTTAGTGCATCTACTAAAATCCCAATCGGGCGTTGTTGCATTCGTTCACTACCTGTGAGCACTATTTCAGCACCATCATTTGCAGCAAAATAAGCGGTTAGGAACCGCATGGCTGTCCCCGCATGGTGCACATCTATTGTGCCCTTGGTGGTTGCCAACGACTTGCTTAGCACGACACTGTCATCACTTTCTGAACTATTTTTTATGGTAAGACTGGGATACAGTGCTTGTAGAATAAGCAATCTGTTGGTTTCACTCTTTGAACCCGTGATTTGAACTGCGGCCTTTTTCACGTGGCGCGACGTGCGCAGGGAAACCTTCATTTCTTGTAATCTTGTTCTTTCAACTTTCTCCAGAATTTTCCGTAGGTAACTAAGAACCCAACTAGAAAACTTCCGAAGATAAAAATAAGCAATACCACTGCTTTAGCTGAAAAAAATTCGGACCACCTTCCTGCGAGCCCCCATTGAATTACATACATAATGATGGCATAAGCCAGGCTGAGCACTACGACCGACTTCCAAAAACCTTTATGGGAAATAACCCTTTTAAACATTATTTCAGTTTTTCATTGTTTTGATGCCGATCGTGATCGCGTTCGGTTTTCAGTTTTAACTTTGCGTCAAAAGCTGTTTGCAAATCTACGCCTGTTTGGTTGGCTAAACAAAGTACGACGAAAACTACATCGGCTAATTCTTCACCCAAATCTTTGTGTTTATCACTTTCCTTTTCACTTTGCTCGCCATAACGTCTCGCAATAATACGGGCTACTTCACCTACTTCTTCCGTAAGTTGGGCCATGTTGGTTAGTTCATTAAAATACCGAACCCCGTGTTTTTTAATCCACGTATCAACATCTTTTTGGGCGTTTTGTAAATCCATTGCTATATTTTTGTGAACACGATTTTCTCCTTTTCCTTTTCAGTAATTTGAGTAAACATCCCCTTTACATATTCGTAATCTTGTGGAAGGATAATAGGCGTATTGATGTCTAAAGATACAGCTAGTTGCACAACTCCTGGTGCTTCTTTCACCAAATATGTATAACTCCCCGTATTTCCAGCCAAGTTTGCCTGAATGGCGTCTGGCAATGATTTTACTTTATATCCTTCCGGAATTTTAATGGTAATGTTATACTTCTCAGACTTCGGATATTCAAAAAAGATAGGGTAGGTACGGCTACTGTCTTTAAAAGGGTTTTCTGTTTGGGCAAAATAGAGCATCGGAGACACATAAAGGTCACCCGCGATCTCCTCTACCAACGAATTTGATGTTGCGGTGTAGCTCAGGCTTAAATTATCTTTTAAGCTTTTTACATCTTTGGCTTCAAATTCAGAAATTTCGACTGCTTCAGAATTGGTATCGATTGCCTTTGTTTTTACTTCAGTAGCGCTGCCTGCGTAAGCAGTACGATAGTCTTTTGCGTAGTGGCCTCCTTTTCGCTCTCTAACCTTTGCGGTAAGATTATCATTATCAATTTCGGCTTGTACATAGGTCAATTTTTTAGACATATAACTTGGATAAAGTCCTACCCAATCTGAGCTACCATCGGGACGTATCAATCTGCCCTGCCAGTTCATTGCGCGCTCTGGCAACATATTGATATTCGAGAATGGATCAGTCGCATCTAAAATATAAAAACTGCCATTGTGGTTTACAGCTGCGATTACATAATTAAATCCTTCGCGGGTAGGATACACAGGAATTCCATTCTTTTTAGTACTCACCAAGACTGGGTATGCGGTTAATCCGGCATGCTGTAACATAGAGATGAGCATGAGGTTGATATCGGCCGTATTTCCTGTACCTTCGCTGTAGGCTTTTTTCACTCCTTTTTCTGGAAAGTACCCCACATAGTTGTTCCACTTTACTTTATTTTTTACAAAATTGTGGATGATTGCCATCTTTTGCTCAGGACTTGTAGCATCTTTAAGCGCTGTAGCCAAATCAGCTTCGTAATAATTGGTACGTTTAATCTCGTTTACAAAAGCTTCGCTTTCGAACACACTCTTAGAAACGGCCTCCCAACTAGTTGCAAAATTTTCTGGGATACCGTTAGGGTCGTTGATCATTGCCAATTCCCAAATAGACCGCGCTTGGTAATTTCTCAGGTTATCTACAAATGGCTCCGTTTTGAGGGGTGGTATATTGCTTTCATCCAAACTATATTCTATTTCTTTATACGTCCTCGTTCCTGCTCGTGTGGCAGAATTATTAGAATTATAGCTACCATAGTTAGCTGATCCCAATCCGCTTCTTGCACGGAAATTCACTTCTTTTTCTCTCGAATCTGTTTCAAAATTGAATGCTACGGAAGCTTTTGGGTTCGATTGAATATTGTACACAAAAAATTCTGGTATTTTCAATTCAACTATTTCCTTATTAATCGGAATGGTGTACTGCAACTCGATATCATCGATTGTGCTGAAACCAGATTCAATGACATACTCATATTCAATTACACTTCCCGGACGAATGTCTGGCATGGTAAATTTATTGTTCACACGGTATTTACTGATACGCTCTTCAAAAACAGCACTGTTCTTTAATTTCTGCTTTTCAACATCGCCATTCACTAAGTTATAGGTAACACCTTTTAGATCGAAAGTTTCTCTATTTCCACCATCGTTGTAAGTAATTACATTTTTTCTTGCCCATTCTGCCCCGTCTTTATTATAAATTTTAATGCGTTCATGAACCGTGGCCTTTTGAATGAACCCCTCTCCTTGTTTGAAAGTAAACGCAACTTTGTAATCGCGATAAAGCACGGTGGCATCTGCATCTGGATACGACGGATTTGATTTTTCAGCAAGTTCTTCTTTAGAAACTTTACCGTATTTAAAATTTTGCGAAACACCTGTAATAGTGGTGAGCAGCAAACAAAGAAGCAAATAGTGTAATTTCATAATGGTTATATTTTTGAGAGTACGATTTTAGATTTATCCTTTTTAGTCACGTTTCTGACAAAGCTTGCATAATCATTAAACGATTCAGATGGAAAAGTTCCTGAAAGCAGCTGAAGGTGTCTTTTATATAAAATTGTATTTGAAGCGCTCAATTCAACTGAGGCATTATAAGTTCCAAATACTGTAGTTATTTCTATCGGGTCGAATGCTGCTTCAAGAGTATATCCTTTAGGTAGAATAATTTCAATTTCATCCTGATAAGTAGCTCCTCTTTCTATTTCCAAAGGAAATTTTCGATCCTTATCATTTGCATATATTTTATCATGCCTATTGAATATATTAGGATTTACCAAAACCCTGTCTCCAGCTGTTGAAACATATGTATCGACCTCAAAATTTATCTTCTCTTTAAATACAACGTTTCTTTTGTCATTTTCAAAAGATACGTTCCCTAATGACAAATTGTTCAAGTGACCCCACAACCCCTTATAATTCATTTCCATGTCATCCTTTGTGTCAGATTCAATATGATACCGATTTTGGTAGAGCACCCCTTTTGATTTTTGCTCAAAAGTTCCTGTGATACGAAAATTTTCATCGATGACAGCTGTTACTTGTGTTTGTTGCAGATTTTCCCCAGCTTTATATTTAGGTGTTTTGGCAATCACTCCACCCTCTGGTGTCATCATAAGTACATTTCTATTATCTGTAAAACTTCCCATGTAGTTAAAAGGAGTAGTTTGGCTAGTACACTCAAGAAATACTAATTCATCATCAAAAGGAACAGCTAAAATAGCATGGTTAAATCGAAGCGACACAAAATCATCCTCTGTCTCGAATATTTCTTTACCGGAGTTAACTAATGTGTAATACGAATCAATTCCTTGAGACTTCAACAATGCCATGGTATAGTTAGAAAGGCCTTTACAGTCGCCATAGCTTAAATCGTCAACTTCTAATGCCGTAGAAGGCTGCCATCCACCTATTCCCACTTGAACACTAATATATCGGGTTTTATTTTGCATGAATTCATAAATAAGTCTCGTCTTTTCTTTAGGGTCTTTTACTCCCGAGACCAACTGATCTATTTGTGCTTTAGTAGCCTCTGAAATTTCATCCCTACCCCGAAGCAGTGCTTGGGTCTGCCACACTCCTAAGTCTTTCCAATTTTTCGCAAAACCCGGTGTATTACGTAACTGAAATTTTTCTAAAGAAACTCGAACTGTAGGAACAAATTCATATAAAATCGGACTTAAAACCTCTGATTCGAAATATGGAATGTTCTCAACGACAAAATGATATTCTCGTGGAGACTCACTTATTTGCACATTAAAAGCATCAAGATTATTTTTCTTGAAAACAATCGGAATTTGATTTTGGTTTAAAATACTGTAGGAGGCTTTTTCGACACTAACTTGAGTAAATGCTACAGGAGTCCATGCTGGGATAAAAGCTGTAGACGATGTTGCAATTTCTGTAGTAAACTCATATGTGAATGGATATTTTGGTGGAACATAATTATAGTACATAACACGATAGTCCATATAAAGACTGTTCCCTGAAGCACTTACATCTGTAAAATCACGTTTTTTATACTTCTTGATTTCTTCGCCATTTGCATCGAAAATTCGCAAGCTAATCTTTTTTACATTCGTACTTTTATCAAAATGTAAATAGGTCTTCATTAGTTCTAAACCGTTTTTGTTCAATATCGTGCCCACTTCCTTTTGCATGATATTCATATCATTAAAATCGTTCAGGGTTATTATAGTTTCATTATTACGTACTACAGCGTTAACCTTGTTTCTTAAATTAATTGGAATATCACGTACTGGATATTGGGCGAGCGAAATACTTGTTGTAAGAAACAACAAGAGTAAACTAAAAAATTTCATGCAGATTCAATAATGGGGGCAATTTAATAAGTTCAGAAAGAACCTACAAAATTTTATTCTTTAGATTTTGAATCGATGGTTATTGTCACCGGACCATCATTTACTAAAGCTACATCCATCATGGCTCCGAAGACTCCTGTACCCACCTTTTTATTGAGTTCTTGTTCTAAAAGTGTTACAAATTGTTTGTAAAGTGTCATTGCTTGGTCGGGTCGTGCCGCTTTAATAAAAGAAGGTCGATTCCCCTTTTTAGTGCTGGCATGTAGGGTAAACTGACTCACCACGATGATATCACCGTCTACATCCTGAATCGAATTATTCATGGCTCCATTTTCATCTGAAAAAACCCGCAACTTCGCGATTTTACCACACAGCCATTTGCTATCTTCTACAGTATCTTCCGCTTCAATTCCTAATAAAACCAAAAAACCTTTGCCAATTTCAGAAACAACTTCTCCAGAAACAGTAACTGATGCTTGCTTTACACGTTGTAGTACGATTCTCATTATAAGGTTAATGGTTAATGGTTAATGGTTAAAATTTAATAGAATACCCGTGATTACTCCTCCTACCTTTCAAAAAGTCTGCTCACCCGCCCCAACATACGTTCGATTCAGGCTGGCTGTTCACTAAAAGTTATTCCTTGTCATAAATATCTTTTCTGTAGTGTTCTTCTTCCCCTTCCAAAATTTGCAGATAGCTTTTATAACGAGACCAAGCAATCTCTTCTTCCTCTAACGCCTCTTTTATAGCACATTGCGGTTCTTCTAAATGCAGACAGTTATTAAATTTGCAGTCTTGCTTACGTTCAAAAAATTCTGGGAAATAATCACCTAATTCTTCTTTGTCCATTTCTACCACCCCAAATCCTTTTATCCCTGGGGTGTCGATTATTTTAGCATCAAATGAGAGATCATACATTTCAGCAAAAGTTGTGGTATGCTGCCCTTGTTTGTGTTGTTCTGAAATTTCCGAAGTTTTAAGCTGTAGCGAAGGTTCAATAGCGTTTACTAAGGTAGATTTTCCCACGCCGCTATGGCCCGAAAACATAGACACCTTTTCTTTCATCAGTACTTTCACCTTTTCTACGTTCTTGCCTGTCGCTGCGGAAATACCAATACATTCATACCCGATATTTCGATAAAGCGCCGCCAAGAATTTAATTTCAAGTAATTCGTCTTCTGTATAGGTGTCAATTTTATTAAACAGCAACACCGCTTTGATATGATAGGCTTCTGCCGTGACCAAAAAACGATCTATAAATGTGGTAAACGTGGGCGGATTGTTTAATGTAACCAACAAAAAAGCCACATCTATATTGGCAGCAATGATATGGGTTTGCTTAGAGAGGTTGACACTTTTACGAATGATGTAATTTTCTCGTGCTTCAATTTTATGGATGACGCCTACGGTTTCATCACCTTTAGTCTCGATTTTAAACGCCACATGGTCTCCAACGGCAACAGGATTGGTACTTTTAATTCCGTCCATCCTGAATTTCCCCTTGATTCGACACTCGTAAAAATCGCCTTGCTCAGATTTTACCGTGTACCAACTGCCTGTAGATTTGTAAACTACGCCCTTCATCTTACAAAATTGCAAAAACTTTTACTCATTGATGATTTTCTTTTGGTGATTGATAGATTCCTGGTGAATTGCCTTGTAAAGCTTCAGAATAAACTCTTCGCTCAAATCGCTTTCTTCACCCCTCAAAATCATTCTGCCCAATACTTCGTTCCATCTTTTTACCTGTAAAATAGCAACATTGTGTTCCTTTTTCAAGCCCCCGATGCTATCGGCTATCTTCATACGCTTGCCCATCATCTCCACAATTTTGTTATCAATCACATCGATTTGAGTACGTAAGGTGTTCAATTCATTTTGAAACGCTAGTGCCTCATCCCCTTTTTTCCTGATCCGTAAATCTACTGTCATTTGGTCTAGTGTCGATGGAGTAATCTGCTGAGCAGCATCACTCCACGCATTATCAGGGTCGAAATGAGTCTCCACCATCAACCCGTCATAATTCAGGTCTAATGCTGTCTGGCATAAATCGAAAATAATATCCCGTTTCCCTGCAATATGCGACGGATCTAAAATTAGTGGTAAATCAGGAAAACGATTCTGTAAATCGATTGGGATTTGCCATTCTGGATTGTTGCGATACCGTGTTTTTTCATAGGTTGAAAAACCGCGGTGTATTACCCCTAAATTTTTCACTCCCGCTTCATAAAAGCGTTCTACCGCACCCAACCATAACGCAAGGTCAGGATTCACCGGATTTTTAATCAATACAATTTTATCGGTTCCTTGTAATGCATCTGCCAATTCCTGCACGATAAAAGGTGACACTGTAGTTCGCGCGCCTACCCACAAAATATCTACATCGTGCTTTAGCGCCAAATCTACGTGGTTGGCATTGGCAACTTCGGTAGTTGTGAGCATACCCGTTTCTTCTTTCGCCTTTTGCAACCATTTTAAACCTAGCGCGCCAACACCTTCAAAATTTCCGGGACGGGTACGAGGTTTCCAAATACCTGCCCGCAGCACGGTGGCATCTGTATCTTTTAATTGATGTGCAATTTTAAGCACTTGTTGTTCGGTTTCGGCACTACAAGGCCCTGCAATTACGAGCGGATGCGCCAATTGCATAGCATTCAACCAATTTCTAAGTTCCTTTTTATTCTCCATAGTATCGTATGCGTCAAATTTTCAGCAAAAAAAAAGTCCCCATGGGACTTAAACGTATATTCGTATTAACAAACAATAAGCGCCCTGAGGTTTCAGTTAGTAAAGTGCCACCAAATATGGAACGCGTTTTTCATTTGTTTTTCTAATTGAATGCTAAAATAGCTATTTCAATAGAGGGATAAAACTTTTTAAGCTTTTTTTAAAATGAAGATTTCAATTAGTATCGTTAGCTTTGTGTAATTCCTATTTCTATGTCAATACATGTTGAAAATATAACGAAATCGTACGGCTCGCAAAAAGCACTGGACGCCGTCTCATTCGAAATTAAGAAGGGAGAGATTGTCGGATTTTTAGGCCCAAATGGTGCTGGGAAATCAACACTAATGAAAATATTGACCACCTATCTCTCTCCTTCAGAAGGAACCGCCACCGTAAATGGTTTTTCTGTTTCCGAAGCACAAAAAAAGGTGCAAAAAAGTATTGGTTACCTTCCAGAACACAACCCGTTATATCTTGAAATGTACGTGAAAGAATACCTTGCGTTTAATGCTGAAATCTACGGTATTCCAAAAACTAAGATAGAAGAACTGATTCAACAAACCGGACTCAACCCTGAAGCGCATAAAAAAATTGGACAGCTGTCTAAAGGGTATCGCCAACGTGTTGGTTTGGCCACCGCACTGCTGCACGATCCTGAAGTGCTCATATTAGACGAACCCACTACGGGCTTAGACCCCAACCAACTCATTGAAATACGCGAACTCATAAAATCGGTAGGGAAAAGCAAAACAGTGCTGCTCTCTACCCACATCATGCAAGAAGTAGAAGCTATTTGTGACCGTGTGATCATCATCAACAAAGGTGAAATTGTATTAGATAAAAACTTAAAGGAACTCACCGACGACAAACAGCAAATTGTTGAAGTAGAATTCGATTATCGTGTTGAAACCGTCGCGTTGGAAAAATTACCGAAGATTTCAAAAGTAGAGAATCCAGTTGGGTTTGTATACCACCTGTATTTTAGCACCCAAGAAGACATGCGAAGTAAAGTATTCGATTTTGCACATGATAACGGACTTAAAATATTGCAGCTACACCAAAAAAACCGAACCTTAGAAAAATTGTTTGTGGAGCTAACGAAATAACCGGCCCTTCGATACAATCCCGACATGAAGTCGGAATTACTCAGGGACCTTAAATCATTGAATTATAGTAAATAAGCGTTTTATTAATTTCCTACTTAACAAAGGTCGCTGAGTGATTTTGCGACATAGGAGTAAAATTGTATCGAAGTGTACCCACCACCCCATCACCAAACCGACGACCAGCAAAAAATGATTGCCGTGATGAAGGCATACCCATTCGGGATGTTGGTTTCTGCGGAAGGGAACACGCCTTTTGTAACGCATATCCCAATTATCTACAACGAATCAACTGGCAAGTTAGTCGCGCATATCGATAGGCAAAATCCGCAAGTGCAAACTTTGGTCAATGGTGCCCAAGTAACGGCGGTGTTCAAAGGACCCGATTGTTATATTTCGCCAAGTGTGTACAACACGCCGCAGCTCCCCACCTGGAACTACATTATAGTGCATATTACAGGCACCATACAACTCGTAAACGACCCTGAAGCTGCAAAGCATACCATGGTCGACATGACCGATTTCCTAGAGCAACCCGAGCACAAATTTAAACTAGCTATGAACGACCCGCGTATGGACCGGCTCATCAATTACATTCAGGCATTCGAGATTGACATCACAAATTGGGAAGGCAAGTTTAAGCTATCGCAAGATAAAAATACCGAAGATTTTGAGTTGGCGAAACAACGGTTAATTGAAAGTTCAAAGAATGATATTTCGAACTTCGTTACGGGTATTTACGAACGACTGTAATTAGAAAATTACGCTATAAAATCCTTCACCTCAGCAAAATCCAATCCGCCATAATTCCCACTGCTCATGAGCAGCAAAGACGTATCATCAAAATCTTGGTTGTACAAAAAGGTTTTAAAGTCGGCCGGGTTCGTAAAAACGGTCAAGTCGTCCCGCTGAAACGCTTCTGTAATTTGCTCTCTCTTAATTTCTTCCAACCCTTTAATCATTACCGCATGTGGAGAATAAAAAACTACCGCCACATCTGCTGCATCTAGTGCGCCTTGGTATTCGGTTAGAAATTCTGGATTTAAGCTGCTGTACGTATGTAATTCCAAACACGCTATGAGTTTGCGGTCGGGATACTGATTTTTAAGGGCTTGAGTAGTTGCTTTTACCTTACTCGGGCTATGTGCAAAATCTTTATAGGCAATAGCAGTATCGGTTTCAGCAATCAATTCTAAGCGTTTACTGGCTCCGCTAAACGTTGCAATCGCTTCGTAGAAATCGTCTGCATCTATTCCCATGAGTTGGCAAATCCACCGGGCACCTTCCAGATTGTTCAGGTTATGTTTTCCAAAAACCTCGATAGGCATTAGGCCCTCGGGGGTTTCAAGCAAAGTAGTTCCTTCTTCAACGGTATATTCGGGCGTTCCGTAGGCTACTTTTTTTATGGTGGCCGTACTCGATTCTACCACACGTTTTACCTCCGCATCTTCTTGGTTATAGATAATGGTTCCGCCATTGGTAATTTCCGTAAGAAAAATTTCAAACTGTTCTACGTAATTTTCATAGGTAGGAAACACATTGATATGATCCCACGCAATCCCGCTCAACAGTGCAATATTTGGTTTGTACAGATGAAATTTTGGGCGTCTATCTATGGGTGACGAAAGATATTCATCTCCTTCCAACACCATAAAATCATTTTCTTCGGTGAGCTTTACCATGGTGTCAAAACCCTCTAACTGTGCTCCCACCATATAATCTACATCTCTATTGTGGTAGTGCATCACGTGCAAAATCATTGAAGTAATCGTTGTTTTACCATGACTTCCGCCAATCACAACGCGGGTCTTATTTTTAGCTTGCTCGTATAAAAACTCGGGATAACTGTAAATGGTGAGCCCCAGTTCTTTCGCCATTAACAATTCAGGATTGTCTTCTTTAGCGTGCATCCCAAGAATGATAGCGTCAATTTCTACGGAAATTTTAGTAGGAAACCAACCGTATTCCTTCGGAAGCAACCCTTTTGCCTCCAAACGAGACTTAGAGGGGTCGAAAATTTCGTCGTCACTACCCGTAACCTGATATCCTTTTTGATGTAATGCCAATGCAAGATTGTGCATGGCTGCGCCGCCTATGGCTATAAAATGTACTCGCATTTTTAGTTGAGAAGTTTATGGTTTCACGGTTGAGTGCAAGGCCTTCAACCCTGTAAAGTTATAAGAATTTGTCTGGTTGAGCTTCCGCCTGAATGAAAATTTTTCTGACCAGAGCCAGAACACATTTGCGTCTTACAACGCTTCAATTCGTTTCTTTTCGTCTAGGGCCTGCTCAAAATCGGGTCTATCGGCCAACGCTTTGTTAATCCATTGCAAGGCGGTATTTTTCTTCCCTAAGTTTTTATAGATCTGTGCCAGTCTATAATACGCCCAATCTTTTGGTACGCCATCGCGCACCGAATGATTTTCAATATAAGCTTGCAGGCAGTTAATACCCAGTTCTGCATCGAGATTATACTGCGCAGCAATCTTTCCAATTTGGTAGTTCAGGCTGTTCCGTTTGTGTATTTGCAACGATTTATTCGCTGTTTCTAGCGCTTCTTTCGGCTTGTTGTTTTTTTCATAATGTTCGGCTAACTTTTCATACGTATGTGGTGAACCGCCCACATCGATTGCTTTTTTGTAATACCGTTCAGCATCTGCCGGTCGATCGTCATATTCGGCTATATAACCGTTGGCCAAATATCCATCTACGGGAGATATTTTTAGCAACTGGTTGGCATATTTGGTGGCTTTCTTCTCGCTTCCGCCGATAATCCCGGGCAGTTGCATATAAAATTCTACCAAGGCCCAACGCACTTCAATATGGTTGGGGTCTAAGGTAGCGGCCTTTTCAAAATGTTCTTTGATATCGCCAATGTAGGTTGCTGCCCTGATTCTACTTATAGACAACGCCTTCATCCCTAAAGCGCCTCCATACTTAAAATGGTAATTAGCGCTTCTATCATTTTCTTCAACCAGATCTTCGTAGAAATCGATTGCGGTATCCCAATCTTTTTTATAGCCAGCGATGTCACCTAAATACTCGCGGGTTTTCTGGTGATTGGGATGCTCTTTCAAGTATTGCTGAAACAAGGGTTTTGCTTTGCTAAATTGTTCCTTTTTAAAGTAGGCCTCTGCCCTATCGAAGGTGGTTTGCGCAGAAAGTAATGCAGGAAATAGCAATAAGAAAAGTAGGTTTTTCATTGAGGTGTTTTAAAGTTTCAAATATAGTGCTTTGTAAATCTTCTTAAAAACAAATGAAGCAACGAGGCTTCCATTTTATAGGTTTTGGTAACTTTATACAAATACAGTTCCAAACTTATTTTGGGATGAAATTTATGATATTGAAAATAGACATCCCTTTGAACGTTGTTCCCTAAACGAAACTACTGTTTGGCTCATTTTTTGTCTATTAAAACTCATTATTCGTATTCCAAGAGGTCTACTGCTTGTACCTTTCGGAAAATTAAACAGCTATGAAAACGCTTTATACCATCATTATTACCTTATTCGCTATGGCCTCCATCAATGCCCAAGAAAATCAATACAATGTTCTATGGACCCAAGTTGAAAAGCTAGAAATTGCAGATACTCCTAAATCGGCGCTAGAAATTGTCTCACAGATTGAAGCCAAGGCAAAAGCAGAAAACAACCAGGCCCAACTCATAAAAACCTTGCTGTTTAAAAGCAAGTTCGCGATGATCTTGGAAGAAAATTCGCAGTTGACCGTAGTTAATGATTTCAAGGAAATGATTGCAAACACACAATCACCCACAAAAAACGTATTGCAAAATATGTTGGCAAAATTGTATTGGGATTATTTTCAGCAGCACCGCTATCAGTTCTACGACCGTACGAATACAGCCAACAAAGTTGATGCAACCGATTTCAGAACGTGGGATTTAGAAACACTGTTTGCTGAAATTTCCAGCTATTACGAGCAATCACTACAAAACGAACAACAGCTACAAACAACCACCACTGAAGCTTTTGAGCCTATTTTGAGAATGTACGAAGAGTCTGCAGAACTTCGCCCCACCCTCTACGATTTTTTAGCCCACAACGCGCTCCAATTTTTCAAAACTCCAGAAAACTCGATTAACAAGCCCATCGATGCTTTCGAGATTACAGAAGCTTCGTATGTATCTGATTATAGCAAATTTAGAAACGTTTCGCTCACGTCAAAAGACAGTCTTTCCTTAGAATTGAAGGCATTGCAAGTTTATCAAAAGTTAATCGATTTCCATACGAGCAAGAATAACGAGATTCCCTTAGCTGCTGTCGATTCTGAACGTCTTGAATTCGTTAAGAACAACGGCCGTTTTGCAGATACCGATGCGCTGTTTTTTTCAGCCCTAGAAGCTGGAAAAAACAGTATGAAGAACGGGTATGCAAAAGCTATCTACAATTTTGAGATTGCACAGCATTTTTATTATCAAGGAAACACCTACAGCCCAGAAGAAAATGAAATCCATCGCTGGAAAAAGAAGGAAGCACTCGCCATTTGCGAAGAACTTATTGCAACTTTTCCTGACACTTTTGTAGCTTCCCAAGCCTCATCGTTATTGGCAACCATCACCAATCGGCAAGTTACACTGCAAGCAGAAACATATCTTCCCATTCAACAAAATAGCCGCGTAAAAATTACGTATTCAAATACACAAGCTATCCAACTTTCGGTATATCAGTTTTCAGCAAAACAAAAAGAAGCGCTCAGCAAAATTTACGACAAGGAAAAGAAACGAAACTATATCGAAAAACTTTCACTCGAAAAAAGATGGACACAACAATTGCCCGACGAAGGCGACTACCAAAATCACAGTACCGAAATCTTACTCCCTGGCTTTTCGCAAGGTTCTTATTTATTTTTACTAACCCCTACAAACACCGAAAACAAACGTCTTTTTGACCATACCGAACTACAATACACCAACATCGCATTGGTGCATTCAAAAGATGAAAACCAAACACTGTTTCAGATCGTAAACCGTTTAAACGGCCAACCTATCGCAAATGCAAAATGTACCATCAAAGAATTGAATAGAAATGGCAAAACGCGCACCCTCTCAACCAATTCGAAAGGTTTTGTAACCCTTCGGAATTCTAAGAACTACACTAATTATTCCGTTCATGTTGCACATGGAAATGACAGTGCCCAGTTCAACAATTATTCTTCGTACGCAAGGTATTCTGGCAATAATGAAACCCTTACTTACCACAGCGCGCTGTTTACAGACCGAAGTATCTACAGACCTGGACAAACCGTCTATTTTAAAGGGATTGTGTTTAAAAAAGAAAACAATACATCCGTTGTACTTCCCGATCAAAAGCTTTTGGTGCGTTTATACGATGCGAATTATGAAGACATCGCCCAACTTTCATTAAATACAAATGAATTTGGTACGGTTGCCGGAGAATTTGTGTTGCCCGTTGGCGTGTTAACAGGCCAGTTTCACCTGCAAATAGGTAGCGCAGATTCTAAACAATTTTCTTCTGAAATCTATTTTAATGTCGAAGAATACAAACGCCCCAAATTTGAAACCAATTTTAAGCCCATAACTGAAACCTATCGAGTAAACGACAGCATTAAAGTACACGGAGAAGCGATTTCGTTCTCGGGTAGCACCATCACAAATGCCCAGGTTGGCTATAAAGTGACCCGCAAAGTGAATTATCCGAGGTGGTACTATTGGGGCAGGAATATAAACTATGGCGAAGGCCAAGAAATCACTTTTGGTGAAACCACCACCAATAATAAGGGCGAATATACAATCGACTTTAAGGCAATACCCGACAGTAGTGTAGATAAAGCCGGGCAACCCGTTTTTCAATATGAAATTACGGCCGATGTTACAGACATCAATGGCGAAACCCAAAGCACTACTACCATCGTGAATGTAGGATATCACGCGCTCACCATACAACTGCAAGCGCCAGAGCGTATAGATAAGCAGGACAAAAATGAAAGTTTAGCAATTGCTACTAAAAACCTGAATGGTGAAAAAGTAGCTGCAGAGGTAAACGTTACGATTTACAAACTAAAAGCTCCTGAAAATGTGCTGCGTGCTAGGCCTTGGTCAGCACCCGATTATCAAGGGTTTTCGGAGAAACGATTTAAAGAACTCTTTCCGCACGATCCCTATAAAAATGAAGGCGAAATGCAAAACTGGGAACAGGGCGAAGAAGTTTTCAGTAAAAACATTCGTACTGACGATATAGACAAAATTGAACTTGGAAACCTCAAAAGATGGAAGTCTGGTGCATACATTATTGTTGCTGAAACAAATGACAAATTTGGCCAGGAAGTAATTTCAAAAGCGTACATACAATTGTACAGCGATAAAGATGAAACGCCAGCCGATAATGATTTGTTTTCGATAGCATTCGACAAACAGACGTATGAGCCGGGCGACAAAGCCTTCGTTACCTTAAAATCGAATGCAGACATTGCCGTGACGCTTTCCGTAGAAAAGGAAAAGAAACTGGTAGAGATCTTTATAATTACTTTGAACAAAAATTCAAAAACCATTGCTGTTCCAGTTACTTCGGAAGACCTTGGCGGATTCGCGATTCATTATAGTTTTACAGCATTTAACAGTTATGAAGGTAGCACGAAATTGGTTGTTGTTCCACGGCCAGACACAGAACTTACCATAGAAACCAACACCTTCCGTGATAAATTGGAACCTGGAGTTCCTGAAACATGGAGTTTTAACATCAAAGGGCCCGATGGTGCGCAAGTTTCCGCAGAGCTGCTAGCCAGTATGTACGATGTCTCGTTAGATCAATTTTCACCCCACCAATGGCAATTTAACCCGAACCCTACCTACCAATACAATGCCGTGGCACGTCCCAATGCGAACCGAAGTTTTGAGACGCGTTCTATTAGTTTAGGGTATGGAAACTCGTACTACCAACCGCATTCCCGACCAAAGTTTGATCAATTTAATTGGTTTGGATTGAGCATTACAGGTCAATCGTGGCAATACGACCAATACCGGAATAGATTGAGAAATCAGATGAACGCACCTGATGGCGAAGTTGTAGTCACAGGGTACGGAGTACAAAGAGAGAAAAAAGCACTGGGGTATGCAGTGAGTACTTTAGAAGCCGAAGCTGTTGAAAGTGCTCCTGAGGAAGACGTTGTAAGAGCTTTGAATGGTAAAGTTCCAGAGGTTCAAATTGTAGATGGCGAGGTAAATAAAAATCAGCAGCAAGAAGTAGACTTTACCAACGTTAAAATCCGTAAAAACCTGCAAGAAACCGCTTTCTTTTTCCCACAATTGCGTACCGATGCAGACGGAAACGTATCGTTCAATTTTACAACGCCTGAAGCCTTGACCCGATGGAAATTGCAGTTGCTGGCACATACCAAAGATGTACATACTAAAGTTTCCTCCTTTGAAACCGTGACACAAAAAGAATTGATGGTCGTGCCAAACGCTCCACGGTTCTTGCGCGAAGGCGACGAAATTATCATCAGTTCTAAAATTTCAAACCTAAGCGACCAAAATCTTTCTGGGCAAGCCGTGTTGCAATTAAGCGACGCTGTGACTGGCAAATCGATTGATGTGGCTTTAGGAAACAGAAATGCGATTAAGGAATTTTCCGTAGAAAAAAGCAACAATACCCAAGTGTCCTGGCGATTGAACATTCCGTCGAACATACAGGCAGTGGAATATAAAGTGATTGCCAAAACAGCCAATTTTAGCGATGGAGAACAAAATGTGCTCCCCGTACTCTCAAACCGCATGTTGGTCACTGAAACGCTACCAATGTGTGTGCGTTCTAACCAAACGAAGACGTTTACGCTAGACAAACTGAAGAACACCACGTCTACCAGCCTTAAACACCATAAACTTACGTTAGAGGTAACCTCAAATCCTGCTTGGTACGCTGTGCAGGCGTTGCCCTATTTAATGGAATTTCCGTACGAGTGTAATGAGCAGACATTTGCGCGCTACTATGCCAACACCCTTGCCACGCAAATCGCCAATAGCAATCCGCGTATCAAAGCAGTATTCGACCAATGGGCCAACAGTGATGCGTTGTTGAGTAACTTAGAGAAAAACGAAGAATTGAAATCGTTACTCATTCAAGAAACACCCTGGCTGCGCGATGCCCAAAGCGAGACGGAGCAGAAAAAACGAATTGCGCTCTTGTTTGACCTTAATCTGATGCAGCGCAAACAAAATGAGGCTGCCAATAAGCTTCGTTTAAATCAGTTAAATTCTGGAGCTTGGCCATGGTTTAATGGCGGGTATGAAAGCAGATATATTACCCAGCACATCGCAACAGGTTTTGGCCATCTCGACAAATTAGGGGTAGCAACAGCAGGCGACGGAATTGATGACATGCTGAAAAAGGCTGTGCGCTATTTAGACGCCGAATTTGTAAAAGAATACAAAGAACTTTCAAAATACACCAAGGCTCCCAATTATAAAGATGACCATTTAAGCAGAATGCAAACGCACTATTTGTATATGCGCAGCTTTTTTCCGCAGCTAAAAAAGAGCAAAGAAGTAGAAGAAATCAGTAGCTACTACCTCAGCCAGATGGAAACCTATTGGAATACCCGAAATCTCTATTCGAAAGGGATGATAGCGTTGGTGTTACACCGAAACGGAAAGACAGCCACAGCTGCAAAAATTACCAAGGCGCTGAAAGAAAATAGCATCACTAGCGAAGAATTGGGGATGTACTGGAAGAGCAATACCCCGTCGTGGTATTGGTACCAAGCTCCGGTTGAAACTCAAGCGTTGATGATTGCCGTGTTTTCAGAAATAACGAAAGACACCGAAACGATAGACAATTTGAACGTTTGGTTGTTAAAAAACAAGCAGACCAACCAATGGAGTACGACCAAAGCGACTTCAGAAGCGGTGTACGCACTGCTCATGCAAGGTACCGATTGGCTGTCTGTGACCGATGCCGTACATGTTACGGTAGGCAATGAAGTGATAGATCCTTCAAAATTGGATGATGTGAAAGTAGAAGCCGGAACAGGCTATTTTAAAACCAGTTGGGGTACTTCGGAAATTTCCACCGAAAAAGCAACGGTTACCATGGAGAAAAAAGGAGAAGGCATTGCTTGGGGCGGATTGTATTGGCAGTATTTTGAAGACTTAGATAAAATTACTTCGGCAGAGACTCCCTTGCAATTAAGCAAAAAGTTGTTCCTAAAAAAGAATACCGCCGCTGGCGAGGAACTTTCAGCAATAACGCCACAAACAACATTGAATGTAGGTGATTTGGTACGGGTACGGATTGAACTGCGTGCCGACCGTGAAATGGATTTTGTACATATGAAAGACATGCGTGCGGCAGGTTTAGAGCCTATTGATGTGCTGTCTACCTACAAATGGCAGGACGGTTTGGGGTATTATCAAGCGACCAAAGATGCCAGTACTAACTTCTTTTTTGACACGCTACGCAAAGGAATTTATGTGTTTGAATACGACCTACGGGTAAACAACGCAGGTACGTTTAGCAACGGAATTACCACCATACAGAGCATGTATGCACCAGAGTTTAGCAGCCACAGTGAAGGAGTTCGGATAAGTGTTGAGGAACAATAGGAAGCCTATTTATTCGGTTGGCGGATATTTTTTTAGCATCTTACTGATGGCATTAAAATAATAGGCCTCTCTTTGTCTTGGGGAGGCTTTCTCTTTGTATTCGCCTTCGGCCACGGCCTGCCAAACAAGGTCATCTTTAGCCACATCAATAAAATCGACGGTAAGCGATTGGTTTACCACACGGCCACCAATAGGAATGCCGCCGCTTACGCCAACACCGCCATTCCGGCCACCGCTACCAATGCCGATACCGATGGTATTTCGGGAGTTAGAAATACTTTCGTTAGCAAAAAAGTTGATGAAGAGCTGTGGTGTGTCTGATTTTATGAATCCGCGTTGCTGCATCAAACTATCGGTAGCCTGCATAATACGCTTGTCGTCTAAATCGCTAAGACCCGAATCTATGGTAGGGTAAAAATTGTAGGTAGTATAGGTGCTAAAATCTGTTTCTTGGTCGTAATCGATTCCTACGGTTGTTCCGCAGGAAATCAGAAGTGCACAGAGTATTAATGTATATAGAGTTTTCATCGCAAGGCTTTTCACTAAAATAGTCAAAAAAATTGCCGAACCGTTGCGTGTTTATTATTGTTTAACAATTTTCTTGGTGATCGTTCCCTCTTCGGAAATGACCTTCACGAAGTAAATTCCGGCGGAAAGCGTTTCTCAGAGACATAAAATATTCACTTCTCGATACCTCCCGAATCGAGTTCGGGACACTCGAAGTAGCAGCTTATTCCTGAACCGAAGTTTGGTTCATCATTTTCCAAAGGGTATCTTTTAATTCCATTAAGCCTGTTTGTGCCACTGCCGAAAAGAACAAATACGGAATGCCCTTAAAATCTTTATCTAGTTGCGCTTTCATTTCAGACCGTAACTCCTCGTCAAGCATGTCACTTTTTGAGATTCCTACCAATCGATTTTTGTCTATCAACTCCGGATTGTAACGCCGTAGTTCATCTAACAAAATTTCGTACTGTTCTTTAATATCTGGAGCATCTGCAGGTATCAGGAACAACAACGTAGAATTCCGTTCAATATGGCGTAAAAAATAATGTCCTAATCCGCGGCCCTCTGCAGCTCCCTCAATAATTCCCGGGATATCGGCCATGACAAAAGTTTTATGGTCACGGTACTCTACAATCCCTAAATTGGGCTTTAATGTAGTAAACTCGTAGTTGGCAATTTTTGGTTTCGCAGCAGTTACTACTGAAAGTAAAGTAGATTTTCCAGCATTCGGGAACCCTACCAGACCTACATCTGCCAACACTTTCATTTCTAGGGTAAAATTTCCCTCTTCACCTTCTAGTCCTGGTTGTGCATAACGTGGAGTTTGGTTGGTAGCCGACTTAAAATGGTTGTTTCCGCGGCCTCCTTTTCCACCTTCGGCAAGGATCAATTCTTCGCCATGCTCCATGAGTTCTTTAAGGGTTTCTCCAGTATCCGTATTTTTTACCACGGTACCCAACGGCACTTCGATGTATACATCTTCACCATCGGCACCGGTGCTGGTTTGTTTACCCCCAGAACCTCCATGACCTGCGCTATAGTGACGCTTAAATTTTAAGTGGTGTAGCGTCCACATATTATCGTTTGCCTTCAAAATGATATGACCTCCACGACCGCCATCTCCACCATCGGGACCTCCCTTGGGGATGTATTTTTCGCGGCGTAAATGCGCACTTCCCTGCCCTCCTTTTCCGGACTGCACGTGAATTTTAACGTAATCTGTAAAATTTCCTTCGGTCATATCTTATTCCTGTCTGGCAGGATGTTTAATTCAGTTTGAATGTAAAGCTGCTCTTGCGTTAGGGGTTGAAGCGGCATACCCCAACTTGCTTGGGGATACAGCAGAAGACCCGACCCCCGATACCCCGATAACTATCGGGGCGGGGGAAACGCCCTAGAGTGTATCGATGACATTACTCAAACGCTCCGTAATTTCTTCGATGCTACCCACACCATCTACCCCGTGGTATTTGCTTTGGGCCATGTAATATTCTTTTAAGATATCTGTTTTTCGGTAATATTCGGCAATACGTTCGCGAATCACAACTTCATTGGCATCGTCTGCCCGTCCGCTCGATTTTCCGCGTTCCAACAACCGTTGCACCAAAATTTCATCGTCCACTTCTAAGGCTACCATGGCATTAATCTGACTGTTTTTTTCTTCCATTAAAGATGCTAGGGCTTCAGCCTGCGCAGCAGTTCTTGGGAATCCATCGAATATAAATCCGTTAGCATCGGCATTTTTATCTACTTCAGCATTCAACATATTAATCGTCACTTCATCTGGCACCAAATGGCCTTTGTCCATATAACTTTTGGCGAGAGTGCCCAATTCGGTCTTGTTTTTTATATTAAAACGAAACACATCTCCAGTAGAGATATGCACCAATTGGTACTTTTCTTTTAATACTTCCGCCTGTGTTCCTTTTCCTGCACCTGGAGGACCAAATAATACAATATTTTTCATGCCTTGTAAACTGTCATTTTTATGCGTGTTCTTATTATTTTTATTGAAGAAATTCTGCATCCAATTCCACATACTAAAAATAATAACAACGGTTAATAATCAATACCGCGCAAAGATACCAATTACCAAGAGAATTGTACCTTTGCGCTATGGCAAATTATTTTTCTTCAAACTTTACCTTGGGAATATTGGGCGGAGGCCAATTGGGTAAAATGATGGGGTATGAAACCCGCAAGTACGACATTAAAACCCATGTACTGGACCCCAGTGCTGAAGCGCCTTTTCGTATTGGTTGCGATTATTTTGAACAGGGAGATCTCATGGATTATGACACGGTGTATGCTTTCGGAAAGAAGGTAGATGTACTCACCTTCGAAATAGAAGGCGTAAATGTGGAAGCGCTTGAAGCACTTGAAAAAGAAGGAAAGAAGGTATATCCTTCTGCAAAAACATTGCGAAACATTCAGGACAAAGGCATTCAGAAGCAGTTCTACAAAAAACACCAGATTCCTACAGCTCCTTTTTTTGTATTTAAAGATAAATTTGATCTTACTGAAGCGATTGTTCGGAAAGATGTCACGCTTCCTTTTGTTTGGAAAAGCTGTACTGGTGGCTACGACGGTAAAGGAGTAGCCGTAATTCGTACTGAAGAAGATATGATACCATTAGCCGAAGGAGCTTGTATTGCTGAAAAATTAGTTCCTTTTAAAAATGAACTCGCCGTGATTGTGGCGCGAAGTGTGTCGGGGGAAGTAAAAACCTATCCCGTGGTAGAAATGGAATTCCATCCTGAAGCCAATCAAGTAGAATATGTGATTTGTCCAGCCCGTATAGACGAAGCTGTTTCAGAAAAAGCACGCAGCGTGGCATCGAAAGTTTCCGAAGCATTTGAACATGTTGGGTTGTTGGCAGTAGAATTGTTCCAAACCGAAGATGACGAAATTATGGTAAACGAGGTTGCGCCAAGACCCCATAACAGTGGTCACTATAGTATTGAGGCCAGCTATACCAATCAGTTTGAACAGCACATTCGAGCTATTTTAGACCTTCCATTGGGCAATACTGATAGTAAGGTGGGTGGTATTATGGTAAATTTGGTAGGTGCCGAAGGATATACGGGTGACGTAGTTTATAAAAATATAGAACAAATCATGTCTATGGAAGGGGTTACACCCCACATCTATGGCAAGAAACAAACCAGACCGTTTCGGAAAATGGGCCATGTCACTATCGTGAACAAAGATTTAGCGAAGGCACGAATGATCGCCGCAGAAGTAAAGAAAAGCATTAAAGTAATCAGCAACTAAATAATTATGGGCAAAGTAGGAATTATAATGGGCAGCACTAGCGATATGCCGGTGATGCAAGACGCGATAGACATGTTACGCGGATTCGACATTGAAATAGAAGTAGATATTGTTTCTGCACATCGTACACCAGACAAGCTATATGATTATGGCAAGAATGCGCATACCCGAGGTATCAAGGTGATTATTGCAGGAGCAGGAGGTGCAGCACACTTACCTGGAATGATTGCATCGCTCTCTCCACTCCCTGTGATTGGTGTTCCGGTAAAGTCTAGTAACAGTATTGACGGTTGGGACAGCGTTCTTAGCATCTTACAGATGCCCGGTGGCGTGCCTGTTGCCACCGTGGCGCTAAACGGCGCCAAGAACGCGGGAATCTTGGCTGCACAAATTTTAGGAAGCGCAGACAAATGTGTGCTCGACAAAATTGTTGCCTACAAAGAAGGTCTCAAAATGAAGGTGGAAGAAGGCGCGAAGCAGGTTCGAAACAGCAAGTAAAGCCCTTGTCAGGTCGAGCGCAGTCGAGAGCTAAATAAAAAATAAGTGAAATCCTATTTTGTTTACATAATTAAATGCTCCGACGGACTGTTGTATACCGGAATAACCAATAATATTTCGAGACGCTTTAAGGAACATGAAGACGGACGAGACAAGTGTTCTTTCACGTTCAAAAGAAGACCCCTTGAACTTATTTTCCATCAAGAATTTAATGACGTAAAACAAGCGATTTACTTTGAAAAGAAAATTAAAAACTGGAGTGCAAAGAAAAAACTAGCATTGGCTACAAAAGATTTTAAAATGCTTCAAATTCTATCAGAATGCCGAAATATGACACATTTTAAATATCGTCCTACCGATAAGGAGGTCTCGACTGCGCTCGACCAGACACAATAAAAAAATAAATTTCAAGAATGAACAACCCCTTATTACAAGAATTTGATACCGCACCGTTTTCTAATATTGAAAATGAGCATTTTCTTCCTGGCATTAAAGAATTGATTGAACGCACTAAAGCTGAAATAGATGCGATTGCAAACAACGATCAGGAGCCTACGTTTCAAAATACGGTAGAGGCATTAGAAAACACAGGGATGCAATTAGACCGTGCTACCAGCATTTTTTTTAACCTGAACAGTGCCGAAACATCTGAAGAAATTCAGAAAATTGCCCAAGAAGTATCCCCGTTACTCACGGCTTTTTCAAACGACTTGCTGCTGAACGAAGCCCTTTTCAAAAGAGTAAAAGCAGTATATGACAATCGCAGTACGTTCAGTTTAAACACAGAACAAAACACCCTGCTCGACAAGCAATACAAGAGCTTCAGTAGGAATGGTGCGAATCTTTCCGAAGTACAAAAGAAAACATTACGAAAATTGGACGCAGATCTAAGTCAGCTAAAACTCACATTTGGTGAAAATGTCTTGGCTGAAACCAATGCCTACCAAATGCACCTCACCGATGAAAGTAATGTAAACGGATTGCCCGACGGAGCAAAAGAAGCTGCTGCCCAAGCTGCAGAAGAAAAAGGACTCGAAGGCTGGTTGATTACCTTAGATTATCCGAGCTATATTCCGTTTATGAAGTACGCTACCAACTGTGAACTTCGTAAAAAGTTGTCGCTTGCATTTGGCGCTAGGGCATTTCAAGATAACAAAAACAACAACGAAGCACAGGTTTTAAAAATAGCAAACCTACGCCATCAAAGGGCACAGTTATTAGGCTATGAGAGTCATGCACATTTTGTGCTCGAAGAACGCATGGCCGAAACTCCAGAAAAAGTGCGCTCTTTTTTAAATGAATTATTGGAAAAAGCAAAGCCTGCTGCACACAAAGAATTTGAAGAACTGGCAGATTTTGCCAAGAATTTAGACGGTATTGAACAGTTACAAAAATGGGATGCTGCCTTTTATGCGGAAAAATTAAAGCAAAAGAAATTCGACCTAGACGACGAAAAACTAAAGCCCTATTTTAAGTTAGAACACGTAATTGACGGTGTTTTTACAGTTGCCAAAAAACTGTACGGACTCTCGTTTGCGATAGACAACAGCATCGACAAATACCACCACGACGTAAAAACCTATCGGGTAACAGATGATGAAGGCGCTTTGGTGGCGATCTTTTATGCAGATTTCCATCCGAGACCGGGGAAACGGCAAGGTGCTTGGATGACAAGTTATAAGCCCCAACAAAAATTTCATGGGATTAACGATCGGCCACACATTTCGATAGTGTGTAATTTCACGAAACCAACTCCTACAACTCCATCGCTATTAACTTTTAATGAGGTCACCACCTTGTTTCATGAGTTTGGCCACGCCCTGCATGGTATGCTTGCAAATACTACGTATAAAAGTCTGAGTGGTACGAGCGTGTATTGGGATTTTGTCGAACTGCCAAGCCAGATTTTAGAAAACTGGTGCTACGAAAAAGAAACGCTGGAACTTTTTGCCACCCACTATAAAACTGGGGAAGTGATCCCAATGGATTTGGTTGAAAAGATCAAAGCTTCAGCAACCTTTCACGAAGGAATGCAAACCTTGAGACAACTCAGTTTTGGATTGCTAGACATGGCATGGCACGCCCATAACAACCCAGCAGAGATTTCAAATGTAAAAACCTTTGAAGTTGCTGCATTCTCAGGCACGCAACTATATCCTGAAACGCCAGAGACTTGTATGAGCACAGCCTTCAGTCATATTTTCCAAGGGGGTTATTCGGCTGGTTATTACAGTTACAAATGGGCCGAAGTCTTAGATGCAGATGCATTTGCCTATTTTCAAGAGGAAGGAATTTTCAACAAAAAAATTGCAGATAAGTTTAAAACATTCGTGCTGAGCCAAGGAGGAACCGAAGACCCGATGGAACTGTACATAAAATTTCGCGGACAAAAACCAAATCCTGATGCGCTTTTGAAGCGGGCGGGACTTATATAATCGATGATGAAATATCTAGTTAGCATTCTCCTTTTTTCAATACTTTTAATTGGTTGTAAAAACGAAGGAAACACCAGTAAAATTACTGATGCAGATACTACCGAAGTTGAAAAAAATACTATCGATAGCACTACAGAAATGACATCGGCTAACTTTAAACTCATTCAGGGTACTTGGAGAAATGTAGACGACCCATTCAGTACCCTTGTATTTGAAGGAAACACCACTAAGAATTTTTACGACGGAATGGATGTTGGCAAAATCATCGAGTTTTCGCTTGGCAATAACTGTGAAGACGGTTCAAATCCAGAAAATTCTTCAGAAAACGACGCGTATATTTCTACCAAAGGTTCTGCAAACGAGTGCTATTATATCGTAAAGCTAGACCAGGATAGTCTTATCATGTCTTTTTTAGGTCGTGGCAACACCCTCCGTTTTAAGAGAGAAGAATAGTTACTTTTTTGAAAGTTTCATAGCTGCAGTCGCTCCACTGTTTGAGACGAAATTGGCTACATATACTCCACTACTCAATCGAGAAACATCTATTGTACCTTGCTTTTCATTGATTGCATGTTCTGCAACTTTTTTTCCTGTTACATCATAGACCTGAATGCTTTTATAATAGACAGAAGCGGCTGATGCATCGTAGCGAAGTATATTTCCATCGATAACTGCAAATACAGATTTTTCATCAATTGTTGTTATCCCTAATACTGTTTCGCCCTTGGCTGTTTCAATTAAAAACTCGGCGCACAGTTTTGTAAACTTGGTAGCGTGGTCTGCGGTACCCGACACTGAATAAGTATCGTTTGGGGTATGGATATTTCCATTTCGCTGTGCAAAACTCGCTTCAAAAGGGAAAGAAGCCATAAATCCTTCGTTGGTCCAACTTGCATGGTCTGAACACCCATAATTACAGAGCGAAGTACTGTAGGTAATCGCATGGTCGCCGCTGGCATTGTAATGATCTAACAAATCCATGAGGTACGAATTTAGTGTGCTATCTGTAAAATCGGTTATAAAATAAATGTCGTTCGCAGAGCCGTTAAAATTGGTCATATCGAATTGCGTTACCGCCACCACATTTACATTAGTGTCTGAATATTCATCGGCTATTTCTGCAGAGCCTACGAGACCGACCTCCTCGGCTGCATAAGCCATCACCTCAATGGTTCTTTTCGGCACAAAACCAATTTCGAACAAGGCGCGAGTTGCTTCTGTAATAGTGGCGATACCCGAGGCATCGTCATCTGCTCCCGGTGCGTCATTATTTCCTTGGCTGGATGTAGAGTCTAAATGGCCCCCTACAATTACATATTCATCAGGGAGTTCAGAACCTTCGATGGTCATAATCACAGAAGGCATATTGGTACTACTATGATTAAACAAACGAACACTCACGTCGCTTCTGTTATATAAAGCAGCCATGGCTTCCCACTTTGTTTTTAAGTCTTCGGCAGCTTGTGTGCCTGTAGCTGTTGTATGAAAACGGGTGCCGTAATCTTCCAGTTCTAAGATATGATCTTCAATATTCTGGGTATTTATCACTTCGAGTACTTGGGCAACTGTAGCATCTTCGGTAATGGTTAAAGGCATACGTGTGCGTACGGTTGGTTTTTCAACTAAAGCCTTCATTGCTTCGGCTTCAGAGGCCTTAAAAATATATCCTGGTCCGTGCACTAAAATACGGTCGTGAAGTTTATGGGCAGCTTCGGTAGACATATACACCGCTGCTTCATTGCCTTGGGTGCTAATAATGTCAATTTCTTCTGGAATATCAATTTTGAGTGCATTCGCATCTACAATGTTCATGGTTGCATAAAATCGGTCTGGCTGTTGTGCAACGCTATTTATTGTAAATAAGGTAAGGAGTATCAATAATATTCTCATGGTGATTTTCTTTATGGGAAATCAAAAATAACCTAATAAATGGTCAATTTCATTATTAAGACTAAAATTATTGACAATAAACTTTCATTTTTTATTGAAAGTTTAAAACATTTTGATATATTTGTTTTATGGAATTTAAAGAAGCAAAAGAAAAGTTTATCAGCACTTGGGGCAATTTAGGATCGCTTTGGGGTATTAACAAAGCAATGGCGCAAATTCACGCACTCTTATTTGTATCGCCAGCGCCATTGTCTATGGAAGACATCATGGAAGCCTTAGGTATTTCTCGAGGAAATGCGAGTATGAACCTGCGCGGACTCATAGATTGGGGGATTGTGTATAAGGTGAATGTGGCGGGTGAACGAAAAGAGTACTTTACCAGCGAGAAAGATGTGACAGAGCTGTCGCGGCAAATTGCAAAGGAACGGAGCCGCAGGGAATTGCAACCTACTATAAAAATACTAAAAGAGGTTTCTAACATTCCAGATGACGGCACAAAAGCTACCCAGGAATTTATAAAACAGACCAAAGCCATGCACGATCTTGCCGATATGGCAGATACCATGATGCATCGGTTGGTGAACCAAGAACAGAACTGGATCACTAAAACACTGGTTAAGTTTCTGAAATAACAAAAACACTCAGAAGGGAAGAAATTTCCCTTTTTATCTCATATAATCTTTCAATTTTTATTGAAAGTTTAAAACTTTAAGTATGAAATCTAGATTAAAAACTACTACTGGAAAAATTCGATTCGCTCCTAAAAAAGTACTTTGGATGTATTTACTTTTCGGTTCGTCTTTTTTTATAAGCCTTAAGGAGTTGGGCGCTACTGATTTTGTATTAAACGGAATCTTTTTATTCTTAACTGTTGGAATCGGGCATTCTGTTGGTTTACATCGCGGAGTGATCCACAGGTCTTACCGTTCTAGCAGGATGTTTAGAAATGTGTCCATTTATCTTTTTGTACTCACGGGAATGGGCAGCCCCCTTAATTGGTTAAAACAACACTATTTTAGAGATTATTGGCAAAATCGAAAGGACTGCCCTACCTATTTTAGATACCAACATTCATTACTAACAGACTATTGGTGGAATCTGCATTTATCTTTCCAACCCCAAAATATTAAAGAATATCAAATACCTAAGGAAGATTTAAATGACCCTTGGCTAAAACATCTTCATGATTGGTGGTTGCTACATTATCTATTTTTTGCCTTGATAATTTATCTTACTCTTGGATTGAATAGTATGCTTTTCATCATTTGTTTACGATCTAGCATTATACTTTTAGGTCATTGGTTTATAGGATATTCTTCACACAAATGGGGATATGCACGACATAAAATTGAAGGAGCAGATGAAAGTGGATATAACGACATATTCTTAGGCTTAATTTCTTTTGGAGAAGGATTTCACAACAACCATCATTCTTATCCTACATCTGCAAAGTTTTCATCAAAATGGTATGAAATCGATTTTGGTTGGTTGTTGATATCAATTTGCAAAAAACTTGGTTGGATTACTTCCGTAAAAACTCAGAAAGACAATTTAAAGGCGACTGCGGTAAGTATTTAAAACTGCACATTAATAAACAGGCATATTATGAAAACACTCACAAACCATAGCAAAACATTAACTAAAACCACTGCCTCTAGAGCCGAAATCACCGATTTCTATAATGAAGCTACTTCAGACTATAGCTTTTGGAGTAAAGACCTTAACATGCATTTCGGGTATTTTATCTTCGGAAAAACCAATCCTTTTCGTCGCGATAGCATGCTGAACCAAATGAACCAACAAATCTACAAACGCCTCCAACTACCAAAATTGAAATCGTTTGTAATAGATCTAGGTTGCGGTATGGGAGGTAGTATGCGCCATTTTTTAAAAAGAAATCCAACGCTCTCTATGCTAGGTGTTACCTTATCTCCCTTTCAGGTAAAAGAAGGAAACAAACTACTGGAACACACCAATGGGATAATCTTAGAAGAAAACTATTGCCAAACCTCGATTGCAAACCAATCTGCCGACGGTGTAATCGCTATGGAAAGCTTATGCCATAGTGGCCACAGCAAAGAATCGCTTCGTGAAGCCTACAGAATATTGAAACCGGGCGCACACTTTGTACTGGCCGATGCTTTTTTGAAAAAAACTCCTGCCACCTTATGCCAAGGCGCTAGTTACAGTTATACCAAACTTTGTAAAGGGTGGAGTTTAGACGGACTCGGAGTAATTTCAGAAGTAAAAGAAAACCTTCAACAAATTGGTTTTAGCAACGTTACTGTAGAAGATATTTCATTTCGAGTAGCACCGTCTGTTTTTCACGTTCCTTTCGCCATCGTTGGGTTTTTACTAAAAAACATCTTTCAGGGCAAAACATTGAAACATCAAAGCTGGAGCAACTTAAAAGCTTCCTTCTACGCATTACTTTCGGGCTTGCACTTGAACGATTTTGGATATTTCATCATAACAGCCAAAAAATGACAACTGTCCAGCTTGATACGTTTGTAAAAGCACTTAGAAACCACTCAGCCCTAGACATTTCTATAAACTTATCACAAAGGAGTTCTAGTTAGATAAACTTTCCTATTTTTGGTAAAATTCTTGGAATTGCTATGCCAGAACATCAACTAGACCCTACCAAATGGGTAGATGCCTATTCAGATTACCTTTACAACTATACCATTGTAAAAGTAAACGACCATGAGGTTGCACGAGACCTTATTTCTGAAACGTTCTTGGCAGGCTTGAAATCGGCACAAAATTTTAAAGGAGAAGCAGCCGAACGTACTTGGCTCATTGCTATCTTAAAACGAAAAATAATTGACCATTACCGAAAGAAAAACTCGAAGAAAGGTCAGGCAGAAGTGCATATTAATTACAACGACGAGGGTGCCGAAGGAGAATGGCTGGAAGAACGCGTGAGCGACCCTTACGACCGTACAGCCGAAGACACCATGGAAAACGAAGAACTTGGGCTGGCCATAATGAAATGTATGGATACGCTCAGTGAAAAGCATGCGAGCATTTTTAAGATGAAAACCATCGATAATTTTGACACCGAGGCGATCTGTAATGAATTTGAAATCACACCGTCTAACCTTTGGGTCATTATCCATAGAGCGAGAACCGCGATGGCAAAATGCCTAGAAAATAGTTGGCTTAAATAAAATTATGAAGTTTTTTATACCCTGTAACGAAGCAAACCATACGTGCGATAAAAATCAGTACAAGGATGCTTCTTTTATGGAACTCGTCAAGTTAAACATTCACTTGATCTACTGTCGTGCGTGCCGTAAATACACTGCGCGAAATACTAAATTGACAAAACTCTTTAGACGGTCTAATGTTACGACCATGCCTTTAGACCAAAAAATGGCACTTAAAGAACGGCTACGCCAAGAAATGTCGAAATAGGCACCAGCTTAACAACCACGCTATCGGAATACTTTCTACCCAAAAAGAAGCAAAGTATCTCGACTGTTCTTTTTTAGATACCATTAGCGCTATACTACAAAGCAAGACTAAGACAATTAGAGCGTACAACTGTGCTGTGGCGAAAACGTCTTTAAAACCTTCCAGCACTAGAATTACCACCAAAAATGCAGCTCCTAAAATTTTCGTTTTTAAAACACCCAAACGTTGAGGCAAGGTTTGCAATCTCAACCTATCAAATGCCAAATCTCGTATTTCAAAAGGTATAGTGAGCACAATCACCAACAAAAACCGTTGTAAAAAAGCGATAAAAAAGTCGTTGGTAAGCGATATACCATCTTCTACCACAGGCACCATGATGGTAACTCCGGCCCAGACCAAGGCGACTATCATAATCTTTAGACCAGATAATGTTCGTAGATTTTTCCTTTTCAGCAACGGCACTGCATAAAAAAAAGTGAGCAACCCGAAACCAATAGCCACTAACAGTGTATTTATCTTTAAATAAAAAACAGAAAAGAAAAGCACGGCAAAGCTAAGTGCAGAAAACACCTGTATGGCGCGCAAGCTTTGAGCTAAACTTCGGTGATGAAGCCCAGCAACCTTCGCATATTTCACAAAATTATATCCAGTGATCGTTCCGAAGAAAACAAATAACCAGAGCGCGGTTGGAACTTCAAGTTCGAATTCTAAAACCGTTATCCAAAAAAGCGCAAGCACTGCGAAGGCAACATGAATACTCGCATTAATATAAAATCTGAATACGGAAAAAACGCCTTTCATTTCGTAAAAATAACCAAACTGTTAGTAACCATTCCATTTGGTTGAAAAGTTGTGCTATTCGACCCCCTAAGCCGTTCGTTATTCACATTAAAATCAGTAATTTTGCGACTCCTTTATGAAGGCTTCTTTATAGAAGAAACGTTTGTATAATTTAAAACTGTTCCGCCCATCGGAAACGCCCTTATGAACACAGATTCTTTTGCACTTAGACATATTGGACCGCTTAAAAGCGATCTTTCAGAAATGCTCAAAACCGTTGGTGTTGAAACCATGGAGCAACTTATATACGAGACCATTCCTAGCGACATCCGACTTAAAGAAGATATCGCTTTAGACACTGCGATGAGCGAACAGGAATACCTTGAGCATATCACCGAACTTTCTACCAAAAACCAGGTGTTTAAAACATACATTGGTCTTGGCTACCACCAAGCTATCACACCGCCAGTAATTCAGCGTAACATTCTTGAAAATCCGGGTTGGTACACTGCCTACACACCCTATCAAGCTGAAATCGCCCAAGGGCGTTTAGAGGCGTTGCTCAATTTCCAAACCATGGTTAGCGACCTTACAGGCATGGAGTTGGCAAATGCTTCGTTGTTAGACGAAAGTACCGCTGCGGCTGAGGCAATGACCTTGTTGTTTGCAGTTCGTGAACGTGACCAAAAGAAAAATGGCGTAAATAAATTTTTTGTTTCTGAAGAAATTCTTCCGCAGACCCTTTCATTACTCCAAACCCGTTCTATCCCTATGGAAATTGAACTGGTGATAGGAAATCATGAAGAATTCGACTTCGCTCCAGAATTTTTTGGAGCTATTTTACAATATCCCGGTCAAAGTGGTAAGGTATACGATTACAAAGATTTTGTATCTAAGGCTAAAGACAATCAAATAAAAGTTGCGGTAGCCGCAGACATCTTGAGCCTTGTAAAATTGGAAGCTCCGGGACACTTTGGAGCCGATGTGGTAGTTGGAACCACACAACGATTTGGTATTCCATTAGGATATGGTGGTCCGCACGCCGCTTATTTTGCCACAAAAGAAGATTACAAACGAAATATCCCTGGTCGTATCATTGGTGTCACTAAAGACATGAATGGCAATCGTGCATTGCGCATGGCACTTCAAACGCGCGAGCAACACATTAAAAGAGACAAAGCAACATCTAACATTTGTACGGCACAAGTACTGTTAGCTGTAATGGCCGGCATGTACGGTGTGTACCATGGCCCAGAAGGCTTAAAATACATCGCATCTAAAGTTCATAACACTGCTGCCACCCTTGCAGATGCACTTGAAAAATTAGGGTACTATCAGGCAAACGATACCTATTTCGATACGATTGCAATCAAAACAGATATTTCTAAAATTGATTTTAGGGCGATTTCCGAAGGGGTAAATTTCTATTATCCAGACGAAGAGACTGTTTCTATTTCGATTAATGAAACAACTACCCTTTATGATATCAATAAAATTATTGGAATTTTTGCTGAAGCAGCCAGCGTAGACCGTTTTTATATTTCAGAATTACAAGAAGGCAATACCATCCCGAAGTCGGTGGCCAGAAAAACGGAGTTTCTTCAAAATGAAGTTTTTAACAGCTACCACAGCGAGACAGAGTTGATGCGTTACATCAAAAGACTAGAACGAAAAGATCTTGCCCTAAACCACTCTATGATCTCTTTGGGGTCTTGCACCATGAAATTGAACGCAGCTGCAGAAATGTTACCGCTAAGCGACCCGATGTGGGGAAATATGCACCCTTTTGCTCCTACTGAACAAGCGGGGGGATATCAATTTATGTTGAAGAAATTAGAAGAGCAACTTACCGAAATTACCGGTTTTGCAGGGACGTCACTACAGCCCAATTCGGGTGCCCAAGGCGAATATGCAGGGCTTATGGTGATTAGAGCTTACCATGAATCGCGTGGTGATGCCCACCGAAATATTTGCTTAATTCCTTCTTCGGCACACGGTACCAACCCAGCGAGTGCCGTGATGGCAGGAATGAAAGTGGTGGTGACCAAAGCCGCAGACGATGGCAATATTGATGTAGATGATCTACGCGCTAAAGCCGAAGAACACAAAGAAAATTTGGCAGCATTGATGGTGACCTATCCTTCTACCCACGGGGTATACGAATCTGCAATTCGCGAAATCACAAGTATTATACATGAAAATGGCGGACAAGTATACATGGACGGTGCTAATATGAACGCCCAAGTAGCCCTTACTAATCCGGGAGCTATTGGAGCAGATGTTTGCCACCTCAACTTACATAAAACGTTTGCCATCCCGCACGGTGGTGGTGGCCCAGGAGTTGGCCCAATTTGCGTAGCCGAACAATTGGTTCCATTTCTGCCTTCTAACCCAATTATCGAAACTGGAGGAGAACATGCAATTACCGCAATCTCGGCAGCGCCTTGGGGTAGTGCCCTGGCTTGCTTGATAAGTTATGCTTACATCTGTATGCTCGGTGAAAATGGCTTAAAAAAGTCGACAGAATACGCTATTTTAAATGCAAATTACATCAAGCAACGCCTTCAGGGGCATTTTGATGTACTCTATACTGGTGAAAAAGGGCGAGCGGCGCACGAGATGATCATCGATTGCCGGCCTTTTAAAACAAATGGAATTGAAGTGGTTGACATTGCAAAGCGGTTAATGGATTATGGTTTCCACGCGCCAACGGTTTCGTTTCCAGTAGCGGGCACCATGATGATTGAACCGACCGAAAGTGAAAGCAAGCAGGAATTAGACCGTTTTTGCGATGCCATGATTTCCATCAGAAAGGAGATTGATGCCGCAGAAAAAGACGAGCCCAACAATGTGTTAAAGAATGCGCCGCATACACAAGCCATGCTAACTAGTGATACATGGGAGCTTCCCTACTCTAGGCAAAAGGCAGCATTCCCATTAGAATATGTGAATGACAATAAATTCTGGCCAAGTGTACGTCGTGTAGACGATGCCTATGGGGATAGAAATTTAATTTGTACTTGTGCTCCTATTGAAGATTACATGGAAGCATAAACCCCTGTGAATTTTATAAAAAACCCTCATTTTCGACTACTGAAGATGAGGATTTTTCTTTTTTAGGCGATTCTTTTCAGAATTGTACAAATCAGATCGATTTCCGATGAAATGAACCTGTTACCTTGGTACTTTTCATTATTTTAGTCGAAAATTTCTACATGGGAACAAAGATCATAGGCGTTGGTAGTTATATCCCTACTGGAGTGGCCCCCAACAACCAGTTTGAACAGCATAGTTTTTACACAGAAGACGGCAGCCGTTTTGACCATGAAAACTCGGTGATCATTGAGAAATTCAAGGCGATTACGGGTATTTCTGAACGACGGTATATTAAAGATGAGCTGAACACTTCAGACATTGCTTTTTATGCAGCAGAAAAAGCAATTGCAGACGCACAGATAGACCCCGAAACGTTAGATTATATCATTGTTGCCAACAACTACGGAGATGTAAAACACAACTCCCAACAAAGTGATACAGTGCCGAGTTTAGGATCACGCGTAAAACACCTGTTGAAAATAAAAAATCCTAATTGTGTTGCCTATGATATTATGTTTGGCTGCCCAGGTTGGGTAGAAGGCATGATCACTGCCCATGCGTATATTAAAAGTGGTATGGCCAAAAATTGTTTGGTTATCGGTGCAGAAGCCTTGAGCCGAGTAGTTGACCAACACGATAGAGATTCAATGATTTACAGTGACGGAGCGGGTGCCATGGTAGTATCAGCTTCTGAAGATGATGGCAGCGGAATCCTGTCTCACAAAAGCGCGACCTTCTCTTTAGATGAAGCGCATTTTATATATTTTGGTGAAAGCAACAACCAAGAAGTGAATGACGCCCGTAGATACATAAAAATGTATGGGCGAAAAATATACAATTTTGCATTGAGCAACGTTCCCGAAGCGATGAAATCTTGCCTAGACGAAAGCGGTGTGGGCATTTCAGAATTAAAGAAAATTTTTATACATCAGGCCAACGAAAAAATGGATGAGGCCATTATTAAACGTTTTTATAAGCTATACGGAATGGACGCTCCCGATGGTGTCATGCCCATGACAATTAACAAATTGGGGAATTCTAGTGTTGCTACTGTACCTACACTATATGACTTGGTGCGCAATAATCAGTTGGAAGGTCACCGTATTGACAAAGGAGATGTGGTAATGTTTGCCAGTGTAGGAGCTGGAATGAACATTAACGCCATTGTTTATAAAGTTTAGCAATCCAATAGTTCAAACTATATATCGCCTTTAATTTATAGGTAACAAAAACGATTATCAATGTGTTGAATCCTGATTTCAGAATTAGATTCAACAATGGGTTTGAATGTATTGGCAACATATAAAAGGTGAAAAACACCATACTTACCACCGCAACAACCTTTAAATAATTTTTGTCGAAAGGTAGAATTCGAAACTTTCTGTACACAAAAATCAGTTTGATACAATTAAATGTCACCATGGCAATTAACGATGCGTAGGCAACTCCTATAATACCTAAGTCAGTTTGTGTTAAAAAGAAAATATTCAAAAATATATTTAGGACAGCCAGCAGGAGAACAAAAATGATATTGAATCTGAAATACTTAGAGTAGGAAATAATTTCATTGTTGAAACCCGTAGACATATTCAAAAATACATTTGCTCCTAGTAAAAAAATGATAGGTATAGAATCTACCAACTTGTCATAGGCAGGGAGCATCTGAAATAAAGAGTCTATCCCTAAAACCACTGCGGTATATAATATGGCACCAATAAAGAAAAGCAGTTTGGCCGTTTCCTTATACTTTAGCCCTAGTTCATCAATTTCATCATTTTTTAGGTATGCTGAAATCTTCGGGGCATAAATCGCAAACACACCAGTTGCTGGAATTGCAAGAGAAGTAGCCAATGCCATTCCGATTGCGAAGGTTCCATTTGCTTCAAAAGTCAAAAACTCAGGTATCATAAAAGCATCAATGCGAAAGGCTATAATGGACCCAAAGCTTCCTAAAAAACCAAAAAAACTGTATTTATAATATTCTTTCCTGTTTACTTCAGAAAAAAGGGATTTCATATTAAAGTCCCATTTCAATTTAAAGTGTTTTAAAATATAGAAAAGCAATAATAAGAACAGTATAAAATAGGAAACTATGAAAGCCAACAACGCATTATGGATGTTTAGATACCCATAAATTAAAAGCACAAAAATGGCCGGTAGTGCTAATTTCGGAATAATCTTCTCGTAAAAAGTAGGCACTTCAATCTTATTGATGTGTATGGATTGTCTTTTGAACAATTCTACAAATGCTAAGACGAAGGCTATCGGGAAGGCATAGAACAAATAATAATAGTGGTTCCATTCTGAAAAAAAATTCCCTATCAGAAGAACCCCAAATACCCCAAAACTCAATACAAGTATCGAAAGAATTGAATACTTGAACAAGGCGGGCTTGTTTTGATTTTTTAAGGTTGGATAAAAGTGAACCAGTGCTTGTCCACCACCAAAAAGCAATATTGGAAACAACAATTGCGCAAGACTATCTGTATACCTTACAATCCCTAAAAATTCTTTATTGTAAGGATAAATGAAAACGGTAGAAACCACGCCTATAACTACTCCTAAATAGCTAATGACATTGAACCAAAAAACTTGTTTATGTATTTTAGAATCTGTCATTTTTATGGCTCAATCGTTTGTTAGAAATCATGTTTACGCTAAATAACAAGCTGAGATAATACCAAATTAGTTTAAAAAAAAGTTGTGTTACCAAAGCAATAGAATAGTGTTTGTAAAAATACTTTGGCAAACCAAAAACATTAATCAAACCTTGAGTGTACCCAACAACTATGGAATTATTAATATTTAAAACTTCTGTCAGTATTTTGTATTTCGATTGAGTAACGTCTTTTTTAAAATTTCTTTTTATAACTCTATCATGACAAATGTTGGCGTTGGTAACAATTCCAATTTTAAAGTTATGAAATAAGACCCGAGTCGCATAATTCCGATCTTCTCCGTAATGACGGTACAAAGGCTCAAAATACCCTACTTTTTCTACGACTCTTCTCGGGATCAACCATGCGGCAGCATTCACAAAAGGCACCTCATCTATTTTGCCGTCAAATGTCTGAATTTTTCGGTTCCAATAGGTTTCAAAACTTTCATCTAAAACAACTTCATTACCTGAGTAATGTAACGGACTCAGTATACCAAAATTATTATATTCTTCAGCGGCACTCACCAAATTCCCAATAGTTTCAGGAAAAACCCAAGTATCTTGGTTTAATAGAAATAAATAATCTGCATCTTTTGAAAGCGCTTCTTTCATGGCAAGATTATTTGCCAGTCCGAACCCTAAATTTTCTTTAGAGTTTATCAATTGCACGTCTTGAAAAGAACGAATGATTTCTGAAGAGGCATCAGAAGAATTGTTATCTACTACAATGGTCTTGACGGGATAGATAGAATTTTTTAATGAAGACAAGTTCTTCTCAAGCCATTTTTCACCGTTATAGGAAACTATAATTACAAAAACCTTTTTTTTCAAACTATTATAAGGGTATTACGCGTTAGGGTTTAATTGTCTAACTAATACAGCAATGCTAGATGACACTGTGGCTTGCACTCTATAAAATCTAAGAATATTTATCGGCTTTAAATTCTACACTCACAAATATACTGTATAAAGGACAAGTGAAAAGTTTTGTTCGTGAAATTAGACCCATGATCAGTCGAATCTGTTTTAAAATCGATTGCAATGAATACGGATAGAGGATCGTCGATTCTTCATTATTAAAAATTATCTTTGTGATAGATTATCAGTCTCTTGAATTTCCAAATTGTCATACCCGCACATAACGAAGAAGCTTACTTAGCATCCACCCTAGATTCGTTAATTAGGCAAACACTGCTCCCAACAAAAATAATCGTGGTGAACGACAGTTCTACAGACAGAACTCAAGACATCGTAAACCAGTATGCAGCCTCCCATTCGTTTATCCATTCGGTTCAATTAAATTCAAAAAACATACATGAACCCGGCAGTAAAGTCGTTCGTGCGTTCTACAAAGGTCTCGAACAGACAGATGCTTCGTATGATGTGATATGTAAGTTTGATGCCGACCTTATTTTTCCGCAGCATTACCTCGAGAAAATTGCAGAATTGTTTCAGCAAAACGAAAAAGTAGGCATGGCAGGAGGTTTCTGTTATATTGAAAAAAACAACGATTGGGTGCTAGAGAATCTTACAAACAAAGATCATATTCGCGGTGCATTAAAGGCCTACCGAAAAGATTGTTTTGAACAAATTGGCCAATTAAAACTAGCTATGGGCTGGGACACCATAGACGAACTCCTAGCGCAATACCATGGCTGGAAAGTTGCAACCGATGAAACGCTACATGTAAAACACCTAAAGCCCACTGGAGCGACGTATACGAAAGCAGCCAAATACAAACAAGGCGAGGCATTCTACAAAATGCGCTATGGCTGGGCACTCACCCAAATTGCAGCCATAAAATTGGCCCAGCGAAAAAACAGCCTTTCTTTTTACTACAACTGCATGCGCGGTTATTTAAAAGCAAAAAACACCAAGGCACCATTTTTGGTTACTAAAGCCGAAGGAGTATTTATTCGGAAATTACGTTGGAAGAACATCCGAAAAAAGGTGTTTTAGGCATCTTAACCTTTTTATAGCATTTCCCAATAAGGTATTCCGTATTTTTGATATCCATAAAATTGAACGTATGTTAAAAAGAATTGTTAGACGAAATTTTCTCTTACTCACTATACTCTGTATTAGCACAAGTGTGCTGTCTCAAGAGCCACAAAAAAAACCGAAAAATATCATCTTACTGATTGGTGACGGCATGGGATTGAGCGAAATTTCTTCTAGTCTTTATTTTAATGATAATCCTTCAAGTTTTCTACGTTTCAACACGGTGGGACTAAGCATGACTTCTTCGTCTAAAGAATTGATCACAGACTCTGCTGCAGGTGCCACTGCTTTTGCTTCTGGTATCAAAACATACAACGGTGCTATTGGTGTAGACGAACAAATGAACCCCGTAGAGACCCTGGTAGAGCTTATTTCAAAAAAAGGTGTTGTTACTGGTTTGGTTTCTACGTCATCGGTGGTGCACGCAACCCCGGCGGCCTTTTATGCCCATCAGGAATCTCGCAGGATGTACGATGCCATTGCAGAAGATCTTGTAAAAAGCGATATCGATTTTTTTGCGGGGGGCGGTCTCCAATATTTTCAAAATAGAGCAGACGGCAAAAACCTGATCAAAGCGTTGCGCGATCGAAACTTTCAGGTGGAAACGGAAAAACTTCCGCAGAAAATTTCAGAAAAAAAACAAGCCATTCTTCTGGCTGCTGACGGCATGCCCAAAATGTCTGAAAATCGAGGAAATTTCTTAACAAATGCTACCATGCTGGCCATCGGGCAACTCTCTAAAAACCCGGAAGGATTCTTTTTGATGGTAGAAGGATCCCAAATAGATTGGGGTGGCCATGCGAATGATGGTGAATACCTTATTAACGAATTAATCGATTTCGACAAAACTATTGGAGCCGTCTTAGATTTTGCCGAAAAGAATGGAGAAACACTGGTAATTGTAACAGCAGATCATGAAACGGGAGGTTTTAGTCTGAGTGCAAACGAAGGAAATTACAATAAAATAATCGCATCTTTTTCAACCACTGGCCATACGGCAACCATGGTTCCCGTGTTTGCACAAGGACCCGGAGAAGGTCACTTTGGAGGTATTTATCAGAATACAAACATCTTCTTTTTGATGAAGCGATTATTTAACCGAAATTAAGCCTTTAAAGTACCTTTTATAACATTTTTAAATTAGTACCTTAGCAACACTATTCCAGCTATGTCATACCTTGAGGATATTGGTTCTTACTTTTTAATGCTGAAACGCACCTTTGGTAGTTTTACAAAAAGGTCTGTGTTAAAAGAACTTATTTTAAAGGAAATAGACGACCTCATTATCGGTTCCTTAGGAATTGTAGCTTTTATCTCATTCTTTGTGGGTGGTGTAATCGCCATACAAACTGCATTAAATGTAGACAACCCCATCATTCCCAAATCACTTATTGGTTTTGCCACACGCCAGTCTATTGTATTAGAATTTGCCCCTACCTTTATTTCTATCATCATGGCTGGAAAGGTGGGATCATTTATAACCTCAAGCATCGGTTCTATGCGGGTTACCGAACAAATTGATGCATTAGAAGTAATGGGAATTAACTCACTAAACTATTTAGTTTTTCCTAAAATCGTTGCACTCTTGTTTTTTCCATTTGTAATAGCCTTGTCCATGTTCTTGGGCATCTTGGGCGGTCTGGTTGCAGGGGTTTACGGTGGTTTTACGACGCTTACAGATTTTACTACCGGATTGCAAGACGATTTTGACACCTTTCATCTTGTGTATGCTTTTATCAAGACATTTGTATTTGCCTTTATTTTGGCTACTGTACCCTCATGGCAGGGATTTTATATGAAAGGCGGTGCACTCGAAGTTGGTAAAGCCAGCACCAATTCATTTGTATGGACCAGTGTACTGATTATCCTGACCAATTTTATAATCACCCAACTTTTGCTTAGCTCATGATTAAGATTGAAAACATACGGAAAAGTTTTGGGGACGAAGAAATCCTGAAAGGTATCTCTACGGTTTTCGAAAAGGGAAAAACTAATCTGATTATTGGTCAAAGTGGAAGCGGTAAAACTGTTATGCTGAAGTGCTTGTTGGGGCTTTTTCAACCTGAAGAAGGGTATATTTATTACGAAGACAAAGCGATTCAGGAAATGGATGAAGAGCAACAACGGCACTTAAGGGAAGAAATTGGAATGCTGTTTCAGGGAGGTGCGCTATTCGATTCTATGACTATCGAAGAAAACGTTATGTTTCCGCTTCGTATGTTTACGAAAAAGAAAAAAACTGAAATGCTCGCACGCGTTAATGAAGTATTGGCCCGTGTAAATTTAGAAGGTGTAAACCGAAAATACCCAGCTGAGATTTCGGGAGGGATGCAAAAACGGGTCTCTATCGCTAGAGCCATCGTAAACAATCCGAAGTATCTTTTCTGTGACGAACCGAATTCTGGATTAGACCCCAAAACAGCTACGGTGATTGATAACCTAATTCAAGAAATTACCCACGAATACAGTATCACGACTGTGGTGGTTACACACGATATGAATTCGGTAATGGAAATTGGTGAAAACATTGTGTTCCTTAAAAATGGAAAGTTGGTCTGGCAAGGCAACAACGAAGACATTTTTAAGACCGACAATAAAGATGTAACCGATTTTGTATACTCCTCAGACCTTTTCAAAAAGATTAGGGACATCCAGATTGAAGAGCAATAAAACGCTGTTATTCAACATAAATTCATTTTATTTCCCTATTTTTAACGACATTATTTTAAAAATATAGTCTAATGAAAAAAATTTTATCTCTCGCCTTAGTGTTGGTCGCTCCACTTGCACTTATGGCCCAAGAATCAATCTCTTTTACCAATCAAAATAATTTGATCGGAAACTACCAAAGTTCTTCAGACGTCGCTACAGACATGAACGGCGATCGTTTAGATGACTACGTTCGAGTTTCATCTAGCGGAATCGGTATTGATTACCAAAATCCAGACGGTACGTTTACATCTGTGTTTATTAATAAAAATATCCAGAATGTGCCTAACTGGAGTGTTGCCGCAGGAGATATAGACCAAAACGGATATAATGATCTTGTATTGGGGAACGGACAACGTGTTTCTTTTTTAGTTGCAAACAGTGACGGTACCGATTATACAGAAGTTACTTTTCCAGAATTTATCTTTTCTCAGCGTTCTACGTTTGCAGACATCGATAACGATGGAGACCTGGACGCCTTTGTGTGCCACGATGTCGATTTAAGTCATCCATACCGCAACGATGGAACTGGTACTATGACGTTAGACCAGTCACTTATCCAAACTATTGACGCACCTGGGAACTATGCCGCGATTTGGGTAGATTACGATATGGACGGAGATCAAGACATGTACTTGACAAAATGTAGAGGTGGGGAGCCAACCGGCCACCCATTAAACGAAAACGCCATGTACACAAACAACGGCGATGGTACATTCACAGAAAACGCATTGGCTATAGGCCTACAAGATGCAGATCGTTCTTGGGCCACAGTTTTTGAAGATTTCGACAATGACGGAGATTGGGATGCATTTGTTGTAAACCACGCTACACAAAATAACTTTTTTGAAAATGATGGTAATGGAAACTTTACCAACATCATAGAAACCACTGGAATAAACAAAAACGATCTAGGTTCTTGGGAGAACTTGGCAGCAGATTTCAACAATGATGGCTATATGGACATCTTAAGTGAAATGCAGGCGGAAGTATACTTAGGAAATGGCGACCTTACTTTTACAGGTCAGAGTCTTCCTTTTGACGAAGGTGCTATCGGCGATTTTAATGGCGACGGATTCTTAGATGTTGCTAGAGGCGGAGATCTTTGGATCAACGATGGTAATTCGAACAACTATCTAATGATTGGTTTAGTGGGAGTTGAAAGTAATCTTAACGGAATTGGTGCAAGAATCACTATTGAAGGTGACTGGGGGACGCAAATGAAAGAATTACGTTCTGGACAAGGGTTCCAACACATGAGCTCACTGAATGTACACTTCGGATTGGGTGCCGCTACTACGGTTGAAACCATTACCATTAACTGGCCAAATGGAACAGTTGACGTATTTGAAGATGTAGATGCAAATCAGACCGTTGTTTATACGCAAGGAGAAAGTGTGGTGCTAGGCCTAACAGACGTAAGTGCAACTACCGTGAACATCTACCCTAATCCAACAGCTTCAGAATTAAACTTCTCGATGGCAGGTATGGAAGGTACTGCAGTAAGTGTTGTAGATGTAAATGGTAAGTTGGTGATGAATACAAACATCTCTGCATCAAATTCAATCGATGTAACTAGATTGCAAAGCGGTGTGTATTTTGTTCAATTTGAAATAGAAAACGAAGCACAAAGCATCAAGTTTATAAAGAAATAAGAACATTGAATTATTGATAAAAAAAGGCGCTATTAGTAGCGCCTTTTTTTATTCTTCTACCACTAAAGTATCAAGACTTAGTCGAACTTTCAACAATTCTGTCATTCTGGACATACGCTCTTGTTTCTCTCTAGAACGCACATTATTGGCCCAAGACACCGTAAACACAGGAAGGGTATCAGTACGCTCAAAATTGGTAGCTACGCGTTTTGAATAAGCAAAATCAGTTAACCCTTCAAAGGCAGCACGCATTTCTTTACTAACAGATTCGAATGGAAAATCATCTTTTATCGTAAGTTTTGCAATTTCATTTTCGAGGAAATCGATACGCTCATCCTTATCGCGTATGGCTTGTTCATTTTTTACATACAAATCTTCCAAAATCCCTGCTTTTACTTCACCAGAGAGTCGTTCTGCCAATTCACCGGAACGATCAGAACCCTGATAGATACGCAAAACCACATCTTCTAATTTGTCTGTTTCCTTTAGCGTATCAAGCCATTCGTTAATTTTTGGTTGTGGAACAGGCTGGCCAATAAGATACACTTCAATTTTTTTTGTTTTATAGTCTTGGGATGCTTTTACTACTTCAGCACCATCATATTTAATCACATCCCTAACAAATTCCTTTGTTTTATTTTCAAAAACCTGCTCTTGTAATAAATTATAGAAAAGATAAACACTCGGCACGATAACGATCACCGCAATAAGCGATGCCATTTGGGCAATAAAACGACGCCTTTTTGAATTGGCATAGCGCACCAACGGAAAACGCAAAATCTTTGATACAATGAATGTAGATAATGCAATAAATGTGGCATTAATAGAAAATAAGTACAGTGCACCACCTGCATAATCTACATTCCCAACCGCGAGACCATATCCCACCGTACAGAGCGGCGGCATCAGTGCGGTAGCAATGGCCACACCAAAAATAACACTGGCAATGGTACCGCTCTTCGTTTTGGCCACAATCAAGGCCAGACCCCCAAAAATCGCCACCAGCACGTCAAGGATGGTTGGGTAGGTTCGTGCCGTTAATTCTGGTGTTTCTTCCGTTAATGGTGAAATTGAAAAATATAGAAAAGCGGTCAACACACTAAGTGCCACCATAACCCCCAAATTAATGAGCGACCTCCGTAAGGTTTCTACATCATTGATCGCTACTGAAAGTCCAACACCTACGATAGGTCCCATAAGTGGAGAAATAAGCATGGCTCCTATCACCACCGCGGTACTACTCACATTTAATCCGATGGAAGCGACAAATACCGAGAATATGAGAATCCATGCGGTGTGCCCCTTAAACGGTATGTCTTTTTTTACGGCCTCAATGGTTGCATCCCGGTCAGAATCTTCATGGATATTAAATAGTTCTTTTACAAACTTGGCAATGCCCTGCCACGCTTTTTTCTTATCTGCCTCAAACTCAGCTTCGTTTGGGGTGACATGATTTTGATTCTCTTGGCTCATTAGGTATATTTTTTTCCGTGTTTTTCGGCTACTTCGGCAAGTAAGGTTTTAATTTCTTGTTCCTTTTTCTTCGGAAATATTAGTAAAACCGTTTCCTTTTCAACAACAATATAATCATTCAATCCTTCAATGACCACCAATTTATCGCTTTCCGTAAAGATCATATTTCCGCTCGAATCGGCAAGATGTGTCGAGGCCCGAACTACAGCATTTTGGTCATTATCTTTATCTAACTTCTCATGTAACGCTCCCCAGGTACCCAAATCGTTCCAATCGAAGGTAGCTGCCACCACATAGACATTATCGGCCTTTTCCATGATGCCATAATCGATAGAGATATTTTCTGCCAGCCCATAATTCTCTGAAATAAACTTTTCTTCCCCTTCGGTATTGTACGCAGGCTGTCCTTCTGCAAACAGCGCATTCATGACGGGTAGGAATTCTTGAAATGTTTTTGTGATACTAGAGACGCTCCAAAAGAAGATGCCTGCATTCCACAGAAAGTTTCCTTCTGAAATAAATTTTTTAGCGGTTTCGTAATCTGGTTTTTCTCTAAACTGCCGCACTCTTTTGACTTCTGAAGCGGTGCCAGTGTCGTATTCAATATATCCATAACCCGTGTTCGGAAAGGTAGGTTGTATGCCCAATGTCATTAAAACATCTTGATTTTTACAAGTTTCAAAACACAACTGTGCATTTTCCATAAAGGCGCTTTCGTCTTCAATCCAATGGTCACTTGGCGCAACCAACATGACTGCATCCTCATTTTGTTTTTGGATTTTTAAAGCTGCCAACAATATACACGGAGCCGTATTTCGCATAGCAGGTTCGAGTACGACCTGGGTTTCTGAAATTTGCGGTAGCTGTTCTAAGGTTAACCCGAGGTACCGCTCATTGGTTAAGATTAATATATTCTGCACTGGGATAAACTTCGCTAAGCGCGAAAACGTTTTTTGCAACAAACTCTGTCCCGTGCCCAACATATCGTGAAACTGCTTCGGAAACTCTGTAGTACTCACGGGCCAAAATCGGGAGCCAATTCCCCCTGCCATGATAACTGCGTAGTAATTTTTGTTTAATGAATTCAAACTAGTTCTTGTTTATAAATATGCAACTTGGATTATTATTTTGAAAATTTACTAGTTGATGAAGTTAAGAGTTTAGCACAGCGTATATAGTATTTTATAAAAACCACTTCAATTTCACAACCATTAAACGTAACGACTCTTCGACTTGTATTCAACTTTCAACCCGCAAAAATTCTACTTCGGCATTCGGATTAAAAAGATAGACCCTTCCCGTGCTTACCTCCAAACATTCAAAACGTTTCACCCTTTTGTTACCACGTTTAAAGATTTTTCCATTATACAGGCGAAAAAGCCCTCCGTGCGGTATCTCAAAGATAAAGTTTTTATCGTTTGGGGCATCGTATTGTTTTAGCGCCAATGACAGCTTTGCATCGGTATCACTACTCGCTCTTGGGTTTTTGAAATGTCTTGCCAAAAGCGGTAACAATTGGTTGGGAAAAACTTCAGGTCTTAGAAAAGGAAGCATCAGGTATTGAAACACTCGTTTCCATTCCAATCCGTGTGGCTTTATGTTCCTTCCGTATTTAGTAAAGGCCAGTAGATGGGCTATTTCATGAATCAGGGTAATGAGAAAACGATATTTGTTCAGGTTAGCATTTACTGTAATTTGGTGCTGCCCATTGGGCATTTTCCGATAATCGCCATGACGCGTCACCCGCTCATTCACAATTTTTAAATGCACATTGTGCTCCTTAATAAGCTCAAAGGTAGGCGATACAGCTGCTTGCGGTATGTATTTTGAAAGCACTTCAACCATATCATGGGGTTGAACTTGAAACTTGTAATATTTTCCCATTGTACATCTGGTGTCCTGTTAAGGAAAAATCCATAATGTACTGTGCCATTTCTTTAGCTGTAACGGGTGCTTTATAGCCTGGAAAAGCTTCTTCCAGCATTTCAGTCTGAACTGCGCCTAACGCCAAACAATTAAAACTCGGTCCAGATTCTTTGTATTCTTCTGCCAAGACCTCAGTAAGGGTGATAAGTGCGCCTTTGCTACTGCTATACGCAGCCAACCCGGGAAACTTTAAACTGCCTTGTATTCCGCCCATACTACTAATATTCACAACATGACCATCCTTTTTCATAAAAGGCAAAACAGCTTGTGTCATGGCTGCGGCGCCAAAAACATTTACAGCGTAACTATCTTGAAAGTCTTCCCACTTCAGTTTTGCAAAGGGCTTATTAACCAACAAACCTGAATTATTGATAAGAACATCTACATGTCCCCATTTTTCTTGTACAAAGGCACGCGCACGCATAACATATTTCTTATCGGTAATATCGCATGAAAAACAGTAGCAGTTAGACACTTCTAATCCAGAAACTGGTGCTGCATCGCGTGAAAGTGCCAACACATTGTGGCCAGCATCGGTAAGTAGTGAGACCAACTCGTAGCCAATACCACGGCTCGTACCAGTAATTACAATGTTTTTTTTCTTCATATCCATCTTTTATAAAAATCCCGCTATGATCAAAAATTGAGAATAGCGGGATTTATATTTCGTGCAAAATCTTAGGTGTAGTCAAAACTAGTTCGACGTACTAATTATCTAAACAAACATGGTCACAGGATTCTCAATATACTGTCGTAACGTTTGTAAATATTGCGCTCCAGTGGCACCGTCTACCGTTCTATGGTCGCAGGCCAAGGTTACCGTCATGGTATTTCCTATGGCAATCGCACCATTCTTCACAACAGGCTTCTGTACAATGGCTCCTACCGAAAGGATAGCCGAATTAGGTGCGTTGATAATGCTTGTAAATTCTTTGATACCAAACATTCCCAAGTTAGAAACCGTAAAGGTACTCCCCTGCATTTCGTCTGGAGTTAATTTTTTATTTCGCGCCTTACCTGCCAGTTCTTTTACATGGCTTCCTATTTGCGAAAATGTCATCTGGTCAGCAAATTTCAGTACTGGCACCACCAACCCTTCATCTATTGCCACAGCAACACCTATGTGTATATGTTTGGCAATTTTGGTTGCATCGTTGGTCCATGTGCTATTTACTTGCGGATGTTTTCGCAATGCCATGGCGCACGCCTTTACGATCATATCGTTAAACGAAATTTTCACATCAGGATCGCTGTTTATCGCTGTTCGCGAAGCAATGGCGTTATCCATATCCAGCTCGATTGTGAGGTAGTAATGCGGCGCTGTAAACTTAGATTCGCCCAAGCGTTTGGCGATGGTTTTTCGCATTTGGGAGTTTGTAACTTCTTCAAAACTCTCTTCGCCTACTGGCTGATACGATGCTGCACCTCCGGCTGCTGGCTGGTAATTTTCTATATCAGATTTTACAATACGCCCGTTTTCTCCACTACCGTTTACCTGACTTAGGTTAATCCCTTTGTCTTCGGCCATTTTTTTGGCAAGTGGTGAAGCAAAAATTCGTTTTGAATCTGAACTTGATGTTTTTTCCTCTTTCTTTTCTGCGGAAACTTCCTTCTTTGGAGTTTCTTTAGGTGCCGCTTCTTTCTTCGGAGTTTCTTTTTTCTCGGCAGATTTTGAAGCCTTCGGCTTTTCTTTAGTCGAAATACCTGAAACATCGGTTCCTTTCGGACCAATAATCGCGAGCAGTGCGTCTACTTTAGCGGTTTCGCCTTCTGAAATACCAATCTTTAAGAGTGTTCCAGAGTAGAACGATTCAAACTCCATGGTCGCCTTATCTGTTTCGATTTCAGCTAAAATATCACCCTCTTCTACGGCATCGCCTTCTTGTTTCAACCAAGAAGCCACAGTACCTTCTTCCATCGTATCACTTAAACGTGGCATAGTGATGATTTCAACACCTTCGGGAAGGTCGTCTTCGGCTTTTTCTGAGGGTTCTTCTTCACTATCATCATCTTCTTTATCATCAGATCTATTTTCAGTGCTTTCTTCAGCTTCACCTTCATCTTTACTTTCAGCATCCTTTTCATCGGCTTCTGAACTTTCCGAAGAACCACCATCTAACAAGCCAGAGATATCTTCATCTTTCTCCCCGATAATAGCTAATAAACTATCTACTCTGGCAGTTTCACCTTCTTGAATCCCGATGTGTAGTAACACCCCTTCGTGAAACGATTCAAACTCCATCGTAGCCTTATCTGTTTCAATTTCAGCTAAAATATCACCTTCTGCCACATCATCGCCTACTTTTTTGAGCCAAGAGGCCACAGTGCCCTCTTCCATCGTATCGCTGAGGCGCGGCATGTTTATTACTTCTGCCATATATTATAGTTTATGGGGTAAAAATGGATAGTCTTCTTGTTCGTATACCGCGTCATACATCACGCTTTTCTCAGGATATGGCGAATCTTCTGCAAATTTCTCACACTCTTTCACTCTATCTTTTACCTGTTTATCTACGTTCTTGATTTCCTCTTCGGTAGCCCATTTCTCTTGGTATATTTTATGCAAAACATACGAGATAGGGTCTTCTTCTTGTTTTTTGGCCACTTCTTCCTTGGTACGGTAGTGTTGTGCATCACTCATGGAATGACCTCTGTAACGATAGGTTCTAATTTCAAGAAATGTAGGTCCGTCGCCACGTCTTGCACGCGCTATGGCCTCATCCATTTCCTTTGCCACCACTTCAGGTTTCATACCATCTACCGGTTTGCACGGCATCTCATATCCTAATCCGAGTTTCCAAATATCGGTATGGTTTGCAGTTCGCGCTACGGAAGTTCCCATAGCATATCCATTGTTTTCACAACAGAAAACCACCGGCAGGTTCCAAAGCATCGCCAAGTTAAACGTTTCGTGCAACGACCCTTGCCGTACAGCACCGTCTCCCATATAACATAAGGTTACAGCATCTCTGTCATGGTATTTATCTCCAAAAGCGATTCCTGCCCCCAAGGGGATTTGCCCGCCAACAATACCATGGCCCCCGTAAAAACGGTGTTCTTTTGAGAAAATATGCATAGATCCGCCCAGACCTTGTGAGGTACCCGTGGCTTTACCGTACAATTCTGCCATCACCCGCTTTGGGTCTACACCCATACCAATGGGTTGCACATGGTTACGATATGCGGTAATCATTTTGTCTTTGGTAAGGTCCATTGCGTGGAGTGCACCAGCCAAAACAGCCTCTTGACCATTGTACAAGTGCAGGAATCCACGAACTTTTTGATTGATATATACCTGTGCTAGTTTATCTTCAAACTTGCGCCAGAACAGCATGTTCTCATACCAATCTAGATATGTTTTTTTGGTGATTTTTTTCATCAACTAAAGTTGTTTGGAAGCCGAAAAAGTACCGGCCCTCTAAATTTCGCGAATAACAAAAATAGGGATTTTATAAAGCACAGTAAAACTTTAATTTCTAAAAATGTGCATCAGGAGAACACCTTGTCGAACTAGTGAAGAACGTAAAAAAGGTACGTCAATAAAATTACAAATAAGAGCTGTCGAAAATAAGGGGCAATAGGTCTTTTACTGCATGTGCTTTTACCACCTTTCCCGATTCCCCCATAAAATAAATCGCAATAGGCGACTGCTGGTTTACTTCATACTCGGCAAGAGATTGCCTACACGCGCCGCAAGGAGGTGTTGGGGTTGTCACTTCTTTTTGGAGGGAACGCACGGTAAGCGCCATACTTTCAAATGTCACACCTGGATGCTCGGCACCCGCATGAAAAGCAGCTACGCGTTCTGCGCATAAGCCAGAAGGGAAGGCAGCATTTTCTTGGTTATTCCCAGTAACTACAACTCCGTTGGCCAAAGCCAAAGCCGCACCCACTTTAAAACGCGAATAAGGCGCATAAGCCCTTTCTCGAGCTTCCTGCGCCTTATGCATTAATTCTTGTATGGATTGTGGAAGCTCTTTGATAGATTCAAACACCGTAAGTTCGGTTGTGATCGTAAGCTTCTTTGCCATTTAAATTCTAGTATTCGTCATACTCATCCCCAAAGTTGAAGGTAAGCCCAAATCGAAGGGTTCCTTCCAACGGACTTCTAACAGCCGAAGTTGAGAATAGGTATGAAATGTCTATGTTAATTGCGGTGTATCTAAAACCTGCCCCAAGTGAAAGGAATTTTCTTGAACCTTTTAGGTCACTTTCATTAAAATAACCTGTACGGAAAGCAAACACATCTTGGTACCAGTACTCTGCACCCAATGCCCATGTAAATTCTTTCAATTCTTCACTGAAACCATCTGGTGCATCACCAAATGATTCAAAGATTCCAGAAAAGAAACTGATGTCTTCGTATTGCTCATCATCTTCAGCATCAATATCACCATCACCGTCAAAATCTCGCGGAGTTGGAACCAACAACTTGTTTACTTGTGCTGAAACGCCAACCTTATTGTATTCATCTAAAATAAAATCGAAACCAGCACCTAAAGCCATGTTTGTTGGAAGGTTGTTTTCCTGCCCAACTTCGTCATACTTGATCTTCGGACCAATATTTGAGAAGTTGAAACCTGCTCTCCAACGACCGTCAAAATCGTTATAGGCAATTTCTTCAGATTGGTAATAACCAGCAATATCTACTGCAAATGAACTAGCCGCAGTAGCATCTTCGTTCGCAGCTTGTATTCTCAAATCTGAACGTAGATAACGACCGGCAACCCCCATCGAAAAACGATCGCTCAGACGAAGTGAGTATGAAAGATCGAATGTAAATTCGTTCGGGCTTTGAATAAGTGGCACCTGCTCTGGCGTATCACGCAGTTCAATATCTCCTAAGCTGAAATAACGCAAGCTAGCACCAATGGCGCTACGCTCATTAATACGGTTGTAATACGTTAAATTTCCAAGGAAAATATCGTTTACCAATTGACTTAAGTATGGAGTGTATGTAACACCAACACCTTGTTTTGAAATCGCGAAAGCATATTTTGCTGGGTTCCATTGTTGCGAAAACGCATCGGCTGAAGTAGTAACTCCAATATCTCCCATACCTGCGGCACGGGCGTCTGCTGCAATCAATACAAACGGAACTGCTGTTGTGATAACTCTTTGGTTGGCAGTAGAGTTATCTTCCTGGGCCGAAGTGTTAAAGGTAACCAGGGCCAATAAAATCAGGATAAAGATTTTCTTCATGAGGTTGAAATTTTGCACAAATATAGGTTTAATTTTGAATTATTAAAGAATTACAAGTTTTTCAAATTTTTCAACTTGCTTATTGGTTAACGGAGATTTTACAGTAATCTTATATACATAAACACCTTTTCCTATTCTATCGCCGAAATCATCTTTTCCGTCCCATACAATCTCACGCGATAAGAAACCATCGGTCGTGATCGTCTGATTTTTTGTCCACACCACCTTACCAGTTACGGTAAAAACCTGAACCTGAACTTCCAAAGGCTCAAAAGGGCGGTTATGGTTGAACCAGAATTCGGTATAATTTACAAAAGGATTGGGGTAATTTAGAACGCGGGTAATTTCTAGCTCGTCGTTACCCGTAACAATAAATTGAATATCTGCGGTAGATGAATTGTTATACACATCCCACGCGCGAAACGAAAGGGTATGCAGCCCCTTTTCAAGATCTCTCAAATTGTATGTGGTTGTTCCGCGTGTGAAATCGTCTACTTCAGCTTGGTAAAATTCGTTTAGGACAATCGGATTCGATTCGTCACCATCTAAAATAGCAATGATATCATGACCAATACCACTGGCGGTATTGATTCCGTTTTCATCTTCAAGCTTGGCTAACAGTATCGGACTATCATTTGTGATTCCACCAGAAACAAAACTCTCATCGTTCATAAAGAGGTTAATTCGAGGCCCGGTGTTATCTGCAGCTGCATTTTCATTGAGGCCACCTACGCGCAACACTTCATTAACACCTGTTTGGTCTTCAAGTGCCACATTATTTTGCGAGTATAGGCTGAGTCGTGCTTCACCTACAGGAATTTGGATATCTCTGGGCACTACAAATTCAAATTCAAACCGACCATTGGTTACAGTTGCCTGCCCATTAAACAGTCCTTCTCCCAAAGTTTTAAAATCTAAGATAAGTAAATTGTTGAAGTCCCCATCGCCGTCATAGTCTATTTCAGTATCTCGTGTACCATCATTTCCCAGCGTTTGTCGCTGTACATTTTTATCGAACAGTTTTGCTTCTAATATACCATTGTAGTTAGATAATAATGCCCCATTTACGTCTGTAACTTCGCCTCCCAGTTTTACTTTGCTTAACGCCTGAAGCGGCGGACTACTTGCTGAAATGGGCAACCCATCTATGGTGGTTAACTTTATTCCAGGCGTTGGAAATGCTAATTTTGAAGCCGGATCTCCAATAAAAAAGACCACACGTCGTGTATTATCCGGAATATTATTTTTTGCTCTTCTCGTGGCTTCTGCTGGTGTAGGAATATTATTCGTACCATAACCAAAAAGCTCTGGTGCTAGCGCACGATTAAATTTTACTCCAGTAGATACAAATATAGATCGTGTAGTGGTAATAAGAGAAATAGCGCCACCTTCTGAATTCCAGAAAGTAAGTTCTCCAGCAGTGATGCGCTGCGGATCATCGAACTTTGTTAACTCACAGGTCACCGTTACAATACAAGGCAAATTATCTGGGTTCCTTAAATTTTCAGCAACACCTTTGGTATAGATAAATTCTTTCGCCAAACCGTCTTCTCCACCATGACCAAAATAATTGATGATAAGTGCTCCGACTTCCGTTTTGTTCTGAATTTCTTTTGTAACGGTTGGATACCTATTTCCTCCTGCCGATGTTTCCTGCAAAAAGGCATCGGTGTGAATTTTTTTCACGTTTACAAATTCTTTATTTTCTGAAATTTCATTTCCAAGATTATCTAAATTCAATTGTATATCTCGATGTTCCCAGGCGGCATCTACATCATCAGAGATTAAGATAAAATTATTCCGCCAATTGCCGTAGGAAGATCGCGAGGCGTAATTTACAATCTTGTCTACCATCGAGTTTGCCAATTGTACATTGTCTGCCAAAATACGGCCCACAGCAATATCTAAGTTATCGATATCTGGAAGCGTATCACCAAATTCATCAATCGATTCCCCACCAATAGTACCTTCGAAAGCAGCTAAATTTCCGAAGAAATCATCGCTCATAAATGAAGTCGCCGTACTCGTACTTTGCAATCGATGATAGGTAGGAACAACATTATTATTGTTGGGAAGTCTATTTTTATAATCAACAGACGTATCTCCAAACAAACAGAGGTATTTCAGCGCATTAGATGGCGATGAAGCATTGTCATATATATAGCGTACAAAATTTCGAATACCAGCTACATCTTGCTTGCCAGAGCTAAACTCTTGATAAATCTTATCGGTAGTCACCACTTTTACACGCATCCCACTCAGGTTTCTATGATGATCTGCGAGCCTAAGGGCAGGTTGCAATAAAAAGGGCGAAGTAATTATAAGGTAATCCAGATCGCTGAAGCTTCCTGAAGCGTCTGCAAGGATGCTTCCCTTCAAGTCTTGGTTAGGGACATTACTGTTAAGAGCTTCTAACGGTTCGAAATAGTTGCTAGGGTCTATGGCTACGTATTTCCTGAGCTGCCCAAGATTGGCTTTAAAACTGAAGCTGCTACTCCCAGAGTCATTGCTTATTTGAGTAATATTCTCAGGCATTGTAACATCCCAAATCTGCGTAAACCCAGCAGCATTTGTAATTTCATACGAAGCTATACCTGAGAGCGTAGCTGCCTCATTGTATTGAAACGGCAACTGCAAACCAGCACCTAACAATCTTCTTTTGGCGGTAATCCCTATATAATCGAGATACCCTATGGCCGAAGGGTTGCCGAGGTTATTATACTCTAGGGTAACATTTACTATTTCATTACCCGAAGGTACTTCGTATGTCCTATTATTGGTACGAAGCAGGACAATCCCCGTTACGGGCTGGATGGATATGGGCTCTAAGCTCGCACTGTTTACAGTAACTGCCATAGAACTTGAAGTTTCAGATGCGGCGGCAACTTTTACAACCACACTCATAGGTTCTTGCGAAACAATATTTGGAAACTGGAAGTCGAATTCCTGCACATTCTCTATATCGAATCTGTTCCCGAACCAGCGCCTACCTACACGTGCTGGACTTACTTCGTCTAATTCGTGAAACTTATAATCATCGAATGTTGAAATGGTTGTGGTTGCATTCCCTGAAGGTTCTATCATAGGTTGCACTCGTTTTCCAGGGCCACCAGAAGCCGTAATGTAATAATATGCTTCATCAGAATACGGATTCAGGTTGGTATCATTTTCAAGGTCATATCCTTTTGTTCCAATTCCGTAGAATAAAACAAAATCACCAGAATCGAAAGAACCATCTGCCTCCCCCACTACCTGAATTGAATTTTCGGGCAAATCGAATGCTACTGGAATACCAGAATACAATGGCAATGGCTTTCCACCGTGGCCGTACACCTTAATATTACGAGGGTCTACTCCATCTGTATTCATGCCGATGCTATTCAGAAAATCTTTTGTAAGCCTGTAAACGCCAGTTTCATCAACCTTAAATTTATACCAATTACCAGACGCGAGCACCGAATTAGTGATAGGCATTCTGTTGACCGAGCGATTTGGGCTTTTGTAGCGATACGAAGCTGAAAACGACACGATTTTTTGATAACGGCCCCCTTGTTTAATTACAGGAGATATGGTAACCCGTGTTCTAATCTCGCCTCTTGCATCGAGGGAAGCGATATTGGCCTTAAATTTTGTAGGCACCAACGCCTTATTAATTCTTTTCTGTTCGGCCGCAGTTAGCGGAGCGTAAACTACATTCGAAATTTCAAGGGAATTCTGGTCTGCAACACCTGAATCTTTCCAAAGTTTTTGAAAGAGTAGTGTTTCTTCTGTTAGTTGCAATCCGCTGGTATCAAGGGCATTAGAATCTTTATCCTGTTTTGCACCATTTTGCACCGTTTTGGTTGCAGTACTATTCCAGGGAATGATAATCTGTTCGCGCTGCGAAAAGACCGTCTGGAAAGATATCGTTAAAACCAGCAGGAGTAATAGCTTTTTCATCATAATAAGTAACGCTTCAAATATACGGTTAGTATGCCTGCAATTTTAAAGTTTTTCTGAAGAATAAGACATTTTCCATAATAATTAAAAAAATGCAACGTTTAACACTGGGTCGAGTATAAAATAGTAGCCTTACAGCGCATAAATAGTAAAATATTATTGTGCTTTTAGCGTTAATTGTTATATTGCGAACCCAATTTTTTCATAATTGAACCTATGAACATGATAAAAAACTTAGCCTTAAAAGCACTATTATTGTTAGCTGTAACTGCCCTCGTTGCAAGCTGTAACAAATCTAGAGACTATAAAAATAGTTCTAGAGCAACGGGCTGGAAAATGAATTCGAAAGAAGGTGGTTTTCAGTACAACCCTAAAGCCAAAGAGCAAGAAACAGGTCCTGGACTTGTTTTTATCGAAGGTGGAACTTTTACCATGGGGCGTGTACAGGATGACCCGATGCACGATTGGAACAACTCTCCCAACCAGCAACACGTTCAGTCTTTCTATATGGACGAGACCGAGGTTACCAACTTAATGTACCTTGAATATTTAGATTGGTTAAAACGAGTATTCCCTCCAGAAGAAGAACAATACAGAAGAATTTACAACGGTGCCGTACCAGACACCCTGGTTTGGAGAAACCGTCTAGGGTTTAACGAAGTAATGACAAACAATTACTTACGCCACCCTGCCTATGCAGATTACCCGGTAGTTGGTGTTAGCTGGTTACAGGCAGTAGAATTCAGCAATTGGAGAAGTGACCGTGTAAATGAACTTATCTTAGAAGAAGAAGGTTTTACCGCTCGAAACGCCCGTTATGACGTAGAGCCAGGTGAAACATTTAGCACACAAACTTATTTAAACGCTCCTACAATGACCTACGGAGGTAATGATTCTATTACCAAAGGAGGTAAGCGTTCTGCCAGCTTGGCAAAAAAGAACAAGGATAGTACCAACTTATATGTGCAACGTAAGGATGGTTTGCTATTACCTGAGTACAGACTACCTACGGAAGCCGAATGGGAATATGCCGCACTTGGTCTGGTTGGACTTCGAAATTACAACGTATACCGAGGAAGAAAAAAATATCCATGGGACGGACAATATACCCGTTCTGGTAAAAGAAGAAGCCGTGGAGATCAATTGGCCAACTTTAAGCAAGGCGATGGTGACTACGGAGGTATTGCGGGATGGAGTGATGATGGTGCCGATATCACAGCTGAAGTGAAGTCGTACGAGCCAAACGACTACGGTCTTTACGATATGGCAGGTAATGTTGCCGAGTGGGTAGCAGATGTATACCGACCTATCGTAGATGATGAATTTAACGATTTTAACTACTACCGTGGAAATGTTTACACCAAAAATGCAATAGGTGAAGACGGAAAAGTAAAAATCGTAACTGCAGATTCAATTGTATACGACACACTGAGCAATGGTAAAATTATTGCAAGAAATTTCCCTGGGGAGATTGCACAAATACCAATTGACGAAGAAGAGACTTACTTAAGAACCAACTTCTCAGACAGCGACAATCGTGATTACCGAGATGGAGACAAGCGTTCTACACGTTACTATTCTTCTTTTAGCGATTTTGATAGCCAAGGAGAAAGCGAAGACGAATCGAAGCGTATGTATAACTCTCCAAAGCACAGAGTATCAGCAGATAGCTCAGGAACTTTAGACAGATCATACGATAAATCAGGTTCTCGAACAACCCTTATCGACAATGAAGTGCGCGTTTACAAAGGAGGATCATGGAGAGACCGCGATTACTGGTTAGATCCAGCTCAGCGTCGTTACTTCCCTCAAGATATGGCTACAGACTATATTGGCTTTAGATGCGCCATGTCTCGTGTAGGTTCTAAATCTAAAAAAGGAAAACGCCCAAGACACTAGGCCGTTAACAAAACATAAAAAAACCCTCCTTAGGCTATCAAAGTTAAGGAGGGTTTTTTTATACCTTTACGATATCATCCTAAACTGTTGAACGTTGAAAATTGAAGCCCTACACCAACTATTTTTAGAAAGTTCTGGCGTTTGCACCGATACCAGAAAAATCAACAAAAACTGCCTGTTTTTTGCACTCAAGGGCGACAACTTCGATGGAAACACTTTCACAGATGAAGCCCTAAACAAAGGCGCATCACACGTGGTTATCGACGACATGCGTTACCACAGAAATAGCGGTGAGACCATTTTGTGTAAAGATGTATTAACACTCCTACAAAAATTAGCGTCATTTCACCGGCGCTATCTAGACTTACCCATTATTGCACTCACTGGCAGCAACGGAAAGACTACCTCAAAAGAATTGATACGGGAGGTGCTGTCTACTACGCATGATGTTAGCGCCACCAAAGGCAATTTAAACAACCATATAGGTGTACCCCTTACACTACTTTCCATGAATACGACTACGGAAATAGGTATTGTTGAAATGGGCGCTAACCATTTGCGAGAAATCGCGGCACTAAGTGAAATTGCCCAACCAAATTACGGCTATATCACCAATTTTGGCAAAGCGCATTTAGAAGGATTCGGAAGTTTGGAAGGGGTAATAAAGGGCAAAACAGAGCTATATGCATACCTCAAAAAAGCAGACGGATTGGCATTTATAAACGGTAACGACCCAAAGCAAGTTGAATTATCGAAACCTCTGAAGCGCTATACCTTCGGTAATGATATCCAAGATTGTCACGTCAAACTACTCGATGCCTCAGGGAAATTAAAAGTTGAATATCAAGATGTGGTGATACAGAGTAATATGGTAGGCCTCTATAATTTCCACAATATCGCTGCTGCCATAACCATTGGTCAATATTTCAAGGTTTCTGCCAACAACATTAAAAAAGCGATTGAAGGTTACGTTCCAGAAAACAATAGGTCGCAACTACTAAAAAAAGCGGGGCATACTATTTTATTAGACGCCTACAATGCGAACCCAACGAGCATGTTAGCCGCCATCGAAAACTTTGAACAAAGTAAAGGAGCTACTAAAGTTTTAATTTTGGGCGACATGTTTGAATTGGGCATTACGGCAGCTGCAGAACATCAATATATTGCAGATATTCTTTCAGAAAAACAACTTGGGACCGTGTTTTTGGTGGGTGAAAATTTCAACAAGACCAAGGGTACAGACTCAAAAATAGCACGCTTTCCTTCTTTTGAAATGTTAAAAGAAAAACTAAGCGCAGAAAAACTTGAAGCAAGCACCATTCTGATAAAAGGCTCTAGAGGAATGGCCCTAGAACGTGTTTTAGAACTTTTGTAAAGGGAAATTGTGGGCCATATTGGATTCGAACCAATGACTTCCACGTTGTCGACGTGACACTCTAAACCAACTGAGTTAATAGCCCCTTCTAGTGCAGTAAAAATAGAAAAACTTAGTTAGGTTTTAACGAGTTTTGCAATTATCTGTTCGGTATGCTCTGGATCGAGCATGATGATAGGTTCAGAATACAGCAATGGCATCTCGTGTTGATATGTACTCCGCAGTAAGTCATTGATTGTCTTGAACAACAACGATTTTGAAATTCCACTTAATACATGCGTTTGTTTTTTCTGAGGAACTCCAGTTGTATCTGCTTCATAAAATACCGCAGGGGCATCAATGGTCGCATTTGCCAATAACCTTTCTGATATTAAAAGCGTTGCAATCGCTTCTAACTTTTCTTTATTTCCATCTATTGCTTTAAGTACCATCATAACTATTCTTTTTCTTCAAAAATAAAGTGTTAATAGCATTACTTTGTTAATTAACAGTTAAACTATTATTTATTGATAGTATTACTATTACTTTTGTCGGTATGAAAACATTACCAATACAGATTAGAATCGACCCGGCACTTTACACCAAAGACCCAGAGTCTTCCGAACTCGGTAAAAAAATAGTATCGCAAAGCATTCAATTGATAGACGAATTAGGCTTTGAAGGTTTTACTTTTAAAAAACTAGGCGCTAAAATAGGATCGAACGAATCGTCTATTTATCGTTATTTCGACAGCAAACATGCGTTGCTGGTATACTTATTAAACTGGTATTGGAGCTGGGTAGCATACCGTTTGGCGGTAGCAACCACCAATGTGCCGCCTTCCGAAGAAAAACTTACGAACGCCATTGGTATCTTAACAGCCAAGATTAAAAAAGACCAAACCATTTCTTTTGTGGACGAAGAAATGTTACAGCGCATCATCATTACCGAATCTTCAAAAGCCTATCACACCAAAGACGTAGATAAAGAGAATGAAAAAGGCTTTTACCGAACGTATAAAAGCGTGGTCCAAAAGGTAAGCGATATGGTACTAGAACTCAACCCCAACTACGAGTTTCCGCATATGCTTATCTCTACTGTTATTGAAGGTGCACACCACCAACACTATTTTTCTCAACATTTACCTTCGCTCACAGATGTTGAAATAGGTAAAAATAACATTGTCAGATTTTATAAAGATTTAGTGCTGAGCAGTATACGTTAAACACCTAAAGCAGATTAAACCCTTTAAAATTTCCTCTTAGATGAAAGAAATCATGTCGCCCTGGAAACGCTTTGTTGGCCTATTAGAACTTGACAAGCAAGATATAAAGCAAATCTTTTACTACGCAATCTTCGCAGGTTTGGTTGCCTTAACACTCCCTTTGGGAATTCAGGCTATCATTAACCTCATACAAGGTGCGCAAGTTTCTACCTCATGGATTGTACTTGTAATACTGGTTACACTAGGGGTAGCATTTCACGGTATTCTTCAACTCATGCAGATACGCATACTTGAAAATATACAACAGAAAATTTTCACAAGATCATCGTTCGAGTTTACGTATCGCTTTCCGAAGATAAAAATGAGCGAGCTCCGAAATTATTATCCGCCAGAATTAGCAAATCGTTTTTTCGACACCTTAACCGTTCAAAAAGGACTTGCTAAAATCCTTTTGGATTTTCCAGCAGCTTTTTTACAAATTCTATTCGGATTGATTCTGCTATCATTTTACCATCCCTTCTTTATCATTTACGGTCTTTTACTAGTCATTCTTATCTATGTGGTATTTAAATATACTGCCCGCAGAGGATTGGAAACAAGCCTAAACGAGTCTAAGGAAAAATATAAAGTAGCACATTGGATTCAAGAAGTGGCCCGATCACTTATTAGCTTTAAACTCTCTGGTAGAACACAGTTAGCAATGCAGCAAAACGACGCCTTAACTACTGAATACCTTGAGGCCAGAGAAAGCCACTTTAAAATATTGGTCCTACAATTTGTTCAAATGATTGGTTTTAAAGTACTGGTTACTGCAGGATTATTGATCATTGGCGGATTACTTGTATTGAATCAGCAAATGAATATTGGGCAGTTTGTTGCTGCTGAAATCATTATCATTTTGGTAATGAGTTCGGTAGAAAAGCTTATCACAGGTCTAGAATCATTCTACGACGTACTTACTTCGTTAGAAAAAATAGGTCAGGTGGTTGATAAAGAATTAGAGCCGCAAGATGGTGAAAATCCGTTTGAAGTAGACCAACCATTATCGCTAGAATTGGATGAAGTTGCCTACACAACCCCAGACAACAAAAGTATCCTAAAAAATATCAATTTTAGTATTACAACTAAAGACCGGATGTTGCTCACTGGAGCATCTGGTTCGGGAAAAACATCTTTATTGAAACTGATTTCAGGACTAAATGAGGTGACGAGCGGGTATATTTATATCAACAATGTTTCAATGAAAGGGGTCATGCCCAATAAGTTTAGATCGTATGTTGGCCAGGTACTACCAGGACAGCTACCTTTTGAAGGTTCGATCTTAGAAAACATCACATTTGGAGATGAAAATATTTCGAGTGACCAATTACATGAAGTGCTAAAAAACTTAGGGCTCTTGTCATTTATCAAAGAACAGCCCAACGGACTTCAAACAAAATTATATTCTGACGGAAGTCGTATTTCTTTTACGATTGCGCGACGTATCATATTGGCACGAGCAATCATTAACAATCCGAAATTACTTTTATTAAAAGATCCATTAGAGCATTGTGATCGCGAAGAAGCAAAACAGATCATTCACTATTTATGCGCTCCTGAACGGCCGTGGGCACTAATTGTAGCCAGCAGAAACAATTTATGGGAGCAGTATGCAACAAATATTATTGAATTAAAAGACGGTATCATACACTCAAAAAACGGAAACGATGCTTAATATTTCACACAACCAACTTAACAAGACTGTTGCGCTCGAGACATATAGTTCGTTTCGAAAAGTGCTTCATAAAAACCACAGTAAATGGTTTAGCAGGTTTATTGGTGTTTTCGCCATAGTAGGAATCCTTATTCTTTTTTTACCATGGACACAAAATGTGAGCGGTAATGGGTTTGTTACCACCCTCACACCAGACCAACGTCCCCAAACCATCCAGTCACAGATTCCTGGACGCATTGAAAAGTGGTATGTAAAAGAGGGTGACTTTGTTCAGAAAGGTGATACCATTCTGTTTATTTCTGAAATAAAAAACGAATACCAAGACCCTGAGCTGGTCGCCAGAACCAACCAACAACGCGACGCTAAAAGCAGGTCGGTTGTTTCGTATCAAGAAAAAATTAAAGCATTAGAAAATCAAGCCGCTGCACTCGGCAACGAACGTTCGCTAAAATTATCACAGGCTAAAAACAAATTAGCTCAGGCAAAGTTGAAGGTAACCAGTGACAGTATCGATCTAGAGGCTGCAAAAACTAATAATACCATTGCACAACGGCAATATGACCGTACACAAACGTTGCAAGAAGAAGGCTTAAAAGCTATGACCGATGTAGAAGCAAAGCGGCTAAAATTACAGGAAACACAAGCCAAGTTAATTTCACAACAGAATAGTTTGTTGGCGAGTCGAAATGAGGTGCTGAATGCCAATCTTGAAATCTCTAGAATTTCAGCAGAATACGGCGACAAGATCGCGAAATCATTGAGTGAAAAGTACACTGCAGAATCGAACCAGTACGATACCGAAGCACAGGTTTCAAAATTAAACAACCAAGCTACAAATTATCGAATGCGAAATGAATTGTACTATGTTACCGCTCCCCAAGATGGCTATATCAACAAAGCCATTCGAGGTGGTATAGGCGAAACCTTTAAAGAAGGAGAGCGCTTGGTGGGTATCATGCCAGCAAATTACGATTTGGCAGTCGAAACTTACGTAGACCCAATCGACTTACCATTAATGCATTTGGGCGAAGAAGTGCGTATTCAATTTGATGGATGGCCGGCTATATTCTTTAGCGGTTGGCCCAATGCATCTTTTGGTACCTACGGTGGAAAAATCGTTGCCGTTGAGACATTTATAAGCGAAAACGGAAAATTCAGGATTTTAATTGCACCTGACGATTCAGAAGGAATCTGGCCGCAAAATGTTCGCGTAGGTTCGGGCGCTTACACCATTGCCCTATTGGAAGATGTCCCGATTTGGTATGAACTGTGGCGAAGACTGAACGGCTTTCCACCTAACTATTACCAGCCTGACAGAACACAAACCACAAAAGACCAAAAGAAATGAATCGATTTATAAGCGTTTTAATATTCTTTTACTGTCTTAGTAGCATGTTGATTTTGAACGCCCAAACTGACGCAATTCCTCTAGAGAATATACTTTCGTTTGAGGAGTATCTGGGATATGTAAAAAAACACCATCCCCTCATGAAACAAGCCAAACTTACCCTCACGATGGGTGAAGCTAATTTGTTGAAGGCGAGGGGCGGATTTGACCCAAAAATTGAAGTCGATTATGATCGAAAGAAGTTTAAAGATACTGAGTACTATGACCAATTGAATGCCGCATTTAAAATACCCACATGGTATGGGATTGAATTGAAGGCTAATTTTGAAGAAAATACAGGAGCGTTCCTCGATCCGAGTTTAACTGTTCCCGACAATGGGCTCTACAGTGCAGGGATTTCATTTTCGGCCGCCCAGGGATTGCTCATCAACGATCGGATGGCAGATCTAAAAAAAGCAAAATTCTTTTTAGAGCAAAGTAAGGCAGACCAAGATTTATTGGTAAACAACCTACTTTTTGAAGCGAGCAAAGCATATTTAAACTGGTTGCAATTTACCAATGAGCAACAGATTTATGCTTCGTTTGTGGAAAATGCGGAAACACGCCTTAATGCGGTTACTAGAAGCTCTGAAGTAGGTGAAACGGCGGCAATTGACATTACTGAAGCACGCATTACCTACCAAAACCGGCTCTTGAATTTAGAAGAAGCGACCTTAAAACAACGCAAAGCAGCACTGTATGCAAGTAATTTTCTGTGGATCGACAATGTACCATTAGAAATAGAAGAAAATGTACAGCCAGAAGCGCCACTCGTGGAAGCTTTTCAACTTTCATTAGCCCTTGATGACACCAACGCGAATATTTTATTGGAAGAACATCCCAAATTACGAAGCTTGGATGCCAAAATTGGAAGCCTTACCGTCGACAGGAGGCTCAAAAGAAATAGATTACTCCCCAAAGTGGACTTACAATACAATTTTTTGTCTACCGAATATGATCAAGTCAGTTCTTTTAATACCGCAAATTACAAGGCCTTTGTGAATATTAGCATCCCATTGTTTCTTCGGAAAGAACGTGGCGATCTCCGTTTGGCAAATTTAAAATTACAAGATGCCAACTTTGAACGTAACGGAACAACCCTTTCACTGCAAAATAAGATTACCGCAGCCCGTACCGAAATCAATTCATTGGGAAGGCAAAATGAATTGGTTAAAGAAATTGTGGAAGATTACAGAACATTAGTAGCAGCAGAAGAACGCAAGTTTTCATTAGGCGAAAGTTCTTTATTCCTCATTAATTCACGAGAACAGAAACTCATAGATGCTTCGTTAAAAGAAAATGAAATTACCGTAAAACGCCTAGAAGCCATTGCAACGCTGTACAATGTATTGGGGATTTCAGAAGAGCCAGGCGAAAATTTTAATTGATAAAATATGATACTTTCAGAAAAAAATACGCTGTTAGAAGATATAGAAGCAGCTCGTAAAGAAGGTTACACGAGTGACTTTATGTATCGTGAAGGACATTTGATTTGCCGTACAAATAATAAAAAATATAGCAAATCAGACTGCACCTTGGTAGAATATTGCCGCCACGAAGGCATGAATGACCCAAGCGATAGTTCCATCCTATTCCTGATTGTATGCAACGATGGTACAAAAGGCTGTTTAAGCAGCGCATACGGAGTACATGCTGAGATTGAACTTATCGAGTTTGTGCGTTCCCTTGAGAAAAAAGCCTAATATTAACTAGCAAAATGGCCCCAAACCCACAACGCGCTGTGGCGTTGTATTCTATCCAGCATCAATCACCGGGATTCTTTAGCTGCGCTAAACATCCCAGAGCGAAACCGCTCCTGCAAGTGCAAAATCTACAACGCCCTATGGCGTTGTGTTTTTTTGTTTCAACAGTCCATCGAGCAAGCTCGTAACCTTTTGAAACAAAAAAATCCACATCTTTCAATGTGGATTTTTCAATTAATGTGGGCGCGAAGGGATTCGAACCCCTGACCCCTTGGGTGTAAACCAAGTGCTCTGAACCAACTGAGCTACGCGCCCTTGCTTTGTTAGCGGTTGCAAATATAAAACCCTTTTTCTTTTCCGCAAACATATTTAGCGAAAATAAATATCTTTTTTTAATAGAATGCTACGCCAAAAATTCTTCAGAACAAATAACACACTTGTCCTTATTCAGTATCTTGCCTATATTCCCAATTCTAATGAAAAGACGCATCTCCTTCAAGAAACTCCTTAAAAAGACCGCCATTGTTTTTGGTGTTATTTTCGGTTTGTTTTGCCTGTTCATCGGCACGGTTTATTTTGGGCTCTGGGGCGCACTGCCTTCTGAAAAAGAATTGCAAGAACTCTCCCTGTATCGAGCCTCAGAATTCTACGATATCAATAATGAGCTCATCGGAAAATTTTATATCGAAAATCGGCAACCGATCCCTTTAGATAGCATTCCAACACATGTTCGAGATGCCCTGATCGCCACAGAAGATGTGCGTTTTTATGACCATAACGGAATCGACACCCGAAGCCTTTTCCGGGTAGTATGGAAATCGATTTTACTACAAAACAAATCGTCGGGGGGCGGAAGCACCTTAACCCAACAATTGGCCAAAAATCTTTACAAACGCAAACCATTCGGGATATTCACTATGCCCGTCGCAAAGACAAAAGAAATTTTTATTGCGAGAAAACTGGAAACAGTATATGATAAAGAAACCATTCTTGCCCTCTATCTTAATTCGGCTCCTTTCAGCGGAAATACACACGGCATCGAAAGTGCCTCTCGTAAGTTTTTCAACAAACCTACGAAAGAACTTACCGTAGCTGAAGCTGCAACACTAGTGGGCACCTTAAAAGCAACCACATATTACAACCCCAACAAGCATCCTGAACGTAGCATTACAAGACGTAATGTTGTGCTTGACCAGATGCACAAGTACAATTTTATTTCCGAAGAAGCACTTCAAAAACACCGTGAAGAGCCGTTAGAAATCGATTTTGCGAGTTTTGATGAGCAGCGCGGATTGGCGCCTTACTTCAGGGAGAAACTCCGCCAACGTATGCTTACTTGGTGCAAAGAGAATACAAATCTCCTGAAACAACCGAATTTGTATACTAGCGGACTTAAAATCTACACTACCATCGATAAAAAAATGCAAGAGATGGCAGAACTTGCCACTCGGGAACATCTTGAGAAACTTCAAGATCAATTTGAAAACGAATACGGAAGTAAAGCACCGTGGAAACGCACTAGTGATTTGTTTAAGCGAAAAGTGACCACACTTGAAGTCTACAAAAAACTAAAGGAAAAAGGATATTCTGAAGAAGCCATTCTTGATTCCCTAAACGTAAAACGAAAAATGACTGTGTCCCGATTTGGCAGACGAAGCAAAGTTCGATTTAGTACTTTGGATAGTCTTGAGTATTACCTACGATCCTTGAACACCGGAACCTTGATTATTGGGAAAGATGGTGCCATTAAAACTTGGATTGGCGGCGTAGATTTTGAGCATTTCAAGTATGACCACGTGCAAAGCAGACGCCAAGTGGGATCTATTTTTAAACCCATCGTGTACACTTCGGCACTTGAAAACGGAATGTCTCCTTGCGATTATTTTTCGGCACGTCAAGTTTCCTATGAAAATCTAAATAATTGGAGTCCGTCAAATTCGGGTTCTAAAAATGAAAAATATTTAAACTATAGTATGACCGAAGCGCTTACGCAATCAATAAATACGGTTTCCGTAAAGGTTTTGGAGAAAACAGGCATATCGAACACCATACAGCTGGCCGAACGACTTAAAATTTCGAGTGAACTACCCGAAGTGCCCTCATTGGCATTAGGAACAGGAGAAATGAGCATTTGGGAAGTTGCTGGGGCGTTTTCAGCTTATATTAACGAGCAAAAGGCAGCTACCCCACACTATTTGCTGCGCATTGAAAATGCACAAGGAAAAGTATTGGAGAAATTTGACACCCCAAAACCCGGAAAGGAAGCCTTTTCAGAAACTACCCGCCAACAAATGCTTGCCATGATGCAAAATGTGGTAAACAAAGGAACCGCAAAGCGGATTCGCAGTTCGTACGGACTTAAAAATGAGTTGGCTGGAAAAACAGGTACGACACAATCTAATAAAGATGCTTGGTTTGTAGGAATCTTGCCAGATTTAGTCACGGTTACCTGGGTAGGGCACGACGATCATCGCATCGGTTTTAAGAGCACAAGACTGGGGCAAGGCGCAAACGCCGCACTGCCCATTACCGCACGACTACTTCAGAAAATGAATAAGGAACCTGATTTTGACCCATACACCAAATCTACTTTTGGTAGTATGAGTGCAGAAGTTTCAGAAAGCATGGACTGCCCACCGACCAAACGTGATGGATTTTTAAAACGCCTGTTTACCAATCCTGATAAAACAAAAACAAAAAACTATCAAAAAGAAGGGAATTAAAAGCGCTTAGTTGGCGTCATTCGGTTCATTAGTGATAAATAAGGATGCATCTAACGATCTCGATTTTTTTCTGTCCAAATATTTCCTGAGCACACCTCCTTTAACGTTGTTGATATCGAATTCGATCACAAAAGCATCTGGATCTACTGTGTCCAACACCTTGGTAAGCTTCCTGATATCGATACGGTTTATCACTGTGTGAATAATTCTTGTTTCAGATTGTTTCCCAGTATTCCCATAACCAGATTCGCCTTTATAAATGGTCATCCCTACCCCTATTTGGTGAATGATAGCATGTTCTACGGCGGCTGAATGTTTAGAAACAATCATTAAGCCGATAAAATCTTCAAATCCTTCAATAATGAAATCGATGACCTTGGCGGTTACCAGATATGTTAAAATAGAATACATGGCAAGCTCTAACGAGATAAAAATAGCCGTTACCGAGAATAAAATAATATTGAACAATAAAATTGTTTTCCCTATGCTTATTCCGAAGCGGTCGTAGATAAAAATTCCTAATATTTCAGAACCGTCGAGCACTGCTCCATTCCGTATGGCCAGCCCTATTCCCATCCCCAAAAACAATCCGCCAAAAATAGCGATCAGCAGCTTGTCTTCTGTAATGGTGTTGAACGATTCCAGTTTTATTAAAAGTGCCAGCAGTGATATGGCAATGATACTTTTTACAACGATGCGTTTAGATAATGTGAAATACCCCATGACTACAAAGGGAATGCTGAGCACCATTAGCAATATGGAAATGTCCCAGCTAGTTTGGCTACTTACCAACAGGGCGATTCCTGTTACTCCGCCGTCTAAAAACCCATTGGGCAATAAGAATGCTTTTAGACCAATACTGGCCAACAACACACCGATACCTATTTGAAGATACTCTGAAACTACTTGAACGAATTGCGTTATTTTCATGTCTGAAAGTTACCAAAATAAACTACACTACCTCAGCTACCACAAATGTACTTCCACCCACAAAAATGAGGTCTTGGTCTGATGCATGTAATTGAGCAGTTTCTAATGCTTTTTTAACACTGGCATAGCATTTGCCCTGCAATCCAAAAGAGCTTGCAGCCTCCTGTAAATGTTCCGCTGGCATTCCCCGTGGTATATCAGGTTTGCAGAAATAATAATGTGCGTTTTTAGGGAATAACGGCAGCACAGCAGCACTATCTTTATCTGAAACCATTCCAAGTACGATATGCAAATTCTGGAAAGCATCTTCCTGCAACTGCGCTAGCACATACTGCAGCCCTTCTTTATTGTGGGCAGTGTCACAAATCACTTTCGGACAGTCTTGTAAGACTTGCCATCTTCCCATCAGACCTGTATTAGCGACCACACTTTGAAGTCCGTTTTTTATATGCTTTTCTGAAATAGACCAATCCAATTTTTGCAAAACCGCAATGGTTTTCAGAACAGTACGCTTATTTATCTTTTGGTAATTTCCTTTTAAATCTGAAGGATAGTGCGAAAAAACTTCTTCTTCAGCAAAGTAGATGGGCGCATGTTTTTCTTCGGAAATTTTCTGGAAAACAGCCTTGGTTTCTGAAGTTGTTTCACCAATAACAACTGGTATGCCCGATTTTATAATTCCCGCCTTTTCCGAAGCAATTTCGGCCAACGTACTCCCTAGAAACTGCGTATGGTCCATCCCAATGTTTGTAATAACCGAAACTTCTGGAGTAATGATATTGGTGCTGTCTAGCCTGCCGCCCATCCCTACCTCAACTATGGCAATGTCTATTTTTTTTCTTCGGAAATAGTCGAATGCCATTCCAACGGTCATTTCAAAAAAAGACAATTGATGCTTCTCAAAAAAGGTTCTGTTCTTAGCTACAAACGAAGTGACCGAACGTTTCGGAATGGGGGTTCCATTCACTTTAATACGCTCTCGAAAATCCTTGAGGTGTGGGGAGGTATACAACCCGACGTTATATCCTGCTTCCTGTAAGATGGAAGCGAGCATATGGCTGGTAGAACCTTTTCCGTTGGTACCCGCCACATGAATGCTTTTGAAGGCGCTTTCTGGATGCCCAAGAAATCCAGAAAGCGCAACGGTATTGTCTAAATTTGCTTTATAGGCAGCTTTTCCGTCCCGTTGGTACATGGGCAGTTGCGAAAAAAGCCATTGCAATGTTTCTGAATAATTAATGACACACTTATTTTACAATCAACTTTTTTGTGGCGGTTCCGCTTTCGGTATTCACTTTTAAAAAGTAAGTACCCCTTTCAAGACCACTCAATGGTACTTCAAGTGTACGCCTATTTTTGAATGAATATGTAGCAACCGTTCTTCCAAGGGCATCAACTACGAGTACTGTGGCTTCACCTGACTGTTTAGCCAATTTAATTTGAACTTTGTCACTTGCAGGATTAGGGTACACTAACATGTCATCTAGAAGGGCAACTTCTGTAGTTCCCAAAACAACCGAACCTAAGTCGAGTTTATAAATAGATCTTCCGTAGGTTGCAGCATACAATGTATTAGAGGGTTCATGGATGTGGAGGTCGTTTACAACCACAGCTGGCATGTTTCCGTCTATCACTTCCCAACTGTATGCTTCCGAAGCAGCTGCAAAAACACCAATATCGGTTGCCAAGTACAATACGCCGTTAGCATCTTTTACTACATCATTGATAGGAATATCTGGCAAACTCGCTCCAATCGCACCCCAGCCTTGCCCTCTAAAATTACTTAGATACACATTTCCATCATCCTCTCCGTAGCGGTACCCAGAAAGGGTAACGTACACTCTATTTATATTTTCTCTATCGGCCAATACTTTGGTCACCCACCGATTCGGAATACCAATGGAAATATTAGCCCAATCAGTGCCTCCATTGCTTGTTACCCAAACATTTCCGTCGTCTGTACCCACATAAATCAAGTTGCTATCTAAAGGTGAAACATCAATTGTGGTAATTGTTCCATAGGTCAGATTTCCACCTCCAGAACCATCAGTAAGGTCTGGACTAATAGCTGTCCAACTCCCTGCCGCATTCTCAGATTTGTAAAGCTGGTTGGCTCCATAGTACAAAATTTGTGAGTTTGCAGGATCAAAAGTAACTGGGGTATCCCAGTTCTTTCTAGCCGATCCTGGAATTCCGCTGGTTGCAGGTACGAACGAGGCGGCATTGTTGGTAGATTTTACAAAATTTCCTCGTTGTGAAAGTGCATATATCACGTTTGTGTTGGTGGCATCTACCAAGGGTTGAAATCCGTCGCCACCGTTAATAATATCCCAGTTCGATAGCCCCCCAGTTGTGGTACGCATGGTACTATTGTCTTGTGCTCCTGCATATACTTTGTCTTCATTTTGCGGATCGACATACATCCTGTACAATTGAGTAATTGGCAACGTAAGATCTTTAGTCGAGCTAGCCCCATCATCATCGCTGTAATAGAGTCCACCATCATTGCCTAACAACACTTCTCCTGGCGTTTGGTTATTAAAGGCTAATGCATGTTGGTCTACGTGCACCCCAGGAAATGCAGTAGACCAGCTCGTGCCACCATTGGTAGACTTCTCTACAACAAAATCTACATTATAAATCGTATTCTCATCGGTAGGATCTACATAAATTCCGCGAAACCACCAATGAAACCCAACGTTTGTGAGTCCGCTAATGCTTTGTTCAGTCCAAGTATCTCCTCCATTGCTGGTTCGATACACCCCTTGAATGCTTCCTGCAGCGTCCACATACCGCGCATACAGCACATCTGGATTTGAAGGCGCAATTGCAATACTAATACGGCCTTTTTCACTTGCTACGGAAGGAAGCCCGTTGGTCATCTCTGTCCATGTATCTCCCCCATCTAAAGATCGGTAAAGCCCAGAGTTTTCACCACCAAAACTATTAAACTGCGGTCTTCGCACGCGTTGCCACATAGCTGCGTACAGAATATCTCCGTTTGAAGGGTGTATCGCCATATCTATGGCTCCCGTTTCGTCATCTATAAAAAGTACTTGACCCCATGTTGCTCCGCCGTCTTGAGTTCTATAAACCCCACGATTATTATCATTCCTGAACAAGGGTCCCATTGCCGCGACAAAAACTGTTTCTTCATCGTTTGGATCTATCAATACTTTCCCGATACTTCCTGTGGCAGGCAACCCTTTATTTTCCCATGTTGCTCCGCCGTCTTCTGTTTTAAAGATTCCGTTGCCATCGTAGACTAGCGAACCACCACCTGCGTTTACTTCTCCAGTACCCACCCACATAACATCGGTATCGGATTTTGAAATTTCCATATCGCCTATTGAAAGTGCACCCTCATCGTCAAAAATGGGCTGCCAAGTACTTCCACCGTTTGTAGTTTTAAATATCCCCCCCGAAGCGGCCCCCACATAGTAGGTGTCAGCATCATCTATTGGGATTTCAATATCGGTGATACGGCCACCAATGTTCAACGGACCGGCAAAATCCCAAACATTCAGTACATTTCTTTGTTCTGAAATACGCTGTTTTCGCCATTGCAACGCTTCAGATAAGGCATCGGTTTTAATCGTTCCTGTTGGATAGGCCCGCTGCTGAAACATAAAATCGGCAGGGCGCTTCTCGGAAACCTCAACATTTTCTTTTGAAACTTGATTTTTAGGATTCTGGTTGCAAGAAATTAATAAAAAGGCAATTCCGAAGAAATAGTAGATAGTCGTTTTCATAGCAAATAATTGAAACGTAAATATACTTAAAATCTAGCCTAAACATATATTAAACGAGAGGTCATCTAGATATACCATTTTGTTTTTGAAAGCATTTCTTGTTTATGTATCATAAACAGTACAAAATAGAATTGGGCGATAATTTCGGCGGTATTTACAAGCCCCATTAGCAGATCTGATGGAAGCAATAATTGATAAACCATATAGCCAAGGCACACTACAAAGTAACAACTCCCAACTACGAACAGGTAGAATTTTTTAGGGTGCGAATGAAAGAGTGTCACATAAAAGCATCCACCAGTAAACAACAAGAACGAAATACCACCTAACACCGTAGGAACATTTTCTTGAAACTCTTGAATAGAATAATAAATGAGCCCGTATACCATGTACAACAACACCCCTGTAATAAGCAGTCCGAAAAACACCTCTTGGCCACGCAACGTAAATTTTGATTGTTGTAAGACAGGTTTCATGCACCATAGGCCGACAAAAAAGTAACAGGCAAACAAAATATTGATTAGTGTGTAGTACCCGTCAAAATCTATTGCCGTAAGAAATTCGGCAGTGAGGGCGAGGCCTAAAAAGAACACTAACTTAACGTCTAGTTTCTTTTTTACTGAAAAGTACCACAGAAACAGTACTATGTGAAATACTGGTTTGATGTACAAGGTTTGCTCATTTCCGTAAACTACAGAAACAATGATTGAAAGCGCACCAATAAGAAGGAGGCTGTATTTTATAAAAACTGGTCTCAGAACAATGGCATTAGCCCGACCAAAGTACGATTTTATCTGATAATTATTGTGAAAGCGTGAAGTTGTAGATAATCTTCCCGATTTGTTTGGCGGGTGCTTTGTTATCTGAATTAAAACGTGTCGCCATGGCATTTTCTTTAGCCTTGTCTAAGAGACACTTCGTATTGTTTGTGGTACCGCGTACGCCAGGCTTCGCACTGATCACGTTACCGTTGCGATCTACTTCGATACTTACCACCACCTTACCTGCTTCATTGCACTCTTGTGGGTTCCTAGGTTTATTAAGGGGTTTTCTACCTCCCAAAAGGTAATTTCCGTCGCCATCCAGTCCTTTTCCGGTACCGTAATAACTTTGTGCATTAGGATCGCCATTAGGGTTTCCTTTATCACCGCCAGTTTGATCATCGCCCTCGCTTCCCTTCGCCGTACCATCGCTTTTAGGACCGTTAATAAGATTATCGAGTGCGTTTGTGGTAGTTTTATCTGGCTTTTTTTCGACCACCTTAGGTGTTTCTTTTACAGGTTCCACCTTTTTTGGTGTTTCTGTCTGTACTTTCTTTTTTTCTTCCTTTTTGATTACGGGAGCGTCTTCGTTGTTCTGCGTTACCACCTCTTCGTTCACCTCAGTTTTGGGTTGGGAAACGGGTGGCGGTGTAGTTTCTTTGGGAGCCGACTTAATGGGTTCTGTAGGTTGTATGTTACCACTTCCGGTATCTGTAGTTCCGAAATTAACAGCGATACCGTTCTCTGGTGGCGGATCGAGATAGGTCATCCCTACATAAAACAATAGAATAAGCAGTATCACGTGTAGGATTACCGTGATGGTCATGCTTTTCTTTTTATGTTTGGTATCTAAGAATTCCATTAGTATTATTTTTCCATTATTGTTCCCCTTATGCCTTCCTCTTATTCGTACCTCATTCGTCGGAGGCAAGCGGAAATCTCTCCCAAGGGGAGAGAAAAATGCGTTAGGGATTGAGGTATTGTTTACATTGAGCCTGTCGAAATGTTGGAGCTCTCCCGTCCCGATAGCTATCAGGAATCGGGAAGCGACTACCGAAAGCCCGACCACGCCCACGGCGTGGGAACGCCCAAATTAATTAGGCCGTACTGCTAAAACGACTTTAAAGTTATTTTTATTGGCGACGTCCATCACAAAAACCGCATCTTCGATGGGCACCCCTTCTTCTGCCCGTAAGATAATGGTTGGTTCTTCTTGACCCGCCAAGATTGTTTGCAATTGTTTTTCTATGCTGTATTCACTTACACGCTCCTTGTTTACGTAATAAGCTCCATCTTTAGTGATGCTCACCGATGCCTTTTGCTGATTTGTAGACTTCCCTTTTGCCTTCGGAAGAATAAGATCCAGTGCATCGGGTGTGATAGCCGGAGATGTTAACAGGAAGAACACCAAAAGCAAGAACACAATATCGGTCATCGAGCTCATACTGAACTCGGGGCTTACTTTATTTCTACCTCTCAGATTCATACTATGCTGGCTCGTTTAAAAGATCAAGGAAATCGACTGCAGTAGCTTCCATTTGGTGCACCACCTTATCTGTACGAACCACAAGGTGATTGTATCCCATATAAGCGATAATACCTACGATAAGACCTGCGACCGTGGTGGTCATGGCGGTGTAAATACCTTCTGCCAGTGCGCCCATTTCTGCTTGACCGCTACTGGTGGCCAATTGGTGAAAGGCCAATACCATTCCGATTACTGTACCCAGAAAACCAATCATAGGAGCGGCCCCTGCGATGGTAGCCAGAATACTGACGTTTTTTTCCAATTTGTACACTTCTAATCTACCCGCATTTTCGATAGCGGTATTGATATCTTCTAAAGGGCTCCCAATTCGAGAAATACCCTTTTCGGTAAGTCTAGAGACCGGGGTGTTTTGTTGTGCACAAAGCACTTTAGCAGCTTGCACATTGCCAGAAGCAACATTATCTCGAATTTGGTTCATAAAGTTATTGTCCATTTTAGACGCTGCCTTAATGGCAAATAGGCGTTCAAAATAGATATACACTGCTACGAATAATAAAATAAAGAGAATCCCAATGATAATTTGGGCACCCAATCCTCCATTCATAATGAGTTCAAGAACAGAGAGGGTTTTTTCTTCAACAACGGGTTCAAGATCTGTTGTGTCTTGAAGTCCGTCCTGTAAAAAAAATGCGAGCATAGGCGGATGTTAAGTTTATTAGGTAACGGGATTTGGTGTGCGAAATTGTCTAGACGCCTACTAGTTTTGAAACAAATAAGGTAGTAAGCAATGAATCTCACTAGCACAAGAAGCTAGTGAGATTCAAAAATAGTTAAGATTATTAATGTGCAAATATCACTCTTTCAATAAGAAGGAAGACTCCAGCTCCTGCTATAAAACCAACAAAGGCCAACCAAGCGATTTTTTTTAGGTACCAGATAAAATCGATTTTTTCCATTCCCATTGCGGCCACACCAGCAGCAGAACCAATAATGAGCATACTACCCCCTGTTCCTGCAGAATACGCAATAAAGTGCCATAATACTGAATCTGTCGGGCTATCGTACATTCCAATTGAAGCGGCCACTAATGGCACATTATCGATAATAGCAGAGAATACCCCGAGTAAAATAACCACCACATCCTGGTTCGGAATTGCGGCTTGGAGCACTTCGGCTAGATAACGTAAAGTCCCTACTGGATCGCCTTCTGCTGAAACTCCGTAGACCAAACTTTCCAATCCGGCAACTGCCATTAAGATTCCGAGGAAGAAAAGAATACTAGAAATTTCTATTCTAGATAATGCTTTGTGTGCAGAATAGAGATGTCTTCTTTCTTTGCTGAAATCTTCTTCAGGATGTATGTATTCTGAAACCAACCAAACAATTCCGAGTGCAAACATCATCCCTATGTAAGGCGGCAGGTGAGTAACAGTTTTGAAAATCGGCACAGAAACAATCATCCCCAAGCCTAAGAATAACATTGTTTTACTACTGAGCAAACGTTCTGAAATTGCGTCTTCCTTAAGTTCTTCAGTTACTAGATTTCCGCGGAAAGGTTTCATATAACTTGCTATTAAGAACGGCAGTGCGAAGCAAACAACCGAAGGAATAATCACAAATTCTATAAGTCCGCCAGCAGTTACTTTTTTAGCAATCCAAAGCATGGTAGTCGTTACATCGCCTATGGGTGACCAAGCACCTCCAGCATTGGCGGCAATTACCACCATGGCGGCATACCACAATCGTGTTTCCCTGTTTGGGATTAGCTTCCGAAGCAACGTAACCAGAACAATAGTTGCGGTAAGGTTGTCGATAATTGCTGAGAGTATAAATGCTAAAACTCCAATAATCCATAGCAACTTCCGCTTACTTTTTGTTTTTACCGCACCTTTTAAAATTTCAAATCCACGGTGAAGGTCGATGATTTCAACAATGGTCATCGCCCCTATCAGAAATATTAGAATTTCGGCCGTTTTCCCTAGGTGGTGTAGCAGGGTATTCTCAAAGCCGTGTTCGGCTTCGGTGCCACCACTTAGAAAGTTGTAGGAATTTTCGTAAGTATCGATAACACTAAACCAACCCTCGTGGAAACCAACTGCCAAGACTGCCCAAATAAGGGCTGCCATGATTAATGCGGGCACTGTTTTGTCTAACTTTAAAGGGTGTTCTAGCGTTATTGAGAGATAACCAATAACGAAAATGAGGATGATAATTGACTCCATAAATGAGGTTGATTAATATAATGTTATCGCTTCTAAAGTAATTGATTCAATGCAATTTCAAAAGCCGTTTTGCTAATATTTGTTTTTGTACTGTTATTATCGAATGTGTTCTGAATCGCATTTTTTATGGTCATCGAAGTATCATTAAAAATTGCTTCATCGGTCATTTGTACCTTCCGTTCCATAAAATAAGCAAACACCCGTGCCATTCCGCAGTTAGAGATAAAATCTGGGATCAAACTCACCCGTTCGTCGGTATATTCCATGATAGGTCCGAAGAAAATCTCTTTATCAGCAAAAGGCACATTGGCACCGCAACTTATCACTTCCAGACCGGTGTCGATCATGCTAGAAATTTGTTCTTTCGTAATTAAGCGTGATGCTGCACATGGGGCAAACACTTCGCATTCTAGCGTCCAAATTTTTTCGTTGATTTCATCGAAGGATAACATATTGTCTGCCACAAGCGTATTTCCATCTTTTTGGAGGAAGAGCTCTGTAATTTCTTCAAAAGAAAAACCATCTTTATTAACGATGCCTCCTGCTCTATCGATAATTCCTACAATTTTAGCACCCATCTGTGCCAAGTAATAGGCTGCCGCGGCTCCTACGTTTCCGAAACCTTGTACAATAGCCCGTTTTCCTTCTACCGAACCTCCATAAATATCGTAATAATGGCGTACTGCTTCTGCCACACCATAACCGGTAATCATATCTGCCACCGTGTATTTTCGCGAAATATCAGGTGAATAGTTCACATTTTCCAACACCTTGATTACACCCTGTCTCAATTGGCCAATTCGATTGATTTTATCTGCTTCGGTAGGTGTAAAATGACCGTTGAACACACCTTCTTGCGGGTGCCAAACGCCACTTTCTTCAGTTATGGGAATCACTTCATGAATTTCATCTACATTTAGGTCGCCACCTGTACCGTAATAGCTTTTTAGCAAGGGAGATACTGCTTTATACCAACGCTCTAAAACTCCTTTTTTACGAGGGTCACTTGGATCGAAATTGATACCCGATTTTGCACCACCAATGGCCGGACCGGAAACTGTAAACTTCACTTCCATGGTTTTTGCCAACGAAAGCACTTCGTTTTCATTGAGACCCGGGCGCATACGTGTACCGCCTCCTGCCGCACCTCCGCGAAGTGAGTTAATGACCGTCCATCCTTCTGCTTCGGTTTCTGGATCATTCCAATGGAAAACAATTTCTGGAGCTTTTTCTTCGTACTTTTTAAGTAGTTCTTTCATATCAAAGGTGTCCTGTCGGTCTGAGCGCAATAGAAGACCGATAAAAAGTCGGATTTTAAATCACTTCGACTGCGCTCAGTGTGACATTGGTGTAAGTTTTTGCAAACAAATGCAAATATACTATTTTGAAATATGCATTTTGTTAAATTATCTTTATTTTAAGTAGGTATTGTCTGCTTAAAATTTTAGTACTTTTAGTGGCACAAAATCTAACCATGAGACGTTTACTTACCACTTTATTGCTATGCTTTTTAGCATTCAACACTTTTTCACAAACTAGGAAAAAAGCAACTGACAGCCCCGAAAAACTCACCGATTTCTTTACGGCATGGCGCACTTTCGAGAATCCGCCCAAACTAAATGGCGCACCAGATTATACCGAGGCAACATTCCGACAACGAACGGCTGCTTTTAGTATTCTTCGGAAAAAATTACGGAATATTGACACCACGGGATGGGCCATCCCCGACCAAGTAGATTATATGATTGTATTGGCCGAAATGAACGGCTATCAATTTAATCAGCGGGTGTTAAAACCATGGGAACGCGACCCTGCTTTTTACAAAACGGTATGGACCTATAAAAGTGACGTACCCGCGCATGAAGGGCCTACACACCATGCGGTATTAGAATTATGGAGTTATACATTCCCATTGAATTCCGCAGAAAAACAGCGCTTTATCAACGATCTAAATGTTATCCCTCCACTCAATGAACAAGCAAAATTGAATCTTACGGGAAATGCCAGAGATTTGTGGATTACCGGGATTAGAGACATCAAGGCACAAAGCGATGTACTTACCGAGTTAAAAAATGAAACTACCCTAGCCAATGATCCTGAAGTACTCACTGCCATCGAAAATGCGCTTACCTCAACAAATGAATTGGTCTCATGGCTTGAAGCCGAAGCTGAAACAAAAACGGGAACATCGGGTATTGGCAAAGACCACTACACTTGGTATTTACAGAATGTACACATGGTGCCACTTACGTGGGAAGATGAAGTAATGATTTTAAAACGTGAGTTGGCACGCGCCTGGGCTTCCTTAAAATTGGAAGAACACCGCAACCGCAATCTGCCAGAGCTAACAGCGGCCAATTCGGAGGAAGCGTACAACATGCTTGCTGAAACTTCCGCCAAGAGTTTTATGAAGTTTTTAAAAGAGCAAGACATCCTAACTGTAAAGCCTTATTTTGAACCAGCCCTGAGAGCACATCTTGGCGAATTTATCCCCGAAGAAAAACGAAACTTTTTCAGAATTGGGCAACATTACGATCCGCGACCGCTGTATTCGCATTTTTACCATTGGTTTGAGCTCGCCAGAATGGACAATGAACCTAATCCGAGACCGGTTCGAAAAGACGCCTTGCTGTATAATATTTTCGATTCGCGAAATGAAGGAACTGCAACCGCCGTCGAAGAAATGTTTATGCAGGCCGGACTGTATGACGACAGCCCTCGGGTGCGAGAAATTGTATACATCATGATTGCACAGCGTGCTGCACGCGGACTCGGATCGCTGTACGCGCATGCAAATGCAATGACGATGGAAGAAGCTGGCGGTATCCATTCAGAATATACGCCAAGAGGATGGATGAAAACTGAAAAAGACCTGCTCATTTTTGAGCAACACCTGTACTTACGGCAACCTGGATACGGCACCAGCTATATCACTGGAAAATACCTGTTGGAAAACGCTTTGGCCGATTATGCCAAGATGAAAGAAGCCAACAATGAGCCTTTTGTGCTAAAAGAATTTTTTGACACATTAAATAGTATCGGCAATATCCCTATTGCTTTAGCACATTGGGAGATGACTGGCTTGAAACAGCATAAAGATCCTAGAAAAAAATAATTAGTTGGCCTGATTAGCAACGCGCTCCCATAATTTATCGGTAGACAAGGTAAAGCTGCCAATAAACTCCCATGAGCATTCTTCAGGAGAAATTATAGACAAGAAGGGTTCGCCATCTTTTGCACGGTACAAATGGTAAACCTGCCCAATCACAGGTTCAAAACTAAATTTTGCGCTGTAAATTAAGTTGTTGTATTCAAAAGTATCCATCATGGCTTGATATTCTTTTCGCAAGGTTTCAAACTTTGTTTTAAAATGATGGTTTACTTTGTGAACGTTGTTGTTTTTCCAGGTAGTGATGTCATCAATCTCGATGGCTGGCGCACCCAAATTGGTGCTGTACGGTTTTAGGGCAGCATCGTATTTCTGTGTTTTCTCATCAAAAACAACTTGATCTGGTTTTTTAGTATTTTCTTTTTTCATAGCAGTACAAAGATACAACCTCTACGCTAGCTTTTGAAATAGCATACCGCTACAATGGTCGTGTTTCGCCCCCGTTACACTAGCCAAGCAATTCGCCTCGTTTCGCATTCGAAGTACACCCAACAAACCAAAAACCAAGGCTTCTTTATACTCTATTAATTGTGGGCTTGGCACTTCTAATCGTAGTTTTTTATGATATTGAACACGTTCTAACAAATAGTCGTTATACGCTCCTCCCCCAGTAACTAATACAGAACTCCCTTCTGCAAACTGAGCGGCTAGCTGCACTGCAACATGCTCTGTGAACGTAGCGATTTTATCTTCTGCGGATATTTTAGTTTTTTCTAATACTGGAAGGATAAATTCTTGCACCCACTCTAACCCTAGCGATTTTGGCGGATTTAGTTTATAAAACTGAAGTTTATTCAACACGTCCAGTAGGTTAATGTCTATCGTTCCGTTTCTAGCAATCTTCCCTCTGTCATCATACGGAAGGTGGAGTGTTTCAGCTAGAGAATTCAACACGATATTCACTGGGCAGATGTCGTATGCAATACGTTGCCCTTCTTTTTCAAACGAACAATTTGCAAATCCGCCCAAATTCAGGCACGCATCATATTTTGAAAACAACAACTGGTCTCCTATTGGCACCAACGGCGCTCCTTGTCCGCCCAACGCCACGTCCTGCACTCGAAAATCACACACAACAGTTTCGCCCAGCAAATCGGCCAATAACTGCAAATTCCCTATTTGAAGGGTACGACGGTTTTCGGGCTGATGCAAAATGGTATGGCCGTGGCTGCAAACAGCTTCTAAATTTTCAATCTTTTTTTCAGTAATAACTTTCGAAATTACTTCGGCCAAATAATTTGTGTACTTGGTGTTCAGTGTTTGTAATCGTCCCTCAGAAAAATGTACGGCCTCTTTCAGAATAGACACCCAATGGCTTGGATAGGGAACAGTTACTGCCTGCAATATCTCAAACTTCCATTGTTGTTTTTCTGAAAGGTGAAATGTAATTTCAGCGATGTCAATTCCGTCTAGAGACGTCCCGCTCATAATCCCTAGCACATGGTATGTGTTTTTATTGAAGTGCGTCATTATTCTAAAGGTACTAAGTTTCGGCTTAAAACATTCAAAATTACAAATCGATAAAGCGAAAATGATACTTTAGAGGTACGGAAATTGACGCTTTCAATTTGAGATTTACCTTTTTAAGGGTATCTTTGCACAGCATTTTTGGCATTAGGTCCCGAAGTGTCACCAATTTAAAATTATCAATAAGATATAGCTATGGATTTTTCTCTTTCCGAAGAACATTTAATGATTCGCGATGCCGCACGTGATTTTGCCAAAACAGAATTACTACCTGGCGTAATTGAACGTGACAATAAGCAGGAATTCCCAACCGAACAAGTAAAGAAAATGGGAGAACTTGGCTTTTTAGGCATGATGGTAGACCCCAAGTACGGTGGTGGCGGGATGGATACCGTGAGCTATGTCCTGGCTATGGAAGAGTTGAGTAAAATAGATGCCTCTGCCTCAGTTATTGTTTCTGTAAACAACTCACTTGTTTGCTACGGATTGCAAGCATATGGTTCAGAAGCCCAAAAAGAAAAATACCTCACCAAATTGGCAACCGGGCAATCTATTGGCGCCTTTTGTTTAAGTGAGCCCGAAGCTGGGAGCGATGCTACCTCGCAAAAAACCACGGCCATAGATAAAGGTGACCATTATATCCTAAATGGTACAAAAAACTGGATTACCAACGGTGGTACTGCAGATTATTACTTAGTCATTGCACAGACAGACCGCGAAAAGAAACACCGTGGCATTAATGCATTTATTGTTGAAAAAGGATGGGACGGATTTGAAGTAGGGCCCAAAGAAGATAAGTTGGGGATTCGCGGAAGCGACACCCACACCCTAAACTTTAATGACGTAAAAGTACCTAAAGAAAATAGAATTGGCGAAGATGGCTTCGGATTTAAATTTGCGATGAAAACATTGAGCGGAGGCCGCATAGGGATTGCAGCACAAGCTCTCGGAATTGCCGCTGGAGCCTACGAACTTGCCAAAGAATATTCGAAGGTACGAAAGACCTTCGGTACCGAAATTTGCAACCACCAAGCCATTGCTTTTAAACTGGCTGACATGCATACTTCTATCGAAGCCGCACGCCATTTGGTGATGAAAGCTGCGTGGGATAAAGACCAAGGCAACAATTACGACATGAGCGGGGCAATGGCCAAATTATATGCAAGCCAAGTTGCGATGGATGTTTCAGTAGAAGCGGTACAAGTTCATGGCGGGAACGGTTTTGTGAAAGAATACCACGTAGAGCGCTTAATGCGCGATGCGAAGATCACACAGATTTATGAAGGCACTTCAGAAATACAAAAAATTGTGATCTCTAGAGGGTTGCTACGAGACTAGCTTCGATACTATTTTTATTTTCCTTTTCAGAAAATAAAAATCACTCAGCTACCTTAAATTCTAAATAAAACGAGAGACCCGGCTTTTTGGTCGGGTTTTTTTGTGGGCGAGCCCCTCCAAAGTTGCCTTTTGTGGCAACGATAGAGCGTCGGGCTTTATGCTTATACTCCGTTCACGCTAAAGCGCGATCCGGGGTAACCGCTGCAATCCCTCTCGCAAATGTATTTTTAGTTTTAGACAGATTCTTTGCTGTCCTTCGACAGCACTTCGACAGCACTTCGACAGCACTTCGACAGCACTTCGACAGGCTCAGTGTGACAGCTCAGTGTGACAGCTCAGGGTGACAGCTCTGAATGACAGTGAAATTACCTTTAACCAAAACCAACTGTCATTCCGAATGCCCGCCAGACCTTCTTTCGGGTTGGCAATGAGGAATCTCACTTCTCACTACCAACTACTAACTACTAACTACCAACTACTTACTACCAACTAAAGAAAGAAATTCCAGACCAACCCAAACCGAATCACCGCATCCCGATACGGATACCCAGGAGCCGAGAAATGTGAGTTTGTACTATTAAACAACTGATTTACATGTTCGTACTTAAAATAAATACGTGTCTGTCGCACTTTCGCATTAAAGAAAATATCAACCAAAGGAAAGCCGCCCAGCTTTTGGTCATTCTGCACATAGAATTCGGCTAGCACCGGATCGTAAGCATTCATGTTGTACTCTGTAAAGTATTTAAAAGAAATCCCCGTTTGGATAAACGCCGCCTTTTTAAACCATTCATCCTGGTAGTACACACTTTGGCGCGTTACAATTTCTGGCACATTCAGCACCTCACCCCCCGTTAGTGCCTGCTGAAACAACACCGTGTTCATCAGTGCAAACTTTTTATAGGTAAATTCTTTTTCTGCCTTTACCTTCAAATAATCTACCCGTTCACCAAATTGTTGCGGGGTTGGCGTAATGCCATCGGGTTCCACCGCAAAATAAGTATAATCGTCTATTCCGGTGTACGTTAGAGACGCATTCAAGAGTTTCTCAGATTCCAACACAAATTGTAGTTCTTGTGTCTTTACGTTATCAAAGTTAGTGTTCCAATTGTAATTCACGTAATCGCTCTGGTAGAGCAAGAAATTAAAATTGGGTGCCGCAGAATGTATGCTTGCAATGGCGGTTACCTTATTGGATTCATTAAAACGAAAGGAAGCCGTTCCTTTTAGGTAATTTCCATCGAAATCACCTGCAATATTAATGGCTCCCTCGCCTTCCAGTTGAAATCCGCGATACTGTTTTTTGTAGCTGGCACCAAATTGCACAATGTTTCCTTTTAAACGATTCGGGATGCGACCTTCATCTAGAATCAGCACCGAATTATACCCATAATTATAATCGGTATATCCTACAAAGGCCCCAATGTTACCGAGCACCGAATTCTCCATTCGCGCATACGCCTGCGCGTTGAAATCTTCTAAGGTAGTCTCCTTATTCAAATCGGCTGCTTCATAACTATCACCAAAGCCTGCAAAAGGTGTTACCTGTCTGTATTCGTAAAATTTATCTTCATAACTGATACGGTTTCCAATAGCGATTACATTGTACGAAAGGCTGTCGCGCTGACTGACTAATTCGTATTCATGGTCGCCATAAAACCGAAGTCCTTCTAGCTTATTTTCGGCATTTTCAAATTTTACATCCAATCGGGCGCGGTCGTCAAAATCGCCTTCGTCATTAATAAAAAGTGGAATGGAAGTATCACTGAGTCCGCCATTTTCCTCATTCAACAAATCTTGTGCAACAATATGCCCACGAATCTTGTAGCGTTTATTTTTGGTATGGTAATTAGACGTAAATCTGAAATTTCCGGTGCTTGTAAGCGCTTGCTGGTATTGCCCCAATGAGCGTACTCCTTTATAGGCAATGCTAAAATTAAATTGCTCGCTTGTGTTTACCGTAAAAAAAGCATCTAACTGCTGCCCCTGCTCGAAGGCAGTTTTAAAATAGAGCTCGGTGAGTGGCGTAGGTACATTGTAATAAGAAACATCTTCAATTTGATCGTAATTAAAGTGATGCCCCTGTGCAACGAAAAACGGCTTAAAATTCTTATTACTGAAATCGTACACCAACGTATTGTACGTCTGTCCCACATTGGCAAAAGGAAGCAGCTCAAAATTATCTTTTCGCAAATAATTAAACTTGTATTCTTTCTGGATGGTAAGGGTGGTGTCTACATAGGTAGTGTCGCGATCGTGCGAAATTATCTTGTACAAGTCTATGGGCGGCTTTTCCCGTTGTTCCTTTTTAGGGGTAGACGTTGCATTTTGCGCCGCCAAGAAGGGTGGCAAAATGCAACAAATTAAAAGCAGCAACAGGTTTCTCATGCAGGGGTTCCTTAATGCAAAGGTAAGATTTTGAATTCTGATTTCTGAATTCTGAATTCCGAATTTTGAACCTTCCCTCTATTAACTATCTTTACCCCCTATTTGTTATGCTTCAACTAAAAATTCATTCAAATCTTATAGAATGTGGTACCGATGAGGCGGGACGCGGGTGCTTGGCCGGACCTGTAACCGCTGCAGCTGTTATCCTGCCTGATGATTTTAGTCATCCCTGGTTAACAGACAGTAAGCAACTTTCAGAAAAAAAGCGCCTAGAATTAAAATCGATTATCGAACAAGAAGCCATTAGTTATGCCGTGACCCATGTCATGATGGAAGAAATTGACAAGGTTAACATTCTAAACGCATCCATCATCGCCATGAAGCGCAGTGTTGCACGTCTACAACCCCCGGTACAATTTATTGCTGTAGATGGCAACCGATTTAAACCCTATTTAGACATCCCCTATGAAACTGTGGTGAAAGGCGATGGAAAATTTCTTCACATTGCCGCAGCATCTATTCTGGCGAAAACCGAGCGCGACGCCTTCATGAAAAGAATAGACAACGAACATCCTGCCTATGGTTGGAAACAGAACAAGGGATATCCTACCGCGGCCCATAGAGAAGCTATCAAAAAATACGGGGCCACACGATACCATCGTAAAAGCTTCAAACTCTTACCTGAGCAACTTAAATTGAAGTTGTAACTATTCATTTCGACTGTTGAAAACACGTCGATAACCTTTTAAAAACTATAGAAAAAGCCTTACAATCCTTGCTATTTTTGTAGGTATGGTTCGAAACATCCTAGTATTAATTGTTTTAGTCGCATTCCTTTTTGGCTGCGACACCAAGCGTATGTCAGATACCGAACTGTCTGCATACGTTCCGAATAATGCGGTATGGGTTCTTAAAATAAAAAACTTGGAAACTCTGCAATCGGAAAGTAGCAGCAACTCATTGCTCTCAGCTTTTAATCAAGCCTCACCCTACCAACTGTTACACCAAAAAAACAGTTTATTATCGTACCTTTCACCTACTGGCGAAAGTGTACTAAGCTTGTCTAAACGGAATGACAGCACCTGGGATTATACGCTAGCAACAAAGCAAGATTCGTTAGTGTTTGTGATTGATTCTGTTCCGAATAAAAGTATCGAAACCCTAACCTACAAAGGCATTTCAATACAACGGGTTTCAGCAGATGGAGCGGTAGGATTTACAGCCATCAAAGACAGTGTTTTTGTGATAAGTTCTTCCCAAACACAATTGCAATCTCTTTTAGAAAACACCCGTCCTGTTTCAGCAGGATTCAACAAAGCGTTTTCGGTTTTAAAAAACAACGAACTCACGTCGATTATCCGAAACCCAACCTATCAATTCGCCAACAACGAATTCAGTGAAATGGCAACCCATACTTCCCTAGATGTTATTTTAAGTCCGGACGGGATTACCGCTTCGGGCGTTGCATTGGCCCAAGACACCCTTCCGAGGTTACTTTCGGTTTTTCAGGGGCAAATTCCGCAGCAAAACGATTTAGAAACAATTCTCCCCACAAGTGCCAGAACTGCCGTATCAGTAACCATGAGCGATGCTTCATTATTAGCTGAAAAACTAAAGCAATTTAGACGCGACAGTGCAGACATCAGAAAACTAGATTTGTTTGGGTCTGCCAATGAATTTGGAGAGTTTTTTAATGAAAATGGAAATGCGGTCGCTTTAAAGAGTATCGACACCGAACTCACAAAAGAGGCACTGGCATCTTCCATTTCTGAAATTTCAACATTTCGGGACACTCCCCTATTTACATTTGACGATGGCGCAATTTTCAAAGAACTTTTTAAACCATTTGTACAAACCGATTCCGTTTCAGTAGTATTTCAACTAGACAACTTTTTTGTGTTTGCTGAAAATAATTCAGTTGCAGAAACCATTATTTCCGCAGTAAAAAATAACGCTACCGTAGGGAAATCGGCTGCTTTTGAAAGCGCTTCAAACCGAATCAGCAACGCTTCTTCTTTTCTTACCTATGGCATGAACGACGGGGTGGCGCCTGTAGTAAAAAATGCATTACAAAATGAATCGTTCTCTTGGGATGGTACTGTTTCTCTAAAAGCTTTTCCTCTTGCTTTGCTTCAATATCGATTTGATCGTGATTTTGCGCATGTTCATTTTGTATGCCAAGAACACGACGGAGCCAAAAAATCGAGTACTGGTGTATCAGAATTGTTCAGTAAAACACTGGATAATAATGTGATGGGCATGCCGCAATTTTTTAGTAACCACCGCTCGGGAACCAAGAATATCAGCGTACAAGATATTACTAACACATTACACCTCTTTTCAGAAAACGGCAAAACACTTTGGACCAAAACCCTAGAGGGTCCAATTCTAGGGAAAATCCATGAAGTAGACTTACTTCGAAATGGCAGAAAGCAAATGGCTTTTGCTACCAAAAACAAACTGCACGTCGTAGACCGTAATGGAAAAGATGTGGGACCGTTTCCTATTACATTTAAAGATGATATCACGCAGCCACTGTCGGTTTTCGATTACGACAACAATCGTAAATACCGATTTGCCATTGTTCAAGGAAGAGAAATACTACTTTACGATAGCAAAGGGAAGGTGGTGAACGGTTTTACGTTTAGAACAGCAAAGTCGCCTATTGTTTTACCAGCCGAACACATTAGGATGGGCAATAAAGATTATGTGGTGATCGCTGAAGAAAACGGCACCTTGCATATAGTAAGCCGTGTAGGTAAACCACGTGTAACTGTGAATAGGAAATTTGATTTTTCTGAAAACCCAATAGAGAGGGAAGGCAGCTCGTTTGTGGTAATCAGCAAGGATAAGCAAAAACACAGCATTGCAACCAATGGAAAAGTAACCTCGCAAACGTTGGGGGTTTCTAACGACTACCATTTTATTACAAAAGGAAGCACCAAAGTTACGATGGATGATAACTTGTTGCGCATTAATGGAAAATTAGCAGAGTTGCCGCTCGGTATCTATACCCAGCCCCAACTTTTTGTAGCCAACCGAAATCTCTACATAGCCGTCACAGAAACACAAGAAAAGAAAGTATATGTGTTTCAGAAAAACGGCACTCTTGTAAATGGCTTTCCAGTATTTGGAAGTTCTCAGGTGTCTCTTTCTGAAAGCAAAGGCAAAGCGCTTCTTGTGGTGAAAGGACAAGACAATGAGATTGTTCTTTTTCAACTATAATAATTGTAACCAACAGTTGTTACAAACGTCACAGTTATAAAAAACTGATTTGTATATTATTGCATACCTTTAATATAACAAACCAGCTCAACTCTTGAAAAAGCTCTTTTTTTTTGGCAGCCTACTATGCACTTTCTTCTCTATGGCACAAGAGAAGAATTACGTAACTTCAATAAGTCAAGAAGATTCTATCACTATTGCGAATTACCGCAAAAAACTCTCACAATATGTAAACCCGATTCCCGATAGCGCCATATTTTATGCCCGGAAAATTAAAGTGATGACGACCCGCTTAAATTATGGAGAAGGAATTGCAGATGCCAATTACCTGTTAGGAGCTTGTTTTAAACGAATACAAGAAAATGATAGCGCCATCAATTATTTTAAGAAAGCACTGGCCCTTTCAAACAGTTTAGATTACGATATAGGTAAAGGTCGTGCTTACAATAGTCTGGGGCGCACGTATTATTTATTAGGCAAGATGGACAGCGCTATTTACGCTAGCAAAAAAGCTATTACGAGCATTAAACAGGATGGTTCGGTTGCACAGATGATTATTGCAGATTCGCACACTGCGTTAGCGACAGCTTATTCTCGAAAAAACGACATGAACAATGCGATCACGCATTTATTAAAGGTAGACTCGATTCACCAACATTCTCCCTTACGACCAGATGTAATTGCCGCTGCCTATCAAAATTTAGGGAATATCTATTTAGAGCTTCAAGAATATCCTTCGGCTATCCTTCAGTTTCAAAAAGCCAATGTTCAGTTTGAAAAGCTGCCAGAGGGAGCTTCACAATTCTATAAAAATACCACCAATGTGTATTTGGGAAATGCATATTTACAAACTGAAAAGCTCAACGAAGCAGATAGCTTACTCACCAGTTCATATACCTACTTCAAAAAGACAGAAGATCAGCGTCTCGTGGCTGAAATAGCCAATTATCTGGGCCAATTAGCCCTCAAAAATAACAATGCGACAAAAGCGGAAACTTACTTTGTTGAAAGTTTTACAGTACATAAAAACAATGACAGACCGTTTGAAGCTGCCCAAGGTGCATTGGAAATTGCAAAACTTGAAATTTTTAAAAACCAACCTGAAAAAGCACTTTTCTATATTGAACAAGGCAATTTGTTAAATGCTACTGCAGACAATAGTAAATTAAGGCAAGAACTTCTGTTTTATAAGGCACAGGCATATAGTCTAAAAGGTAATTATAAGGAAGCATACAAATATGCGAACCAATCGAAAAAGCTTCAAGACTCTTTACAAAAAGTGCAGAGCGCAGATAAAATAAAAGAGATTGAAGCCATTTACGAAACTGAAAGTAAAGATCGTGAAATTGAACTGCTCACTTCACAAAACGAACTGGCCGAACAACAGAAAACGAACCAACGTACCCTTTTATTGTCAGGATTGGGAGTAACCACACTAGCGGGCTTATTTTTCTTCTTTCAGTATAGAAACAGACAAAAAACCAACAAAAAGCTACAAGAACTCGACAGCGCTAAATCTACGTTCTTTGCGAATATCTCACATGAGTTCAGAACACCATTATCGCTAATCAAAGGCCCCCTAGAAGACCAACTAGATGCAACTTCACTAAATGGAAACCAACGTAAAAATCTCTTGATAGCCCAAAGAAATACAGAGCGTTTGGAAGGTCTTGTAGAACAATTATTGGCGCTTTCTAAACTTGAAAGTGGAGCTATGAAATTACAAGTACAACCCACAAATATGAAAGCCTTTCTTACGGCTCAAACAGAATCTTTTCAATATATAGCCACTGGAAAAAACAATACATACGCCATAGATAGTAGCGGAACCGACGCGATGTATTGGATAGACCAAGACATTCTAGAAAAAGTATTGATGAACTTGTTGGGAAACGCCTTTAAATATAGCCCGGAAGGTGCTTCAATTAGCATAAAATCTGAGATAGATGACGGAAGGTTTCGGTGTACGGTACGCAACACGGGAATTTCACTTTCAGCAAAAGAACAAAAAGAAATTTTTACCCGTTTTTATCAAACCCAAACCAATAATCCAGGATCTGGAATCGGCCTCGCTCTTACCAAAGAATTGGTGCATCTACACAAAGGGACCATTACCGTGACTTCTTCCGAAGAAAATGGAGTAAGCTTTGAGATTGTAATTCCAGTTTCTCAAGACGATTATACTTCAGCAGAAAAATTAAGTGAACAACTTTACAGCACTATCGACTCTTTTAATCCAGATGAAACCCTAACACTGTTAGAAAAAGAGGGCACCCCACCCGAGGACGCCCCATTGTTATTACTAATAGACGATAGCGAGGAAATAAGAGATTACATAACCTCAATTTTTGAAAACACGTACACCATTTTATCTGCCACCAATGGTAAAGAAGGCTTTGAAACTGCCAAAGAACGAATCCCAGATGTAATTATAAGTGACATTATGATGCCAGTGGCAGATGGTTTTGAACTCACCAAAAATTGCAAAGAAGACACACTTACCTCTCATATCCCCATTTTATTACTGACCGCAAAAAATGCGATGACCGCTCAGCTAGAAGGGCTGGAAATTGGTGCCGATGCGTATCTCACAAAACCTTTTAGTTCAAAATTACTGAAAGCCCGGGTGAAGAACTTAATTGAAAATAGACGAAAACTACAACAACGCTTTGCGCAAGATGTGATTTTAACACCGAAAGAGATTGCCATTACCTCAGCAGACGAACTGTTTTTAGAACGGCTTCAAAAAGTATTGGATGAACACTTAACCAATAGTGAGTTTTCGGCCACCACATTTTGTGAAGAGATGGGAGTTAGTAGAATGCAACTCCACAGAAAATTAAAAGCCCTTACTGGATATTCAACTACCGAGTTTATACGAAGCCAACGCCTTAAGTTGTCTAAACAACTCATTGAAAAAGATAAAATCTCTATTTCGGAAGTTGGATACACCGTTGGTTTTAACGATCCTTCCTATTTTTCAAAGTGTTTTAAACAAGAATTCGGACACTCTCCAACAGACTTCCTAAAGAGCAGATAACGCTCCAACCGTTCATTTTACTAGGCTTACAGCGTGTTGTTACAATTGTCACAGCATAAGATACATTGGTCATAGCTTGCTGATACTCTTCCTTCTAAGTTTGTACTGCTTACTACCCAACCCCATGGATAACAAACGGTTTCAATACAGCGGTAGGATTTCTTTAGATGTAAAAAACGAAATCTACTTGCATGTTGACCATCTAGAGCAGGGCACGTATACGCTCTTGCTAATGGAAAATAAAAAAGTAATTAAAAAAATAGCATTTAAAAAATGAAAGCACAGATTAATCTCACTCTTATCATTTGTTTCTTTGCAGGGCATCTGTTCTGTCAAGTAGGGATAAACAACACAGACCCACAAGCAACTTTAGACATTACCGCAACAAATGTGGCCAATCCAACTAATGAAGATGGACTGCTAATACCTAGAATAAGTCAGTTTCCGACGGCAGACCCTACTATATTACAACATTCCATGTTAGTTTTTTTAACGACAGCCTCCGGCACGAATCCACCGGGTTATTATTATTGGAACCAACCTACGACCACATGGCTACCATTGAGAGGAACAAGCGAAGGATGGTCTTTAACCGGCAACCTTGGTACAGATGCAACCACTAATTTTATAGGTACTACCGATGCACAAAACTTTATTGTAAGGACTAATAATAATGAAAGAATACGTGTGCTATCGGATGGAAATGTGGGTATTGGCATAACAGGACCAATTGCTTTGCTTGAAACTGGTTTAGGAGTAAATAATTTTGCAAGTGTAAAAGCAAATGGAGCCAATGATGCTTACGGTTATTTAGGTGTACAAGGAGCAAATGGTTATGATGGAAATGCAACATTAAATATCGCTGGTCAGGAAATTGGAGTGCTTGGAGTCTCTAACGGGACAACATCTACAGACAATGTTGGTGTTTACGGATACTCTAATACGGTTGGAGTACGTGCAGAGCATAGTGTTAATGCAAATTGGGCAGAATTAGGGACTACAGACTTTGCGGGAAATTTTAATGGCAGAGTAGCAATAGATGGTGGAGGTGATGCAACAGGGACTTCAGGTTCAGGAGCGTTAGAAATTAACAACAGCCTGCGGCTAGACAACAATGAAATCATTACCAATTCAGACACACGACTATTTATTAACAACGATAATAATGGCGATGTGAGCATGGATGGAAACACCTATTATCTTGACGCTTCAGCAAATAGAGTAGGTGTTGGGAGATTTCCCAACAGAGCAAGATTGGATGTAGAAACTACTGCAGCCGGAGAGGATGGACTTTGGGTCCAAACAAGTGGAGGCACGAACATTGCCGCCACCATAGTAAACACGAATGGTTCTGCACTTACAACTTCTGCAACTGCAGGATTTAATGGTATTTCATCAGGTTCTGGAGGTATTTTTACCAATCTCGCTTTCTATGGGTCGCTAACTGCAGGTGAAAGTGGGGTTGAAGGAGGCTCCCAAAAAATAGGGGTTGAAGGCCGTGCCAGTAATACCAATATGGCAACCATAGATAAGATGGGAGGACTATTTTATGTATCCAACAGTTTAACACCTCCTAACTTTACTGTAAATGCCTTGGCAGCAGTAGGAAGTGTAGTTGACGGCATCGTCTATAAGATTTTTGGATTAGGTATCGTTTCTACTATTGTTGAAGATGCAGCACAAAAAAAATATATCATGGTTGCTCCAGAAGCACCTGAGGCTTTATTTCAAGATTATGGTGTTGGGCAATTAACCAATGGAAAGGCGATAATTACGCTAGATCCGATTTTAACCCAAAACATTCTAGTAGATGAAAAGCATCCGATGAAAGTATTCATTCAGTTAGAAGGCCAATGTAATGGGGTGTTCGTGACCAATAAATCTGCAAGGAGTTTTGAAGTTATAGAGTTAAACAATGGACGCTCCAACGTTCCTTTCAGCTATCAAATCATTGCAAACAGAGCCAACGAAACCAGAGGCGGACACACCTCCTATTATGCGAATATGAGGTTCAAATCCTTTGATAGTTATACCAATGAAAGGTAATCATTCGATCAAAATACCGATACTTACGATAAAAATTCTAATTTATTATGAAAACACTATTCACATACTTTTTTTGCCTCCCTCTCTTCACTTACAAGAAAACTGAAGTTAGAAATGCAGCTGCTTCTGCTACTGAAGATTCACCTACCATGCTTTCAGCAAAAAAAATAAGAAGCAGCTTCTATGAACGGAACGCTAAAATGATATTGTTCATCACTCATCATTAGATTGAAATCTCCCCAGCTAAGAACAATATTATAGAACTGAACTGTCTAAACAACAATATTTTTAGGCACAATTTTCAATCCATCACTTCTTATACATCTAAAACAAAAATTAAAACAAACCTTATGAAAACACGACATCTATTTATGGTGATTTGCCTACTAGTAGTAGCAACACCTTCGCATGCGCAACTATTCAAAAAGCTCGGAAAAGCAGCCGAAAGGGCAGCGGAAAGAACCATTGAACGACGCGTAGAAAAAGAAACTACAAAATCTACAGACAGAGCCTTAGACACTGTAATTGAAGCTCCTAAAAAGAAATCGAAGCGACGTAAAAACAAAAAGAAGAAAAAAGATAAAAAAGACAACGGTTACGTAATTGGTGGCAATAGTACAAGTCAAGACAACACCCCAACCAATGAAACAGTTGTAAATTCTAACTTCGACTTTACGCCCGGTACGGTTCCGATTTTTAAGGACAATTTCGCAAAAGACAATACGGGCGATTTCCCTGCCAAGTGGGACTCCAACGGATCTGGCGAATTAGTAACGATTGATGGCGAAAAGTGGCTTCGTTTAGGTAACAAGGCTACCATTTTGCCCATGTTGAACAACCCTCTTCCGGAAGATTATACCATTCAATTTGATCTTTATACACAAGGAATGGATAAAAAAACTAGTTCTCAAGCATTCTTAAAATTCTTATTGCACGATACCCAGGGATTTCAAAAAGCTAAAAATTGGAGCATGGTAGAAATTTCGCCATGCCAGTTTATAGCATCACAGGGGGTGATAGAAAAGCAAGTAAATGGTAAACGGGAAATGCGCAATAAAATAGGAAAGGATTATAGAAACGCGATAGACGGAAAATCGAAAATTTCCATAGCAGTTAACAAAACACGTATGCGGGTTTGGCTTAATGAAGAAAAAATTGTTGATGTACCACGATTGGTACCAGAAGCTGCCAATTATTTTAAACTGTATACCACTGGGCTACGAGATAATGGCACAAATGATAAAATTTATATCGCCAATTTCGAAATTGCCAAAAGTGGCGAAGATAACCGGAGCAAATTACTTACCGAAGGCAGGCTCTCTACCAATGCCATTTTATTTAATACTGGATCTGCTTCTATAAAAGGAGGTGCAGATGCTGTTTTAAAAGAAATTGGAGAAACGATGCAGGCAAACCCCACCGTAAACATATTAATTGTTGGACATACCGATACCGATGGTACTACAGCAAACAATCTCCAGCTATCAAAAGATAGAGCCAATTCTGTAAAACAGGCACTTACAGAGAACTATGGAATTGCTGCTAATAGAATTCAGACAAATGGTAAGGGTGAATCAGAACCAATTGCCAGTAACAACAGTGAAGTAGGAAAAGCCCAAAATAGACGGGTAGAGTTCATAAAATTGTAACAAGTCGAAAGTTTGCAAAAGGCATGAATTATCTAAAACCCCTAGAAATTATCAGTATTCAACGCGCTGTTAATGGGGGATTTACCCCAGCTTAAAACTGTGTCTCAAGGCTACCTTTATAAGGTAAAAACTAAAACACACGATTATGAAAACTAAACTTTTTATTGGCTTAATCGCTATCGCATTATGTACTACTAGTTGTAAGACCACAATTCCCGCTATGGACTCTATTGACCCTACCTTTTTCTTGAAGGTAACCAATGTGCCCGACATAGAGGTAGACGAAAATTTTAGCGACTCAAATGTAGTATACCTTGAAAGAGATGCAACATTTAACATTCTATTTTCAGGTAAAGACGACGGTGGGGTGCAAGAAGTACGATGGGAGCTTCCCACCAATGACGTTCTAGAAGTTGTAGACGATTTACCCGGAAATTGGGTAGAGCTGCCAGGAACTATTTCAATGCGAACCTTCAGAAATCAAGGTGACATGTCAGACCCTAGAAGTTCTATTTTATACGGCGGTGAAATTATTCCAAGAGGAAATTCCCTTGGAGTTCAAGATGTTGTATTTACCTTTACCATAACCGATTTTAACGGAAATACAACTGTAAAGCCGATTACCATCAGAATTAATCCAGACAGGACCGAGATTGGCCCTCGCTAATAATAACCAAAAATTTAAAATTTATACACCATGAAATTACGTACGTACATGACAATTATTGCTGTTTTCAGCATTACTATTCTTTTTGCCCAAAACGATTGCAGCGCTTTCTACCCTTTTGAAGAAGGTGCTACAGCCGAAATAACCACTTATGACAAAAGAGGAGATATAGCCGCTAAGGTAACCTATATGGTATCTGAAATATCACAGAACGGAGGCAATACTACTGCTGAAATGAACATGGATATGAGAGACACAGATGGTACATTGATCACACAATCTACATACGATGTGCTTTGTAATAACGAAGGAATTGAAATCGATTTTAAATCGATGTTCAGCCCACAAATGGCCACGCAATTTAATGATATGGAAACTGAAATTACTGGCACCAACATCGTACTACCCAACGATTTGACTGTTGGCCAAACCCTGCCAGATGCAGACATGCAAGCCCGTATTAATATGAGTGGCATTAATATGAATATGAGCGTGAAGATGCAAGACCGAAAGGTAGTGGGCCAAGAATCGGTAAGTACTCCAGCGGGTACATTCGATTGCTATGTGATTTCCTATTCCAACGATATTAAAATGGGGATCAACCAACGCGGTAGTGCAAAACAATGGATTGCCAAAGGCGTGGGATTGGTAAAACAAGAAGATTACAACAGACGCGGAAAGGTTACTAGCAGTAGCTTACTAACGGCTTTCAGCAACTAACACCAAGCTTGACTTACTTTTAATGACCGGAGTATTGCTATACTTCGGTTTTTTGTATTATTTCGGCTTCAAAGAGTTGTATAAAATGTTTCAAGAGTTTTTCTTTTACTTCGGAAATATCAACTTCAACCTTACCCAATTCTACGTTTAGTGACGTCACAGCCTTGCCCTTAATTCCGCACGGAATCATATGGTCAAAATAGCCCAAATCTGAATTCACGTTTAGTGCAAATCCGTGCATGGTAACCCAACGACTGGCGCGCACGCCCATCGCACAAATTTTTCTTGCAAACGGAGTTCCTACATCTAACCAAACACCCGTTTCGCCATTGCTTCGTTCGGCTTTCAGACCATACTCAGCAAGGGTTAAAATGACCATTTCTTCGAGTAACCGAAGGTATTTATGAATATCGGTAAAGAAATTTTCAAGATCTAAAATCGGGTAGCCCACAATTTGTCCCGGACCGTGATAGGTAATATCACCCCCACGATTGATTTTATAAAACGTAGCACCAATGGCTGCCAATTTCTTCTCGTCTATTAAAAGGTTGTCAAGATCGCCACTTTTACCAAGCGTATACACATGCGGATGCTCTACAAAAAGGAAGTGGTTAGGCGTTTCCAGCCCGGCATCTTCCCTGCGGTTTTTAATTTTAATGTCTAGAATTTCTTTAAACAACTGTTCTTGGTATTCCCAAGTAAGCTTGTAATCTTTCCGTCCTAAATCTTGTATGTTCAGTACTTTATTCACTTAGTTCTCTTCTAATACGATTTCTAAATCTAACTCATCTGGATTCTTCATATATGCCACAAATGGCTTCTGTAACGTCACTGTTTTTCCGTCACCAGAAATCTGGGCATCCGCTACAGAAACACTTTTAATGCGCTTCGGAAATGTATACTTTATCGAATACATGGATCCTTCCATAAATGATTCAATGGACTGGATACTATCATTCAACTTGGCAAATGCTTCAGGATCTTTGATGTACCCATCTCGTGAAAACACATTATTTTTAAAACTATAACGTACTGCCGTAGGCTGTGGTTCTGACTCCTTTTTACTTTCGGTATTCGTAGTTCCACCCGCGTTTGCTGGTTTTAAACTTTCCGTAGCATTTAATCCATCCATCAAGTTATTTGCCTCTTCAACCGAATTGAAATCTACGAAAATTTCATACTCCATCTGCTTTTCCGTAGGGTCTATCAGGACTCGCATCTGGTACTTTTCAAGCGATTTTAATTTTTCTTGATCAGCCTTTGGCAACAATGCAATACTATCGCGTTTTTCATCAAACAACTTCTTAAATGATATAACACTATCAATTTTTGGCTCTAGAGTATCTTGCGAAGGCATTATTTCCATCATCGCGCTCATATCCATGGCGATGCTCATGCGTCCAGTTCCATCTTCATTGATGACCATAACTTCTGAAAACTGGCAGCTAACGAAAACCGTTGCAACTATAACAATAAGTATAAATCTTTTTAACATGATTAGTATCTTTTTGGATTATTTAAAATAATGAGTGCTGCGATTACGCCGGGAATCCAACCGCAAAGGGTTAAAATAAGTACGATTAAGATAGACCCACAACCTTTGTCGATGACAGCCAAAGGAGGAAACAAAATAGACAATAACACGCGCCAAAAACCCATAAATACAAAATTACGATTAAAATATTAGTAATAAGTTCTAATGTATCGGTCTATCGAAATATGTTTTGTTACAAGAAAACTTGTCGCTATATTCGTCGTGTGATGAAACGTCTTCATTTTCTATGCCTTCTTCTCGCCACCGTAGCACCGTTTAGTGCTAGTGGGCAATATCTATTTGAAGGTCGTGTAGATACGCAATTTATTGACGGTGAAGTCTATCTTTCAATGATTGAAGATTACAGAAAACTCTCAGGCGTATACCACGAGCAGATCATTGCAAAGGTAAAACCAGACAGCTTAGGATACTTTCTTTTTGCGGGCACCAATTTGCCAACCGAAAATAAAATGTACCGCATACATGCAGATACCTGTAAAGAAACAGACCAGAATTTATCACATATTACCGGGCATTGCGAAAATAGCGAAGAGATTGTTTTTGTGGCCAATAACACCACTACCTTGGAGCTTCCGTTTTCGTTTGAGCAAGAAATGTTCTGCAAGGTGGTTTCTAACAATGAGAAAACAAAAACCTTTCTTAAAATAGATTCATTAAAAAACGACATGCGCTATGCATTCTCAAACTATCGCAGCGAGGCCAACCGAAAGGTGAATACCGAAAAATGGTTTAGTATTCTTCAAAATTACGGCGAGCAACTACAAGAACCCTTGGCCGAATTGTACATTTATTCATTTTTGAGCGACCGCCGCAGCATTTTACACGCCTATTACCTTTCAGATTTAAAATCGAATGCCTACTACGACAATCTCCTAGCCCGCCTAGAAAAGCAATATCCAGACACCCAATATACCCGACAGTACGAAGCCGAATTAAAAAGTGACCGTTTTTTGATTTCTGATACCAGCGAGCCCGAAAATTTACCTTGGTGGGCATATCTCTTAGGGGCAATCTGCGTTGTATCGCTGCTCGGGAATTTTTACTTCTTCGGAAACAACAAAAAATTAAAAGCTGCCCAATATGCAAAAGCAAGTCTTACCCAACAAGAACAAACCATTTTAGACCTTATTTTAGACCAAAAAAGCAACAAAGAAATCGCTACAGAGCTTTTTGTGAGCGTGAGTACGGTAAAAACGCACATCAATAATATTTATAAAAAATTGGGGGTATCCAGCCGCGACGAAGTAAAAGCATTATACACATAGCGGTAGTGATGGGTTGTGGGTAGTCTTTAGCCATTAGATCATTTCTCCAGTCTCTTGCCTACCGTCTCTAATCCTTTTACTTCCAACTTCAAACCCGCCCAAACTCCGTTCGGTACGGGCAAGCTTCCAACTTCCTACTTCTTATTCAATCTCACCCTAGGTCTAGTCCTTTTTTCCATCGTACCAAGCGGTCGTTTTCTTCGGAAATCGTCACACTTTTGACCTTCATCTAAAAAAAACAACCATGAAATTAATTGCTCTTACCCTTCTTTCACTTTTTACCTTTTCAACTCTTCATTCACAATCATTCAATACGGAAATAACCACTGAAAAACAATCTGTATTGCTTGGGAAGATTAACAAAGAAAAACTGAACACCTCGCCGTATAGCGAATGGTTTACTAAAAATTTCAACGATTACCAACCTGACAAATCCATCATCAATCAATTTAAAGACGAACTTTCAGAATACACCATTACTGCCTTTTTAGGGACTTGGTGCGGCGATAGCAAACGTGAGGTTCCCAAATTGTACAAAGTGTTAGCAGAAGCCAACTTTCCGCTAGATCGGCTCACTACCGTTGCTGTAAGTAGGGAAAGAGATAGCTACAAACAAAGCCCTGGCGGCGAACACGAAGGAATGAACATCCATAGGGTGCCTACCATTATATTCTACAAAGATGGCGTAGAAGTTAATCGTATGGTAGAATCGCCCGTACAGTCGGTCGAAGAAGATATTACGTCAATTCTTCGGCAAAATTATACGCCCAACTACCAATCGGTACAAGTTGTAAACGAAGCATTAACTACTATGGGCACTGAAAAATTTCAGAAAAAATCGAAAAAAATAGCAAAACAACTCAAGCCCATCACCAATAATATGTACGAGCTAAATACCTTTAGCAACGTACTGTTCTATTCGAATAAAAAAGAAGAAGCCATCGCCATTGCCAAGCTGAATTTGCTTTTATTTCCAGACGAAGCAAATGCCAAGAAAAGTTTAGAAAATAAACTTTCGAAATAGCCCAAAATTTGCAGGCTAGGGTTAATTTACGGTTAAAACAGCACAGCGATTGAAAAAACCAAGCGTAGTCGCTATCTTTGCACCTTATTTTTAAGGAACTATATGCAACTTTCAGAACTTGAAATCGTACGACGCGAAAAATTAGCCCAATTACGAGCGATGGGCATCAATCCGTATCCGGCAGATTTATTTCCGGTAGACCATACTTCGGCCAACATCAAAAACAATTTTGAAGAAGGCAAGAGGGTGGTGATTGCAGGCAGGCTAATGTCTAGACGAATTCAAGGAAAGGCAAGTTTTGCTGAACTTCAAGATGCTGAAGGCCGAATACAGGTATATTTTAACCGGGATGAAATATGTTCGGGTGAAGACAAAACCCTGTACAACGATGTGTATAAAAAACTACTCGATATCGGTGATTTTATAGGTATTGAAGGCGAGCTATTCAAAACGCAGGTGGGCGAAAAAACCGTGATGGTGAAGGATTTTAAATTGCTTTCGAAAGCATTGAAGCCACTTCCCCAACCCCGCGTAGACGCCGAAGGAAAAGTTCACGATGCCTTTACCGATCCTGAACAGCGCTATCGCCAACGCTATGCAGACCTTGTAGTGAATCCACATGTTAAAGAGGTTTTTGTAAAACGCACCAAGCTTTTTAATGCCATGCGTACTTTTTTTAACGAACGCGGTTATTTTGAAGTGGAAACCCCAATCCTACAACCCATTCCAGGGGGTGCTGCCGCTAAACCATTTATCACCCACCATAACAGTTTAGACATTCCGCTGTACATGCGAATTGCGAACGAACTCTATCTGAAGAGATTGATTGTGGGCGGATTTGATGGCGTGTACGAATTTTCTAAAAACTTTAGAAATGAAGGTATGGATCGCACCCACAACCCAGAGTTCACCGCTATGGAAATTTATGTAGCCTACAAAGACTACAATTGGATGATGGATTTCTGCGAGCAACTTTTAGAGTATTGTGCGCTGCAAGTAAATGGAACTACGCAAGCCACCTTTGGTGAACATACCGTAGATTTTAAAGCGCCATATAAAAGAGTGACCATGGCCGAAAGTATCGAGCATTTTACAGGATTTGATATTACCGGAAAAACGGAAGACGAACTTCGTGCTGCAGCAAAAGACATGGGCATTTCAGTAGATAACAGCATGGGCAAAGGAAAATTGATCGACGAGATTTTTGGTGAAAAATGTGAAGGAAATTACATCCAGCCAACCTTTATAACCGATTATCCTAAAGAAATGAGTCCGCTTTGCAAAGAGCACCGCGATAATCCAGAACTGACCGAACGTTTTGAATTGATGGTCTGCGGAAAGGAAATCGCCAATGCCTACAGCGAATTAAATGACCCAATAGACCAACGGGAACGTTTTGAAGCACAGCTGAAGCTGGCAGATCGTGGAGATGATGAAGCCATGTTTATAGACAACGATTTTATTCGTGCCCTAGAGTATGGGATGCCACCAACTTCAGGTATGGGTATTGGGATGGACCGATTAATTATGTACCTCACCAACAATCCGTCTATTCAGGAAGTATTGTTTTTCCCGCAAATGAAACCAGAACGTAAAGCGGTTGCTTTGACAGATGAAGCAAAAGCGGTGTTCGCATTGCTTAAAAAGGCTGAAAAAATGGAACTTTCAGCTTTAAAAGAACAAGCTGGGCTCTCTAACAAAAAATGGGACAAGGCCATCAAAGAGCTTACTAAAAACAGCTTGGCGAAGGTGGAAAAAACTGACGAGGAGCTGTATGTATCGATCCATTAAATAATTTAAATCTAATTTTCGAATACATAAACTGCCCCGCTAGCAGGACTTAAATTATTAGTTTGATCTCCATTGATTCCGATGGCATTACTACCTTCATTGTGTGCGCCTATAACCATTGTGCTTCCGTTTGGAGTCATATCACAACTAAAACCAAATTCATCGACAACTTCTGAATTCGTGGCTTTAATATATAATTTTTCTGACCACTCACCCCCTTGTTTTTTAAATAGATAAGCCGCACCGGCCCGGTTCGCATTATTATTGTCTGTAGCACACAACCCTATGCCATCCCCATCTTCACCGTAAGTACCTGTTAACAGGGTAGTACCATCATATGAAAGGGCAAGCGAATATCCGAGATCGTCGTACTGATTGCTATTGGAAGATTTAACATAGGCTTCTTGTGACCAGACACCTACTGTTCGAGTAAAAATATAAATAGCCCCACTATCTACAGCTCCATTATTGAATTGATCTCCGTTAATAGTAGTTGTATCGCTATCTTCACCTGTTGCTCCTATGGCCACTACGTTTCCATTACCAGAAACAGATACTCCAAAACCAAACTGATCGTTAGCTTCAGTGTTCGATGCTTTTAAATAAGCTTCTTGCGCCCAACCAGAACCATTATGGTAAAAAACATATGCCGCCCCACTACTTAGTGCAGAATTATCTACTTGATTTCCGTTAATTCCAACAGCACTACTATCTTCATTAGCTGCTCCTACCAACAATGTCGTGCCTGCATCATCTATATCCAAATAGTCTCCAAATTGATCTACCACATTTGGATTGCTCGCTTTAATATATGTTGTCTGTGACCAACTAGATCCATTTCTGTTGAAAATATATACTGCCCCTGCGCCTTGGGCTGAATTATTACTTTGAGATCCATTAATTCCTGTAGCATTACTATCTTCACCATCGGCTCCGACTGCCAAGACATCGCCATTATAAGACAATGAGACATCTCGCCCAAAAAAATCTAGTGTTTGGCTATTCGAAGACTTAATATAAGCTTGTTGAGACCAATTACTCCCTGAGCGATGAAAAACATATACTGCGCCACTATCTTGACTGGAATTATTGAATTGATTGCCATTGATACCTATGGCATTGCTGTCTTCGCCAATTGCCCCTACTGCCAACGTATTGCCATCGCCTGATAAACTTAAGCTTATTGCAAAGAAATCCTGAGCACCAGGGTTGGAAGCCTTTATATAGGCTTGTTGTACCCAATTACCCGATACTTTAGAAAATATATAGACTACTCCAGAATTTAGCAGTGAATTATTACTCTGATTTCCATTAATTCCCGAGGCATTACTATCATCGCCAGTTGCCCCTACTGCTAGTGTTAAACCATCGTTCGACACAGATAATACTCTTGAAAAAGAGTCTTGGCTGTCTGTGTTGGAAGCTTTGATATAAGTCGCTGTTGTTGTACAAGAAACTTGATCAACAAATATTGGATTTCCAGACGCATCTTCTTCAATACAAACCCATTTGCTGTTTTGATAAAAGCAAGTGGCGGGTATTGAAGTATTAAAAATCATGGTCCCCTCTTCTGGTGGCCCTCCCTGACCATCAGTAACTAAATCTAGATTTGATACTCGAGGTAAAACTAGTCCCATATTATTTATACTTTCTATATGGAGACTTCCTTTAGGGTCATTTGTGTTGATACCCACCTGTGCAAATGAGCCTATACCTATCAATAAAAAAACATATTTCAACATACTCTTTACTATTTAGTGGTATTCTTACATCGAACAAAAGCAAAAATGTCATCCTATTTATAAAATATTTTTAATAATATACAGTCTGTATCTAAGCCTAGTTAGCATCTTGACAAGTTAGTAGAATCAAGTTGGACACCATAATAGAAAGTTTAAACGGCATCTTGAAATGGAACAATACCCCCAAGTTATTGAGATAACGAACATGTTAACATGAAATCAAGCTAAGTTCAATCGACTCATTTCTAGCCTCTAGCTTTTATTTTGAATCTTATCTCTATACTTTTTAAGGTATCTCAACGTTTTTTTTATACTAACACAAATTGTTCAATTATGAAAAAAGCAATCTTGCTCGTGGCTATTATTGCCGTTTGTATGAGCCACGCTCCTACCAATGAATTAAAAACCTATGACCTGGAATACGCCATAGAAAACAACATGGTTGCATATACGTTTAAAGGCAATGATGAGAGTCCGCATTATTACCAACCCCTCGTGGCTGAAATTACAAATAAAACCGACAAGAAATTTCATATCAAAATTGCCAACGGACAGAAATTCAAATCGGCTTCTCCAGACCGTCAAGACGTCGTGGTCACGCAAGAAGAATTAATCGCCATGACCGCTAATCAACGTTTGAATATGCCGCTTTTCGGAATGTGTATTGAAAAAAGTAATACAGCGCCAAATACAAACGAAATATATCTTCCCAATGGAAAAGCTGAAAACAATCTGAGCCTTCTCACCAAAGAAATTGAACGGCTGGAAGCCTATGACGTTGCTGGACAGAACGCGGTTTGGAACATCACCGACAACGGTACCTTATATGATATTGCTGGCTATGATGTAGATGCTGGCGCTCCATTACGCACCTATGTGGCCAACTTATTGAATATCCCAGACGATGAAATCCCTGTGTTCGATGAACCGCAGGAATTAAAACGAGTGCGTACGGCTGGTGGAAACTTTCGATACAAATTTTCGAGAACCTCAGCGGTGACCATTGGCATGTTTAACAGCCAAGATATTATCGTAAAAGAACTATACCAAAATCCTGAAACGCCACCTGGCGAACACCGCCTATCTTATGAATTTGACGTAGAAGAATTTACAGATGATGTATATTACATTCGGCTCATCATTAATGGGCAAATCAAAATTAATTTTGAGATGAAGACGAGACGGTCTTAACTATTTCGAAAAAGAAAAACGACCCCCTCCTCCAAAGTGGCCGTTTTCCATTCATCAAAACAGGGGTGGCTGTTTACAGACACCCCTGTTTTGTTATTTATCTTCTTTCTGTTCTAAAAATTTCAAATCGCGTGTATTTTTTTGAACAGCGACCGCTGCAAAAAGACTCAGCAAAAAGCTCATTCCGTAGAACCCTTTTTCACTCAGCTCCATATCGGCGTTCCACAAGCCAATGATGAGGAGTAAAATAGACGCAATAGTCGTAAACCAACTAATCCCGTAATAAATGTCGGTGACAGGGATTCCCTCTAAACGGTCACGAACACTTTTTTGAACCGAAACCACAGAGAATAATCCAAAAAGCAAGATGGTAAAATAATACCCTTTCTCGTTCAACCACATGTTGGCATTCCAAAGACCAATGCAAAACGAAAGCATCCCGATAAACAGGGCGGTCCAAGAAGCACCAATAAATGCTGGGGTTGGTTTACAATTAAATTTTTCATCCTTCTTCTTGATGGTGTCAATCAACGGTGCATTTACCGGTTTCTTTTTTGTTTCCATTATTTGTTCCATAATTAAATTGTTTTGATGATGGCTCAAAGATGCGATAGGTTTCTAATTGCTGAAAACTCCATTTTTAAAAAAACTTACGATTAATTTAATGACAATATCTCGTTTATGTCTTTTATATTTGAAATTACCTTACATATTACATACGATTAAATGAAGACTATTTCAGCTATAATCAACACGCTTTCTGAAGAAGAACAGCATGAATTTCTCCTTTTTCAGCAGAAAAAGAACCGAAGAAGCGACACCAAAAACGAACTTCTCTTTAAACAGATTGCACGTGGCAACACCACTAATCTTGATATGGTACTCTACGGAAAGCCAGCAAAAAATGCCTATCACGCCCTCTGCAAACGGTTACAAGATTCGCTAGTAGATTTTATTGCGAGCAAGAGTTTTGCGAATGAAACCGGAGAAGAAATGGATATCTTAAAAAAACTATTGGCCGCCCGTATTTTTTTTGAGCACAAACAATATAAAATTGGTTTTAAAACCTTGGCACAGGCCGAAAAGAAAGCACTAGCATTAGATGTGTATGCCCTGCTTACTGAAATTTACCATACCCAACTGCAATACGCGCACCTCTACAATAGCGTAGCACTGCCTGTGCTCCTGAAGAAATGTAAAGAAAACCTTCATCATTTTAAGCAAGAACAGGAGCTGAATATGATTTATGCAACCATAAAAAACACACTGCAGCAGCCACAAAAGCAACCCACTACCGATGTGGTGCAACGAACATTTGACGCCTTCAACATAAAAATAGATGCTTCATTTACCTACAAAGCGTTGTTTCAAGTATTGAATCTTACAGCTACTTCGGCAATGATGGCAAGCGACTATTACAGCAACCTATCGTTTATGGAAGAATTATATTCGGTAGTTTCAGCAAAAAAAGAACCGAAAGAAAAACATTTGTATTATCATATTGAGATTCTACATCTCATGGCAACGGCACATTTCAGAAATAAGAACTTTCAGAAATCATTGGATTTTGTAGAAAAAATGCATGCCGAAATGACCAAAAAAAATAATAAATACACGCAACAGTTTTACAATAAATGGTTGGTACTAAAAGCCGTAAACCTCAACTACGTCGGCGATTTCAAAACCGCCATCCAACTGCTTAAAAGTGGTTCAGAACAATCATTAGACTGTTCCCTGGCCTTGATGATGGGTTTGTTTCAGCAACAGCAATTTTCAGAAGCATATCAAATCCTAAAAACATTACACCATAGCGATGTGTGGTATGAAAAAAAGATGGGGTGGATCTGGGTTTTGAAAAAATCGATGATTGAAATCTTACTCTTAGTAGAACTCGACAAACTAGACGTAGTGCTCTCACGGCTGCGGCGTTTTCGAAAAAAATTTCAGAAAAGACTGTTAGAACTAGAAGAAACGCGTGTGCTTACCTTTGTGAAGCTGGTCACTATGTATTATGATAACCCTAAAGCCGTTACAACTTCAGATTTTTCGGCAACCGTAGAACGCTCTTTTGAATGGATTGGCAAAGAGCGCGAAGATATTTTTGTAATGAGTTTTTACGCTTGGTTAAAGGCAAAAATGGAACAGCGGGACTTGTACCAAGTAACCTTAGAATTAGTTGCGGCTTAGGATCAAATTTTAAGCTTTCGATGTTCAATATAAGTTTACAAAAAACACAACCAGTAGATTTACGTATGACTATTTAACATTCAGATTTTTAAGTGATTAAACCCTCTCATCTTTTAGTAAAAATACCCCGTTATGGGTATTTTATCTGGTTAGATGTTTCTCTAGATTTGAAAAATAAATATGTCAACCATGAAAGATATACGTTTCAGAATTCCGCTTTTCTTTTTATTTCTTGCGCTCATTCTCGCTTCATGTGAACCACCAGAAGATGATGTGGAACTAGATGAAAGCACTTCAACTGTATTTGAAGAACCCTTCTTTCCTGGGTTTTTTAGGGTTAACGGCGAAGATATTACGACCACCGAGGTAACCGCTACCAACTATACTATTGTAGATCAAGTACCTTCGTCAAGCTTGCCAGATGATGATTTATTTTCGTTTAGCATTGCCGTTGCTATTCCAACAGACAGTGATGTTCAAATTGAACCTGAACTAAGCAATGTATCATTTACAAGGGAAGATGGAATTATTGTTCCACCCTTTTTTGAAGGTTTAAATGTAAGAGAAAACGATGTAATTGATGGAGTAAATTACGTACTGTACGATTTTAACTTTACCTATCCCGAAAATGCTGAGGGCGTCATAGCTAGTACAATAAAAGAATTTAAGGTAATCGTAGTAACTAATTATTTTGACAACTCTGGAAATTTACTTGAAGACATTATCTTTAATTACACGCTTAACGTAACAGATAATTAACCTAATATTTCGATTGTAAAGTGATTACAAATAATCTTTCGTCTGATAGTATTCTGCCTTACTGAATTAAAAAAGCCCACAGCGCTCCGAACCTTTTGGCATGGGCGGTCCCATATCCCTATGGGCGGCTGTGGGCTTCGTTTTTCCCGCCCCGAAGGACGGAACCAACCTAAACATCAACTATGATTGATTTCTTAAAGATAGTACCAGTTTCCAGCTTCTAAAAACGAAAGGTATCTTGCTTTATAAATGACGACTCTTAGTTGCCCATGTTACGTAAAAATTGGATGTCATTTTCTACCGTGAGCAATAACACACTGGTGGCCGTACAAAACACTGGACTGGTAATACAGTGGTGCCCGTTCCAGCTACCATCTTCGTTCTGTATCTTTAAAATCCTTCCGCTCATATTGTCATACCATTTTTTCCAATCGTTATCTTTATTTACCACAAGCGACTCACCTGTTTGTAGAAAACTCAAAAATTCTTCTCCGCCGTTGTTTCCAAATCCGTCCAACACATCATTGCGTTGTGCAGTGTTTTTAGCAGATTGATATACATTATATGAAGATGCGTATCCCACCGCTTCACTTTCGCTATATCCAGACGTCACCAAATTGGCAACCGTCATGGGTGCATTTTGCTCTAATTTACCCTCTTTCTTTGCTTTATCTAGTGCTTCCTGAGCTTTTCTGGCATCTTTTGCGCTGGCACGAACGCTACCGCTTACTGCGTACAACATAACTCCTGCGCCATCTTCGGTATTTACATTGCCGTTTTCTTCGTTGTAGTTTTGCTTTTGGTATGCTCTTGCCTTCTCCAGCACTTCATCGTCTACCGTTGCCCCAACAGATTGTGCCGCTTCTAGGGCACTATTTGCCAAACCACTCTGCAACACTCCAGCCCAACCGGCTCCTTTTTGTCTTCCTGAGGCATCTGTGCCTGCTTGGATCTTGGCAACACAGATATCTAATGCTCTGTTTACACGTTTTGTATCGACCCCTTTTAGATTACGGTCTAATAAGTTTGAGAGAAATTGAGCCGTAAGTACCGCGTCAATATTTTGGCCCAATTTACGCTGTATCTGGGTGCCGCGAACATCGGTAATGTACTGATCAGTTTTTGGGCTGTTCTCTACAGTTTCTAGTAAATAGGAAATGGCCTTTTTTAAATGGTTAGCATAATTGCCTTTTTTTAAGGTAATCCCACTACGCAAAAAAGCCTGTGCAGCAATAGCTGTGGTTGCTGGATCTGCAGGAACAGCGTGTGGATGTCTTACATGTTGGGCAGCATGGCTTCCCGCTCCAAAACCACCATTTGGCAATTGTGCTTCGGCCAACCATGAGAGTCCGTCACGGACTGAAAGTTGCACATTTTCATTTGTTTTGTACACACTAAAACCCTCAGAAGACTGTTCTCCCATGGTGGTCATAAATACGCATCCGTCTTCAGATGCCAAAGTTCTTTTCGTTTCTGGGTAGTCTTCCGTAGAAATAAAGCCGGAGACCAAAAACCCAACCAATGCTATAGGTAACAATAGCAATACTAATTTTGTTTTCATTTTATATGATTTTAATTACGAATCGAAACTACCACCCATACCATACCTAAAAAAACAACGTTTAGTAAACACATCGTACTATCGAGGGAACAAGCCTTTTGTATGAGTTTGATTTTTAACAACCAACAAAAGGGTGTGTCAAATTCTTTTTATATTTTTAGGCACTTATATTTATTGCTATGAAAAAAATATTATACCTATTTGCGGCCTTCACCATTTGCCTTACCACTTTAGTTGCTTGTGGAAGCGATGATGAAACTCCGCCAGTGATGTTAGATGAAGATGAAGAAAGCCCCTCTGCACCAGCCAATCTGGTGGCTACTTTAAACACAGAAACTACGGTGACCCTTATGTGGGACGCTGCCACAGACAACGTAGGCGTTACAGCATATGCAGTGTTTCAAGATGGTGTGAAAGTGCAAGAAAATATTGCTGGCACTACAGCTACGGTAGCGAATCTTTCTGCGGAAACATCCTACAACTTTTATGTAGTAGCGCTTGATGCCGCTGGAAATCAGTCTGACCCCAGTGCGAGTATCGATACAATGACGGCGATCACCTTTAGAACCAACCTTTCGGAAATGGGCGTATTTGCTTCGGTGACCGAAGATTTAGTACCTGCTGCTGGTGTTCAACTGTATGAGATTAATTCTACATTGTTTACAGATTATGCCCAAAAACAACGGCTTATTCGTGTGCCTGAGGGAACCAGTATGGAGTTTAACAATTCTAACTTACTTCCCTTATACCCAGACAACACATTAATCGCTAAAACTTTTTATTACAATATTGATGACCGTGACCCTACGTTAGGGCGACAAATAATCGAAACCCGTATTTTTCTTAAAGTTGCAGGCGAATGGAAAGTGGGTGATTACATTTGGAATGCAGCCCAAACCGAAGCCACCTTCACAGAAAATGGTTCACAAAAACCTATTAGTTATATCGACATTGACGGAACCACACAAAATGTAGACTATATCATCCCTTCAAAACAAGATTGTTTTACCTGCCATAACAATAACGGAGCGACATTTCCTATTGGTATGAAATTGCGGAGTATGAATTTCATACCTTCATACATTGGGCAGAACCAACTTGATTACTTTACGAGTCTGGGTATCTTAGAAGGTGTTTCATCAAGTAGTATTTCTGTACTTCCTGATTGGACAGACGAGACCACCTATTCTTTAGACGAAAGAGCCAGGGCGTATATGGACGTAAACTGCGCACATTGCCACCAACCGGGTGGTTCAGTGCCAAGTGGTTTTAATCTTGATTTCAGATATGAAACTGCTTTTGACGACACAGGCATTTACCCAAACCGCGGTGAAATTGGCGCCCGTTTTGAAAGTACGCTACCAACCTACCGTATGCCACAATTGGGTAGAACGGTAGTTCACAACGAAGCATTAACCATGTTACTCGAATACATAGATGCTTTGTAGAAAACACCTTATAGCTACAAAAAAGCCACCTCACCGGGTGGCTTTTTTGTATTCAGGTTAAACCTTCCAGCAATTTCGAAGTCATAGATTTGTAACTCTAAAAAATTAATAAAATGAAAAAGTTGATACTGATTACCCTCGTATTGTTTAGCTGCACGCTTGTGGCACAACCTGGACCGAGAAAATCGAAAATGAAAGCTGGTGATGCTAAAGAGGAAATGAAAGATTGGAGCCCAGAACAGCGCGCAGAACTTAAAACCAAGAAAATGGCGCTACATTTAGACCTAACCGAAGCTCAGCAAAACAAGATTTATGCAATTGAGCTGGAAATAGCAAAAAATCGGTTGGCCATGAAAGAAAAAAGAGCCGAAAAGAAAGAACTTTCTTCAGACGAACGTTATGAAGCGAAAAAGAAAATGTTAGATGCAAAGCTTCAAATAAAGGAACAATACAAAAGTGTGCTAACGGCAGAACAGTTTGAAAAGTGGCAAAAAACCCATAAACGTAGAAAGGGGAGAAAGAGCGCGAAGCTAGAGAAAAACAAGAATTAAAACTGCTTCCATTGAATTTTGGCTTGGTTTTTGGATTACTAATTTCAAAATAGTTACTTTAGTAACCTTAATTAAATCTAAAACCAATGAAAAAGTTTATCACAGGAATTGCCTTTGCAGTAATTGTTTTATTCGGAATGAATACCGCAACCGCACAAAGTTTGTCTAAAGACGACAGCCGTCCTGAAGCAATTGCGAAAACAACCGTGGCTAAGTTGGCAAAAGACCTAGACCTTTCTGGCGACCAAGAGCGCGCTATGTTTAGAGCATACGTTCAAAAAGAAGTGAGCTATAAAAAGTCTGTAAACGGACTAGACCAGAAAGATGCTGCTGTAATGGCCGCTAAGAAAAAGGTAGACGCACAGTTAGAGCAAAGTGTAAAAAAGACACTAACTCCGGCCCAATTTAAGAAATGGCAGAGCATGCAAAAATAGCTGTTCTCATAAATAATGTAAGAACCCTCCACTACGGAGGGTTTTTTTATGTCAATGTTTGTGCAACGGTATCGGCAGCTAGTATCGTACTATCTAAATCTTCATAGGTAAGTGCGTCGCATAAAAACCAAGTCTCAAAAGCGCTAGGTGCTATGTAAACCCCCTCGCGCAACATACCATGAAAAAAGGTCTTGAAGTTTTCACCATTTGCATTTGCAGCAGAAGTGAAATCGGTAACGGGTGTTTCAGAAAAATGAATGGAAATCATAGACCCTACCCTGTTAATGGTATGTGCTACGTTGTGCTTGGTCATCACTTTTGCCAGGCCTTGGTGCAAGTATTCGGTTTTTTTGGCCAATGAAGTAAAAACAGTATCATTGTTATTTAGCTCGGTGAGCATGGCCAATCCAGCTGCCATTGCCAACGGATTGCCACTTAGTGTTCCGGCTTGGTAAACGGGCCCTAGGGGCGCCAAATGACTCATGATTTCAGACGAAGCAGCAAATGCCCCAACAGGCAAGCCACCCCCAATCACCTTTCCGAAGGTTACAATATCTGCTGTAACACCGTACAGTTCTTGCACACCACCCTTCGCAAGTCTAAAACCGGTCATTACCTCATCAAAAATCAACAGGATTTCGTTTTCATCACAGAGCGTTCGCAACGCTTCCAAAAATCCTTCCGCAGGAGGAACACACCCCATATTACCCGCAACGGGCTCGATAATGATGCAAGCAATTTCACCTTTGTTTTCGTGTACCAATTGCGACACCTGATCGATATCATTAAAACGCGCTAAGAGCGTGTCTTTGGCTGTGCCTTTGGTAACGCCAGGACTGTTGGGAGTTCCAAAAGTGACTGCGCCACTCCCGGCTTGGATTAAAAACGAATCACTATGGCCGTGATAACAACCTGCAAATTTTATGATTTTATCCTTTTTGGTGTATCCACGTGCCAATCGTACCGCGCTCATACATGCTTCTGTGCCACTGTTTACAAAACGAATCTTCTCGATTCCGGGCACCATTTGAACTGCCAACGAGGCAATTTCGGTTTCTATGGCTGTAGGCATTCCAAAAGAAGTCCCTTTTTTTGCTTTTTCCACCACGGCTTCCACAACGGGAGGATGGGCATGGCCTAAAATCATTGGCCCCCATGAATTGATATAGTCTATCAAGGTGTTGCCATCTGCATCATACAGATAGGCTCCTTTAGCACTTTCAACAAAAATAGGTGTGCCGCCCACGGCCGTAAAAGCACGTACAGGCGAGTTTACACCCCCCGGAATTACGGTTTGCGCTTGCCTGAACAATTCGCTACTGCGTTGGTATAACATAAAATCTAATTATTTTTTACAGGGTGCAAATATAATACTTGTCCGATGGAAATAGTGTTGGAAGTAAGCCCATTATATTCTTTTAAGGTTTCAACAGTAAGGTTAAACCGTCTAGCGATATTGTACAGCGTATCCCCCTTTCTTACTTCATGGGTAGCAATTTTAGTTTCGTCTACCGCCATAGGGTTTGCTTTATTACCTAAAACGGCATCATCGAAGGCATCGAGGTTGTAGCGTTCAATAATACTAATGAGCTTATCTGGATATTTAGGATCGGTTGCATAGCCCGCCTTTTTGAGTCCTTTGGCCCAGCCTTTGTAATCATCTTTTCTGAGTTTAAAAAGGTCTTGGTACCTGCTTCGTTGTGTAAGGAAAAGGGAATGGTCTCTAAACGAGTATTTTGGGTCGCTGTATTTTCTAAAACACTCTTGCAGTTCGTCATCGTCATGGTACACCGTATCGCCGGTCCAACCTTTGTGGCATTTTATCCCAAAGTGATTATTGGCACGTCTGGTCAGATCTCCCCTACCAGCGCCACTCTCAAGAATTCCTTGCGCCAAGGTAATACTAGCTGGAATGCCGTATTGTAACATTTCTTCTTTTGCAATGGTACCATAACTTTGGATGTAATACTGCACTACCTCCTTATAGGTGGCATTGGCAGGCGGAGTTACGATCTCTGTTTTTGGAGTATCTGCGGGTATTTCGACTTGACTGGTTGTAGGCTTTTTAGCGATAACCGTACGTTCTGTCTTAACGCGTGGCTTTTTGGAAACCACCCGCTTTTTTGAGGAACAACCCCCAAGTATTAATGCAATTAAGAGTAGGATTAAAGTTGATTTTCGCAACATAGTTATGTGTGTATTTGAGGTAATTTTTTTTGTTTTAAACGTTGGTTCATTCCTGAGATGCCCTGTAAGCCCCCCGTATGAATAGCTAAAATACGGCTATTTTCAGGGAAATGCCCTGTCTTGATATCCCTTACAATTCCGAAGAGCATTTTTGCTGTATATACAGGATCGAGGAGGATACCTGTTTGCTCTTTGAAACTGTTCATAAAACGAACCAATTGCGAATCTATTTTAGCATACCCCCCAAAACAATACGCATCTTTAATAGTGTAATTGCTTTTGGATGTATATTTCGAAATTTCTGTGTGCTGAAAGGTTCCTTTAAGCGCCGAATACCCGATAACCGTTTGATGGTTTTTTGATGCGGCCACCAAGCCTGCCAAGGTACCGCCTGTACCTACCGGTGTGCAGATAAAGTTAAAGGCAGCGTCATCTGCTGTTATTATTTCTTTGCATCCTCTTACAGCAAGTTCGTTGGTTCCACCCTCTGGCAAGAGATAGCAGTGCGGATATTTCCGCAGTAGCTGCTGCTGAAAGGTAGTTGAATCTTTTTGCCGATATGCTTCGCGCGAAACAAATTCGAACTGCATCCCGCATTGTTCTGCAAATTGCAAGGTGGGGTTGTTTTTATAATCGTTTTTTAGCTCATCGCCACGAATGATGCCTACGGTATTTAAGTTTGCAGCTTGACCTGCCGCCGCCACAGCAGCAATATGGTTGGAAAAGGCGCCGCCAAAGGTTAAGAGCGTTTTTTTTTCTTGTATGGAAGCAAGGTGTATGTTGTATTTGAGTTTTCTGAACTTATTACCGGAAACATGGGGGTGCAGTTCATCTTCTCGTTTTAGATGGACTTCACCGCTAAAATCGTTTATCTCATCTAAATTGATGCGAATATTTTCCGAGTTTTCAAAAATTGGGAACACGAGTCGAGATTATTTCACAAAACTACAGAATGATTGGAAAGATTTAGATTCAATTGTACGGTTTCTAAAATTTATAGGGGACAATCGAAACCAAAATAGTTGAAACCTCGTATCTTTTTAAACAGATATGATAACAAAATACGTACAAACTGTAAGAATTTGCTTTCAAATGTTAATATTTTATGTTTTACATCGTATTTATTTGTATATCAACGAACAATAGACTTATACTTGCAATACCCAAATCAAATAACCCAAAGAATTATGAGAGCCATTATTCTAAAATATCTTTTTCTATTTTGCATGATACCAGCCCTGGTATCGCCAAGTATTGCCCAAGTAGGCATTAATACAACTTCCCCTGAGGGTTTTCTAGATGTATACAATAACCCTACGCCGACAGAAAAATACGGCCTTGTACTACCAAGGGTATCACTAACTGCCACAAACGTTATGGCTCCAGTTACAAATCCTAAAACAGGTGTAACGGCTATACCTATTGGTACTACAGTCTTCAACACGAATGTTTCGGCTACTGGATCTAACGATGTAACCGTAGGTATATACTCGTGGGACGGCACTCAGTGGATTCCCCAATTTAACCAAGAACAATCAGAATTGTTTGAGAGCAACCTCTATTTACTAACTCGATCAGATACTAACCGAACCATAAGTGGTATTAATGGGAGTACCTTTACCGCTGATTACACGGGTACTTATCGCGTTCGTGTTTCAGTAAATTATGGCGGTGGTGGTGCTAAAGTACCGAATGAAGGAAGTGGAAGTAGCGAATCTGACGGACAATTAAATATCGCTCGACAATCAGGCACGTTTACGCTGACTCTAGGGAGCGATACTTATGACTTCCCTGTACATTCGTATTCTACAGCCTATGACCCAGGCATTGGCGCTACCAACTATTTTGCCATCTGGCAACAATTTAACAGTACCTTCTATAAAGATTTTACTGAAAACGAAGTCATAAATATGACCATGATATTTGACCAGGATAATGCACCAGAGTTTGTAAGTAATGGCAACGGTGGTACTGGTCGAGGATATGTAGCATACGACATTCCTTGCACCGTTGAAATTACTTATATAGGAGAACAATAAAATTCACGTATTATGAAAAAAGAATACTTTATAAAAATACTTGTCATACTTATGTGTTACAGCCCAATAGCCTTTGAGAAAGGGTATGGACAAGTTGGGATTAACAATGCCACCCCTGAGGGTCTATTAGATTTAGGGAACAATAGTACTATGGGGGTTATATACCCAGTAACTTCTCTAACGGACGTAACCATAGAGACCCTAAGCAACCCTAATGGAGGAACCCTAGCTGCGGGAACATGCGTATACAATACGAATACTGCAGGAAGCGGAGAGGATAGTGTTTATCCTGGGATATACATATGGACGGGTAGTAAATGGATTCCACAATTCAACAAAAAAGACTCTGAGGTCTTTACCCAAGATAGTGATTTAAGAACAGGCTCTGACGATATATTAAATCCTGTATTAGGTGATCAGGCCCTTAGTTTCGACAGTTCTTCGTTTACACCTAAATTTAGCGGCCCTTACAGAGTAGCACTAACCCTCCATTACGGAGCAGGAACTACTAATGAACCTTCGGGAGATCAGCACGTAAATTATGCCGCTGGCTCAGGTGATTTCGATTTTACCTTTAACGGAACTACATCAACGTACAAAATGAAATCGTATTCTGGTTTAAATGATGACAAACTATTTAAAGGAGGCAGTGGTGCAACAATGATAGAATACAACAACTCAATCAAACAAAGTACGTATATCATTGAAGAAACCCTAACACGTAACGTCCCATATTCATTTACGCTAACTTTTAATCAAGATGATTTAGAAGGGTTTGAAGGAGACGGAGACATCTCTGTAATCCCTGCAGGAGACGGTAGAGGTTATATTGTAAGTATAGGAGACTTTAATTGTACAGTTGAAATTACCTACGTTGGAGAATAATTAAATTAAAAATTATGAAATCAAATACAATATATAAAATACTCATAATTGCTCTGGTGTTAACTTCCCATATGGCAAGTTCACAAATAGGAATTGGAACAACCACTCCTGAAGGAGCACTAGATTTAGAAAGTACTAATGAGGGATTTGTTTTCCCTAGAGCTGCACTAACATCTGTTTTGGTAGCTGCGCCGGTTGTAAATCCTAATGGTGGAAACCTTGCTATAGGCACCACCATTTACAACACTGCACTTACAGCTAATGGAGCAAATGATGTTTCACCTGGAATTTACAGTTGGGATGGCACCAAATGGATTACACAACATTTACGAGAAGATTATCGTCGTTATGCCCAAACCGGGGGTTGCCAAAGAACTACGATTCGAGAAACAACAGGAAATCCGAATCCTAACGATGTGGATGTCGTAACAGGACTCTCATCTCAGGTTTTTACCCCAAAATATTCGGGAAGATATAGAATTGAAGTGGGCACCAATTTTTCTGCAGGAGCAATCGAAGATTTTACAAGTCAAGATGAAATCTCTTTAGCAACATCAGAAGGCTCCTTCTTTTTTGCCATGAATGGAACGGGTGTAAATATAGACCCCACAAGCACAACGTTCGATTATCAACAAGGATGGATCTACACACACTCGTATAGTGTACACAACTCTATAGAATCTCCAGCCTTAGAAGACAATACGGTTCCACATTTTGCAACAGTAGTGTATTATAAATATCTTTTAGCAGGACACAATTATACATTCACTCTATCTAACAATATTAATACTGGAAACGATTATTTTGTAAACAATGGAGATAGTGGCACAGGTCAAGGACATATTGGTCATGACCAACCTTGTTCTGTAGAATTTACCTATCTTGGCCTCTAATTTTTCAGCATTCTTAAAACCAAATTATACCTGTTTACTATGAATAATATAAAACTACTTTCGCTATTCTTGCTTACCTTAAGTTTTGGAATAAATGCCCAAACTCCGTGCTCAGGTGGTAGCGCTGGATCCTACGACTGTGGAGGTTTAGACTTACAATCCTATATTTCGGCAGCTACGATGGGTGGTATAGAAGGCCAAGATTCTTGGGGCTGGACCGATGTTAACGGTAACGGAGATGAATATGCTATCGTTGCGATGGATAATGGTACGGCGTTTGTAAGAATTACTGACCCAGTTAATCCAGTGTATTTAGGTAGAGTGCCAACACATACAGGCAGTAGCTATTGGCGCGATGTTAAAACTTATCAAGATTATGCATATATAGTGAGCGATGGAAATAATAACCACGGTATGCAAATATTCGACCTTAAACGACTTCGAACACTAACCGGAAGTCCTACTGTCAGCTTATCACCGGACAACAGAGTTACATGGGGCTCTGGAAGTGGAAGAGGCAGAGCGCACAATATCATAATTAACGAAGATACCGGTTATGGTTACGTTCTTGGAGTGTCTCCATATAACAGTGGTGGTCCATTATTTTACAGATTAGATGGAAATAGCGATGGAACTCCTGACGACCCAGTGATGGAAGACCGCTATTCTACTTTAGGCTATTGCCATGACGCTCAAGTTGTAACCTATAATGGCCCTGACACCGAACATAATGGTAAAGAAATTATGATTGGGAGCTTTAGCGGCACAGGGCTAGTACATATTCTTGACGTTTCGAACAAGGCATCAATTCAAATATTAGGTTCCGTAGGTTACTCTGGAGCAGACTATACTCATCAGGGCTGGTTTACTGAAGACCAACGTTTCTTTATAGCTGGTGACGAATTAGACGAGAGAGACTCTGGTTATGACACAAGAACCTTAGTTTTTGACATGATTGATCTTGACAACCCCCAATTAATTCTTGAATATGAAGGACCCACTGCAGCAACAGACCATAATGGCTACGTACGTGGTAATCGTTTTTATTTGGCGAATTATACGGATGGTGTTCGAATCTTGAAAATTGACGGGCTCTATGATGGGACACCTTCGTTGGCAGAAGAAGATTATTTTGATACATATCCTTCCAATGACGCGACTGGTACCGTAGGAGGTATCTGGAATGTCTATCCTTTCTTTGAAAGTGGAAACTTAGTCGCTACAGGTTTTAACCTCAGTAGCTCAACTACCAATAACGGTCTGTATATTTTAAAAGACCCACTTTATGACAATACCCCGCCAACAGTGGTTTGCCAACCATACACCGCTGTATTGGACAAATCGACTGGCTCAGTTACAATAGACGCACTTGACATAGATGGAGGTTCAACAGACAATATTGGAATTACCAAAAGAACGCTAACAGGCCAAACAACTTTTACATGTGCAGACGTAGGAGATCATACCGTAACGCTGACTATTGAAGATGATTACGGATTTAAATCTTCTTGCACTACAATTGTAACCGTAGTTGGAGAAGAAACAATTTACCAAGGCGCAGGACTTTGGAGTAATGGCGCCCCTGACATAGGGTCTAACGCAAAAATAAGCACAACAGATTTCGACACTACTGGTATTGGAAACAGCAGTTTTTCTGCTTGTACATGTGAAATAGACAGTGGAAGAACATTAACAGTAGGGGCAGAATCTTATATTGAAATTGAAAATGACATCACTGTCAATGGTAGTCTTATAGTAAAGCACACGGGTAATGTGGTTCAAAACCAAGAAGATGCAGCGGTAATTAAAGGTGCCTCTGGGGTTATTAATGTTGAATTAACCACGCCTGTACTACAAACTAGAGATTTTATGGTCATGGGTAGTCCAATGGATTCCGAAACGCGTAATGAAGTGTTTGCAGATGCTTTTTTAGTACTGAAACATCACCCAACCGATTTCGTGCCAGACAACACTGTACCCAATCCACATGGAGTGACATTTGCTGATCTGAACGGAAATTTTTGGAAGTCTTATTCAGGTTCTATCGATGTCGGTGAAGGTTATATTGTACGTCCTCAAGACAGCTATACCGATCCTGCCAATGAAGCATATAACATGACATATTCACAAGGAACATTGAATAATGGAGATTATACAAGGCCTGTAACACTTAATATGGCAAATGACGACACCCCAAATATATATGCTAACCCCTACCCTAGCGCGATGTCTGGTTATGAACTGATAGATCAAAATTCCTTAATCAATGAAATATACTTCTGGGAACATTTAACACCCCCAAGTGCGTCGATTCCAGGATGGAATTCTACCAACTTCAGCATGCGGGATATTTCGATGTACAATTTAAGCGGAGGTACTAAAGCGCCCAATGATACCAGCCCTACTGGTGTTACAGAGCCCAATGGCGTAATTTCTACAGGCCAAGGGTTTGCCATAATGGGCACGAACGCTGGAACGATAACTATGAACAATTCGATGCGCCTTACTTCGGGGAACACCACGCTTCGTATACCTAATGAAGAAAATTTAGACAAGTTATGGCTATCACTAAAAAGTGTAGAATATGATGTCTCGAGCAGCACCTTGTTAGGCTTTAATCCTGAAGCGACAGCAGGTATCGATCCCGGATATGATAGCAAACGTCTTTCAGACCAGCTTTCAATTTTTACCACCCATATAGAAACAGATTCACAATTGGGAATACAGACAACGAGCGCATTCGATGCCAGCATGAAATTTCCAGTTGGATTTTTGACTAAAATTGAAGCTAAAACCACGTACGAAATAGCTCTCGATAAAATGATCGGTGAAAAAATCACCAATACCAAGGTATACCTGCATGATCATCTAGAGGACATTGTATCTGAACTTACTGAGAACAACTATATTTTTGAGTCAGACGCAACAAATTCTTCTGAAAGATTTACACTATTCTTTACAGAAGAAACTACGCTCGGTCCAGAAGAACAATTATTACAGAATATAAAGATGTACCCGAATCCCGCTAAGGATATCATTACCATACTGTCTATAGAGCAACCTCTGGAGCGCATTGAAATTTACGATATGCGCGGCAGATTACTTGAACAAGATCTAGATGAAGAGCTCACTTCGACCTCTATAAATGTTGCACGATTAAAAACAGGTGTTTACTTTGTAAAAATTTATATTGAGTCAGGCACTGTTACCAAAAAGCTTATTAAAAAGTAAAGTACTGTTTAATTTTCACATTAAAATCACTGGCTAACACCAGTGATTTTTTTTGTGCTAAACTCAAATAAATTGGGAAAATAATAACAGAATTGTTAAACTTTTATGCATTTCATCTAAATTATATGCTTTTAATCGATTTAACGTAACATAATTTATAATATTGTAAGACTTAACTTACAAATTCTGAAATATGATAAGAAAATTACACTCCCCTATTATTTTCTGTCTTGCCGCTATGCTTTTAATAGGCGTTAGCACTACAGCCCAAGTGGGAATAGGAACCGTCAGTCCCGATCCGGGATCATTATTAGATATTGAAAGCACCGACAAAGGATTATTAATCCCCCGTGTTTCAATTGCCAATCTAAATACTATTGCACCCATTACTGGAGGGGCCACTGAAAGCCTCTTGGTGTACAACACAAACATTTCAACTGGAAAAGGATACTATTATTGGGACGGCTCTCAGTGGGTTTCCTTAAATAGTGAGGACTGGAAACTTCGTGGAAATCTTGGAACCGATCAAAACAACGATTTTGTAGGTACGCTAGATGATGAAGCACTTACCTTTAGAACCAACAATATTCAACGCTTCCGTGTGGCCAACGACGATCAAGTTCTAGCCATGGCAAACGGTTCAGCCGCGAGACCTTTTTATTCATGGAATGCCGATCAAACCATGGGCTTCTGGCGATCTGGTACGCGACAAATGGATATGGTCATTAACGGCTCTACCTTCTTTAATGCGAACGCAAACACGGGTGGCGGATCTGATCTGGAATGGTCCTTTAATCCAGGGGGTGTTGACATGAACCTGCGCGTAGAAACAGACAACAACGCAAATTCGCTATTTGTTCATGGCGAAGAAGATAATGTAGGCTTAGGCACCAATGCACCAAATAGTAGTGCTCAATTAGACATGGCTGCCATAAATAAAGGTATTCTAATCAATCGAGTGGCCTTAACCGCTACCAATGTTGCAAGTCCTGTAACTGCTCCTGCCGAAGGTTTGATGGTTTATAACACGGCAAACTCGAGCAGCGGAAGCACTGAAGTATTACCTGGATTCTATTATTGGGATAGCACTAAATGGGTTGCCATGGGCGGAACCAACGGAAGGGACTGGTCTCTGGAAGGAAATGCCGGTACCAACGCAGCTACAAATTTTTTAGGAACCACAGATGCTACTGCACTCGTGCTGAGAACCCAAAATCTGGAACGCATGAATATCTCGGCAGATGGAAACGCTGCGATTGGCAGCGCTCCTTACGGTAACGTGGGACTTAGAGTAAACAAAGCAGGTGAAGACTTTGGCGTTCTTGGCGAGACAAACTCTGCTTCTGGCGCGGCCCTGGCTGGTTTTGAATCTGGCTCGGGTGATGGCGTCACAGGTCAAAACTCAGGGATGGGTACAGGCGTTTTCGGATATGCCGCTCAAAATTATGGCGTATTAGGGCTCACACCCTACACAGGTGGTGTTTACCTTACTGCGGGAGTTGTAGGTTGGGGATCAGGAATGAATAATGCCAACGGATTGATAGCCGTGACGAGTAATGTAGCAACTTCCCAACAAAGTGTTGCTTTTCGAGCAATAAGTGGCGGAACAACATCCTACTCTCCAACCACAGTACTCAACATAGGAGTAAATAGTAATTCGCCTGAATTGGCATTTTACGGCCAAACCGAAGGCCCCATCACAACGTATGGCAACCTTGATGCTGCAGAATTTACTACAAACTATACAGGTATTCAAACTGATCCCGATGGTCGGGACCCTAGAGCTTATCTAGCAGGATACAGGTCTAATGCCACAACTCCATTAGGGAGCGGACAAACATATTACGGTGCTTACCTGTACAGTGGCGGGGTGAATAGCAACGCATCTTATGCGTATGCCGGAGCTCGCCATAATGGTATTAATTATAAAATTATCGGAAACGGAATTGTGTCTACTATTGTAGAAGGAACCCAAGAAGATGACAAGAGAATTATGTTTGCTCCTGAAGCGCCTGAAGTGCTTTTTGAAGACTACGGAACAGGCAGATTAATAAATGGTTCGGCAACGATTCAGATTGACCCTATTTTTTCAAAGAACATCGTAGTAGACCAACAACATCCATTAAAAGTATTCATTCAACTTGAAGGCGACTGTAATGGCGTGTACGTAACTAACAAAACAGCTAGCAGATTTGTAGTGAAAGAATTAAAAGGTGGTAACAACACAGTAGATTTCTCTTGGCACATCGTGGCGAATAGAAAAGATGATTTCGCTAGAAATGCTTCTGAAGGATCTGCGTATAGTTCACTTCGCTTTCCAGATGCCCCTTCTTTAATCGCTCCAAGTGGTTCTATCGGAACCCAGATAAAAGACGATAAAGCAAATGCAACATTGGCTACCCTTCAATCAGTAGCCAACAGCTCCCCGTCAAAAGGAAATTAATTGTATGCAACAAACCTAACTTTTGAGGCCTTCATCGGAAATGATGAAGGCTTTTTTTATGAAGCATATAGCCTAAAACCATCCTTTTAAGAAGACTATGTAATATTTTTCTGAATTTTTTACCCAAAATCATACATTTCATCTATAAAAAAAGTCATTGCTCGAAATAGTACTGATTTTTAATCTTTTGGCGGTAGTTCGACGCAAATTTAACATTGACTTAGTAAAACTAATCCATACTTTTACAGCCTTTTAGATCCCCAATCTATTTCACTTATCCTGCTTTTCATGCTGAAAAATAAAATCATGAAAAAGCAAAAAACCAAATTGACGTATGTTGTCTTAACCGGCATAATTTTACTTCTTAGTACTACTATCACTTCTGCCCAAATAGGGATTAACACCATAACACCCGCTAACGGATCTATTCTGGATATTGAAAGTAGCGAAAAAGGAGTAATGATTCCTAGAATGGACATCACCGATTTAACCACTATAGCTCCTGTAACAGGAATCACTGGCCCTGTTGAAGAAGCCGCGGCAGAAGGACTCATGGTTTATAATACTTTTGCTGGAACGGGCACTGGTTTCCATTTTTGGAACGGAACTGATTGGACTCCTGTTAGTGGTGCAGCAGCGGCAGAGCCACCTGTAGATAGCGCCTCTTTAGCTGCAGATGTTCTAATAAACAGTACAACCAATGTTCCAATACCATTAACCTTGACATTCACCGCTAGAAAATCGTCTGTATTGGTAATGCTTACAGCATCAGGATTAGGATTCACGGGTTCCATTGCCACAGGTACGCTTACTGTTGAAAACACAACCTTGGGTACTACCGTTGGTGGCACCAATATGAAAATTCAAAATTACTCGTCTATCGCTATTTTTGGACCTGGTAATTCAAACGGTAATAACTCTAACGCAACTTATACTACGACCTCTTGGAATGCTTCTTTCTCCAAATTAATGACCGGGTTAACAATTGGAGTAACCTATACTCTTAGCGTTCAAGGACGATCGGCTTCAATATTGGGAACTAACGGCTTTGCGATTCAACCTTTAACTACGCCGGACGCACAACACCTAACTTTATCTGTGATTCAATAAACCATTCTGTTATGAAGTATTTCATATTTACCATAATTCTATTTTTTTCTATGTTTGGATATGCCCAAAACAACACGAGCATATCAACCAAACCAGAATTAAAAAGTTCTTCTAGCACAGCATCATCTAGAATTTCGATAAAAACTAGTCGCCAACACAACAATGAACCCGCCTTAGTCTCAATGAGTACTAATACAAAAAATGAAGAAGTTACTCCAATCCAGAAAACGAATTTAAAGAGTAGTGCAGTTATATTGAGTAAGGCTATTAGAAAAAGAGATACACTCTAATTTGTTGTAACATATTTTAAATAATTTAAAAAAGGCCTTTGCTTACAGTAGTGAAGGTCATTTTCGTTGGTATACGCTTCACGTTCAAATGAAATATTTCGGTACGCCTCATACCTATTTTTATACTGAAACCAACGCAGTAAAAATTCCGCACCATACCAAAGGTAGAATAGAACAACTAGCATTTCAGCTTGTTGACGAAGGTGAATTCGTTCGTGATTCAACATACGTACATCGCTTTTCATCTCCTTTTTCCGAAGCACCACAAACGGCCAAAGGGCAATGCCATTAAAGCCTTTCCGAAGTAAAAAACGATTCACCACAACGATCATACCTACAAGATAAGAAATTGGTATTTTTGTAGGATGTTATTCCCAAAAAAGAACATAACAATTGAAGAAGGCGACTTCTACCTCACGCCAGAGGGATATAAGTGCTTTACCGAACAATACCACCTAAAGCGCGGTTATTGTTGTGAAAGCGGCTGCCGACATTGCCCATACGGGTTCAATAAAAGTAAAAACAAAAAATAAGCGCAACTTTATACAGCGTATTTATACTAGTAATAACAGGAAGCGATATGACATTTAAAGAAGAACTACTACAAGGCATTCCAGCGCAACTCCCAGCGCCAAAATTGTACGACCCAGAAGTGAACCATGCTCCTAAACGAAAGAAAATACTTTCTGCGGAAGAACAACAACTTGCCTTAAAGAATGCCCTTCGTTATTTCGATTCAAGCCACCACAGCACTTTACTACCTGAATTTAAACAAGAATTAGATGCCTATGGTAGAATCTATATGTATCGGTTTAGACCTGACCATAAAATTTATGCCCGACCTATCGATGCGTATCCTGGACAGAGTACCCAGGCCAAGGCCATTATGCTCATGATTCAGAATAACCTAGACCATGCTGTAGCACAGCACCCACACGAGCTCATTACCTATGGGGGCAATGGGGCCGTATTTCAAAATTGGGCGCAATATCGTTTGGTCATGCAGTATTTAGCTGAAATGACAGACCAACAAACCTTGGTGATGTATTCTGGACACCCGCTCGGATTGTTCCCTTCGCATAAGGATGCACCAAGAGTTGTGGTTACCAATGGAATGATGATCCCTAATTATTCACAACCAGACGACTGGGAAAAATTTAATGCGCTTGGTGTGACCCAATACGGACAAATGACCGCAGGGAGTTATATGTATATTGGTCCGCAGGGCATTGTTCACGGAACCACTATCACAGTATTGAACGGTTTCAGAAAAATAAAAAAATCGCCCAAAGGCGGACTCTTTGTTACGTCCGGATTAGGTGGAATGAGCGGCGCACAACCCAAGGCGGGAAATATTGCCGGATGTGTTACCGTTTGTGCAGAAGTGAACGAAAAAGCAACCAAGACACGCCATAGCCAAGGCTGGGTAGACGAGGTAATTGCAGACGTACGTTTATTGGCTACCCGGGTAAAAGAAGCACTTGCCGCCGAAGAGACGGTGTCGATTGCTTACGATGGAAATGTGGTAGAGGTGTGGGAACATTTTTATGATGAAGAAATCCATATCGATTTAGGAAGTGACCAAACTTCACTCCACAACCCTTGGGCGGGCGGTTATTATCCTGTAGGCATGAACTATGATGATGCCAACGAAATGATGGCCAACCATCCTGAACAATTTAAAAAAGAAGTACAGAAATCCTTGATTCGACATGCAAAAGCGGTAAATAAACATACCGAAAGGGGCACGTATTTCTTCGACTATGGTAACGCGTTTCTCTTGGAAGCCTCTAGGGCGGGTGCAGATATCATGGCCGAAAACGGGATCGACTTTAAATATCCTTCGTATGTACAGGATATCATGGGGCCCATGTGTTTCGATTACGGCTTTGGGCCTTTTCGCTGGGTATGTGCGTCTGGAAAGCCAGAAGATTTAGCTAAAACTGATGCTATTGCCTGTGAGATTTTGGAAGAGATCATGAAAAATTCTCCAGATGAAATCAAGCAGCAAATGCAAGATAATATCACCTGGATAAAAGGAGCACAGGAAAACAAGTTAGTGGTGGGTAGCCAAGCTAGAATTCTCTATGCAGACGCCGAGGGAAGAATGAAAATTGCGAGTGCTTTCAATAAGGCAATTTCCGAAGGAACCATCGGTACGGTAATATTGGGGCGCGACCATCATGATGTATCTGGAACAGATTCTCCTTACCGAGAAACCAGCAATATCTATGACGGAAGCCGTTTTACCGCAGACATGGCCATACATAATGTAATTGGCGACAGTTTTCGTGGTGCAACTTGGGTAAGCATTCACAATGGCGGTGGTGTTGGTTGGGGAGAAGTGATTAATGGCGGATTCGGTATGGTTCTTGATGGTAGTAAAGATGCACAACGACGTTTACAAAGTATGCTTTTCTGGGATGTGAATAACGGAATCGCAAGACGAAGTTGGGCCAGAAATGAGGAAGCAATTTTTGCGATCAAGCGCGAAATGGAACGCACTCCAGACTTAAAGGTAACGCTTCCAAATTTTGTAGACGATTCACTTTTTTAAAATTATTTGCTATGAAGATTTTTAAATTTATCCCAATCCTTTTACTAGTTGTGTTGGTTTCATCCTGCACCTCGGTGCGAGTTGCAACAGACTACGACCGTGCTGTAGATTTTAACGCTTATAACTCGTATGCTTTTTACAAGCCTGGTATCGATCAGGCTAAAATTAGCGATTTAGACAAGCGTCGTATTTTGAGAGCCATAGAGGCTAATTTAGCTGCAAAAGGCATGACCAAGTCTGAGACTCCTTCATTGTTGGTAAGCATTTTCACTAAAGAACGAGAGCGAGTAGACGTATACAATAACAACTTTGGCTGGGGCTGGGGTTGGAATCCTTGGTGGGGCGGTGGCTTTGGCGGAAGTTCAGTTTCTACTACCGTTGAAGGAAGTTTGTACATCGACTTATTAGATGCCAAAACTAACCAATTGGTATGGCAAGGCGTTGGTCGATCACGACTTTATACGGGAAGTGATATAGACAAACGCGAAGCTAAGATTCGCGAAATTGTTGCTGAAATTTTAGCAGAATACCCCCCTGGTGCTTCCACCAATTAACATTTCTTCAAAATCGATATCGTATTATCTAAATTATTTAACTTAAAAAACGTTAAAAACGTTTAGAGATTATGGTTTTGCGTTAACCTTTTGTCAAATAAGAATTCTTTAGTATAATTTGAATATGATATAAATAGCTTTGTTTAAAACAATCTAAGCACATGTCTATTTTAACTATCATTCTAAATATACTGTTACCACCCCTTGCTGTTTTTCTTAAGCATGGCTTGAGCAGTACTTTCTTAATAAACTTAATATTAACCATCATTTTTTGGCTGCCTGGAGTAATCCACGCATTCGTAGTAAATGATTAAACCATATCCAAATGAAAAAATTAATTATACCATTATTCGCTATCGCATTGTTCACCTCGAGTTGCGATATCGATAAAAAAGGAAAAACAGAACTCCCAGAAGTAGATGTTGAAGTTGATGTTGAAGAAGGGAATCTACCTGAATTTGATGTCGATTGGGCTGATGTAGATATTAGTACCACTACCAAAATGGTAGAAGTGCCTAAAGTTGTTGTCGTGATGGAAGAAGAAGAAATTGAAGTCCCGACAATAGATATTGATATGCCCGACGATACAGAAAAGTATGAACAAGAGCTAATCGTAGAAGCCGAAGTAGAAGATGTGGAACACGAAATTAAAATTCAAGAAATACGTGCTACCAATAACCGCCTTTACGTTATTGCCAGTCTTACGGCATTAGAAAGCACTCTTGGAGACAAAACATTGCGTGTGCAAGATCAAGTTTCCCTGAACGCGCCTGACTTAGACGTAAAGTATATTGTCATTGGTGAAAAACCAGACCGAATTTTTAATAACAATAATATGTATGTAGCTTCAATGAACGACTTACCGGCGACTGTTAAAGATGCCGAAGTTATTTATAAGAGGTAACATCGTTATTTTTATAGTAGAAAAAGTCCAGCCACGTGCTGGACTTTTTTTAGTACCCTAATAGTTCTTCAATCTTTGCTTTCACTTTTTCTGTGGAAGGGATCATTGTTTCTTCTAGTGTAGAATTCAACGGAATCGCTGGCATATTCTCGCTACCAATAAGCAGTACCGGCGCGTCTAATTGTTGAAAGCATTCTTCTTGAATTTTCCCCTGAATGCTTCGGGCAAATCCATTTTCTGAAGGTTCTTCGGTTACCACCAGTACTTTTCCGCACTTTTTGGCGCTCTTAAAAATAGTATCCCAATCTATGGGGTGCAAGGTTCGTAAATCTACAATTTCTACCCGATCTGTAACGTCTAATTGTCTGGTGGCATTATACGCCCAATGAACGCCCATTCCGTAGGTAATTATGGAAAGTGTTTCTTCTTCGTCTTGCGGCCAGATTTCTTGCAATACCCAAGCTTTTCCAAAAGGAAGTATATAGTCTTCACTCGGTTCTAAACTTGTGGCTCCTTTTGTGCCTTTTACCTTACTCCAATACAATCCTTTGTGTTCAAAAATAACCACAGGGTTCGGATCGTAGTAAGCCGCTTTCATCAATCCTTTTAAATCGGCTCCATTACTCGGATACGCAATTTTGAGTCCGCGTATGTTGGTCACCACACTTTCTACCGATGATGAGTGATAAGGTCCTCCACTTCCGTAGGCGCCAATGGGTACCCGCAAAATCATAGAAACAGGCCATTTTCCGTTAGAAAGGTAACAGCTTCGTGAAACTTCGGTAAATAGCTGATTGAGCCCCGGCCAAATATAATCTGCAAACTGAACCTCTACAATCGGTTTTAGACCCACTGCGCTCATCCCCACAGTAGAACCTACAATAAATGCCTCTTGTATGGGCGTGTTGAACACGCGATTATCACCAAACTTTTGTGCCAAGGTAGCTGCTTCACGGAACACACCCCCTAGCCTTCCCCCAACATCTTGGCCGTACAGCAAACATTCTGGATGTTTTGCCATGAGCTCTTCAATGGCAAACAAGGCACAATCTACCATGACCACTTTTTCGCCACCTTTGGGTGATCGTTCTCCAACTTCTTCGGAAATGGGCGTGGGTGCAAAATCATGTGTGAATAAATCTTCAGGAGTAGGATCATCTGCTTCTAGCGCACGTTGTAGCGATTTTTCGACTTCCCTTTTAACTTCGGCTTCAATTTCGTCTAGCTCTTTTTCAGAAAAACCAGTATCCAATAGTAATTTTCTTAGCTTCGGATACGGATCACGGCTACGGGCTTCGTCTAGGTCGTCGCGATAAAACTCCATACGAACTCCCGATGTATGATGATTCAATAACGGAACTTTTGCATGCACCAAAAATGGTCTGCGCTCCTTCCTGATTTTCTCGATGACCTCTTCAATCGTTTTATAGCTTTCTTCAAAATCGGTTCCATCTATCGAAATGGCTTCCAAACCATGAAACCCTGCTGCATACTCAGCTGCATTTTGAGCTCTCGTTTCTGCTTCATTAGCCGAAATATCCCAACCATTGTCTTGAACCAAATACAAAATTGGCAATTGTTTAAGCGCCGCCATTTGAAAGGCTTCCGCAATTTCCCCTTCTGTGACCGAAGCATCGCCTAGCGAACAAACCACTACAGGATGGTCGTGAGACCCTTCGACTGCGCTCAGGGTGACCTTGTCTATTCCTTCAGCCTCCTTGTACCAAAACCCCATGGCAACACCCGTTGCAGGTATTGCTTGCATACCGGTAGCACTACTTTGATGCGGAATTTTAGGTTTATCGTCGTCGCGTAAACTAGGATGCGAGTAATAGGTACGACCTGCCGAAAACGGATCGTCTTTTTTTGCCAACACCTGAAGCATCAATTCGTACGGAGACATCCCTATAGACAACAACATGGCATCGTCACGATAATACGGAAACATATAATCCTGAGGTTGCAATTGCATCCCTACTGCCGTTTGTATCACTTCATGACCACGAGAGGTGGCGTGTACATATTTGGACACCACTTTGAAGTTTTCCTCATAGATTTCGGTCATTGCCTTTGCCGTAACCAAATTTTTAAAAGCCTTAAGCAATGTTGCTTTATCTATCGTCATAATCTAAATTTTTCTGTCTACGTCAAATTGTTCCATATTGTCGGCAATTCTCCTCAAAAAAGAACCTGCCAAATATCCGTCTACAATGCGATGGTCAAATGATAGCGACAAATACATCATGCTACGAATTTCTATCGTATCTCCTTCTAGTTTTTCAATCACTTCAGCACGCTTCTTGATAATTCCTGTAGCTAAGATAGCTGCTTCTGGCTGATTAATAATTGGGGTCCCCATCAAACTACCAAAGGTACCCACATTACTAATGGTAAAAGTACTTTCTTTAGTATCATCACCTTTCAATTTATTATCTCTTGCCTTAGCAACGAGCACATTTGTATCGGCTGCTAATTCTTGTAATTTTTTTGAATCCGCATTTTTTACTACGGGAACAATTAAATTTCCTGAAGGCAAGGCAGTTGCCATTCCAATATTAATTTCCTCTTTCACGATAATATTTTTGCCATCTAAGGAAGAGTTGATCATCGGGAAGTCTTTAATGGCACTTGCCACGGCTTCGATAAATAGCGGCGTAAATGTGAGTTTTTCTCCGTATTTCTCTTGAAAGGGACCTTTGTTTTTGTTCCGCCACGTAACCATATCGGTAAGATCTGCTTCTACGTAGGCGGTCACGTGGGGAGAAGTATGCTTTGAATATACCATATGATCTGATATCATTTCCCGCATACGATCCATTTCCACAATTTTACCTTTGCCCTTATCAAATTGTAAGTCGGGTACCTGAAAACCCGAAACTTCGGGAACAGCCTGAGCAAACTGAAAAGGCCTGCCTTCTTCTAAATAGGCAGTCACGTCGCTTTTTCGCAGACGACCGTCTTTTCCAGTTCCAGAAATTCGAGCCAACTCTTCGTACGAAATATGATTTTTTCTGGCCATAGTATCTACCAGAGGAGAGATAAAAAGGTTTTCGTTTACTTTGAAGTTCTTTGACTTAGAAGCAGAAGGTTTTTCCTTTTTTGGAGCCTGTTTCTTTTGAGGCGCAGTTGTCTGCTTTTCCTCAAAATTCATATTTTTTTTCGCGGCACCTTCTTCTAATTCGAGTATTGCGATTACTTCTCCTACGGGCACCACATCTTTTGCTGAAACTTTATGCGAAATCATATTCCCGGCACTAGGTGCAGGTACTTCATTATCTACCTTATCTGTGGCAACTTCAACCAGAATATCTCCTTCTTCAAACGAATCGCCTTCCTGAACCAACCAATTTATGATGGTACCTTCGGTAATACTTTCACCCATTTTGGGCATTTTAAATTCTGTTTTTGACATGCTACATTTTCTGTTTATTCGTCGTTCTTTGCTCTCATTTCTGAAAGCGTTTTATAAAAATCTTCCTGTTTAGGTCGGTTTTCCGGAATTTCCCGTAGTGGAGCAACCTCCTTTAAACTTTCATGGCAATCGGTTGGTAATTGCTGGTACAGTTTAGTGCCAGCAGTTTTCCAGGCAATCATTTCTTCTGAAACCTCTTTTATCGCCTTGGCTGGATTCCCGATAATAAGCTGCCTCGCTGGGAAACTGGTTTCTGCTTTTACAAACGCCATAGCTCCGACAATACATTCCGGTCCGATTTCAGCGCCATCCATGATTACGGAATTCATCCCAATCATACAGTTCTCACCTAGATTTGCGCCGTGGATAATCGCGCCATGCCCTACATGAGCACCTTTTTTAAGCACAATACTCTTCCCTGGGAACATGTGTACCGTACAGTTCTCCTGTACATTCACACCATCTTCCAATATAATTTCGCCCCAGTCGCCTCTAATGGCAGCGCCAGGACCGATATAGCAGTTTTTTCCTATGATTACATTGCCTGTTACCGCCGCTAAGGGATGAACGAAACTGGATTCGTGGATTACTGGGATGTGGTTTTTAAAGCTGTATATCATTTCATGTCGATTAAAAGAAAAAAGGACAAAAAAGACGAAATCAGATTAATCATAATAGTCTATTTTTAAAATTTGAAATCATAGCCTGTATTTTTTGAATTCTAGAAACCTGTTTATTGAAAAATCCTTCTTCAATATATCTTAAATCATATGCCAATATCAATTGCGTTTCCCCTTCAAATGACGAACCCAGAGCCGTTTCCAGATACTGTAGAAAATGTTTGTCAGATTCTCGGGCCGACCCTTCTGCAATGTTAGAAACTATAGAAACTGAACAGCGCTGAATTTGACTAACCAATCCATATGTTTCAGATGAAGGAAACTTTTTGGTCATCATATAAGTATCTTTTACAAGTGTTCGAGATTCTTTCCAAATCTCCAATTTTCTAAAATTATGCTTCATCAATTCATCCTTTTCGTCTTTTACTCTTTTCGTCCTTTCGTCTTTAATATTTACTTAAATCGTTTCAAGGTTTCCTTGGTAAACTCACTCAATACCAAACGACCCGATATAACGGCACGTTCAGCCAGTAATTCGTCCCAATTTTCGGTTCCAGACCACATGATTTTCTTCATTTCTTTCATGGCTTCTGGATTGTAATTACACAGATTTTCTGCAAATTCCTGAACTGCAACGTCTAACTCTTCCGTGGAATCATACACCTTTGCGTACAATCCTTTTTGGCGAGCCCATTCTGCATCGTAAAAACTGTTGGCGTCTATGGCAATCTGACTCATACCTGACAAGCCAAGTTTTCGCTCAACTGCAGGCCCAACAACAAACGGACCGATGCCTATGTTCAGTTCGCTTAATTTTATGGCGGCAAATTTTGTAGCCATGCAATAATCGGTTGCACTCGCAACACCAACTCCACCTCCCACGGTTTTTCCTTGAATACGCCCTATAATAAATTTGGGGCACTTACGCATGGCATTGATCACGTTTGCGAATCCGCTAAAGAATACTTTCCCAGTCTCCGCATCGTTGATATTGATAAGTTCCTTAAAGCTGGCACCTGCACAAAAAGTACGATCGCCACCACTTTTTAGAACAATTACTTTTACCGCTTCATTTTCTCCTGCTTCTGTAATCGTTTGGGCTAATTTGGCAAGGATATCGCCTGGCAAACTATTGTGTGCAGGATGGAAGAATTCGATGGTTGAAATTCCGTTTTTTAAATTTTCTGTTACGTAGGGTGCTGTCATATTTAGTTCTATGATTTAATTTTAATAGTAAATTCTAGGTCTCGACTGCGCTCGACCAGACAAATTTTTTCTATACCAAATCAAACTGCTCGAAATGATGATTTAAATGTTTTCGTTCTAATAAGTACCATTCATATTTATTCAATTCTCCAAATACCAAGTTATTCAAAATGGAATCTGGGTTTTCTTTGAAAAATGCTAAATACTTATAGCGTTGATCTAAAAATTTCTGTTTCGCGGTTTGAAGATCAGGGTGTTTTAACGTGTCTAAGGTGTCTTTTTCCAACAACGGGAAATTTGTGTTCTGCGGAAACTTTTTAAAATTATACAAACTATCCCGCACTTTGTCTAAAATCTTCTCAGGTGTTGCTACTTCAAAATCTTGAATTTCACCTGAAGCTATTTTATAGGTGTATTCCAGATGTTCAATCATGTGCTGTGGTGTCATGATTCCCCATTTTGGCTTGGTATCTTCCTTAAGTTTATCGAGACAAGATTTGATTTTCTCTGTGGTCATTTCGGTAAAAACTTCTTGTCTTTTCTCTACCATTGTTAAAATAGTAGCAATACACACCAACGGATTTTCTTTCTCTACGCCTTCGGGCAAAACAGCATTGGCTTCATCTACATTAGCGTCGAAAATTTCAACATACCACTTTACAATCCCACTAGGGTGCTCTTTTCCGCGGCTGTCTCTATCAACCTTTTGTTTACAGGTAAGGCGGACATACAAAGTGTCATTGTGATAAATAGGACGCAAGAATCGGATTTCTTCTAGTCCGTAATTGGCAGCTACCGGTCCTTTATTAGGATAAACAAAAAGACCGGCTGCCATGGAAATAATAAAATATCCATGCGCTGTACGTTTCTCAAAAATGCTTCCGTCTAAGGAAGTAATATCGGTATGCGCATAAAAATGATCCCATGTCAGATTTCCGAAGTTCACAATATCGGTATCGGTAACGGTACGGTTGTGTGTTTTTAGCGACATCCCGGGTTTGATATCCTCCCAATGATAGGAAAAAGGGTGTTTTTCGGTTTCTTTATAATCGGCTTTAGGCTGATAAATACCTGTAACCTCAGTTAAGGTAGTCGGACTTCCTTGTATGGCACATCGCTGCATATAGTGCTTGATACCACGCATACCGCCCATTTCTTCACCTCCGCCTGCGCGTCCTGGCCCACCATGGATTAATCCTGGCAGTGGTGAGCCGTGTCCTGTACTTTGCTTGGCAGATTCACGATTTAAAATTAAAATCCGTCCGTGATGGCTGGCTGCTCCTACTGTGTAATTTCTCGCAATGGTATCATCGTTGGTAACAATAGAACTGACCAAAGAACCCTTCCCCATTTTTGCCAAGGTAATGGCGTCTTCTAGGGTATCATAAGGCATGAGTGTGCTAACGGGGCCGAAAGCTTCAGTGATATGTGCAGCTTCGTTTTGCAGCGGATTGTCTTCGCGCATCAAAATTGGTTTAATAAAAGCTCCTTTTTTTGAATCTGCTCCGAGCGCTTCAAAATCGTCAAAATTTCCATAAACCATTTCGGCTGTTTCAGCAATCTTTGCCACTTGTTCTTTTACGCTGTTTCGTTGTGCGTCACTCACCAAACTTCCCATACGCACCTCTTTTAAACGCGGATCGCCAATAGTGACTTTATCTAACTGATTGGCAAGTGCTGTCTGCACATCTTCCAGTAGATTCTGCGGAACGATGATACGCCGAATGGCCGTACATTTTTGCCCACATTTGGTGGTCATCTCATTTCGAACTTCCTTGATAAAAAGGTCGAACTCTGGCGTTCCTGGAACGGCATCTTTCCCTAAAATAGCTGCATTTAAGCTATCTGCTTCCATCGTGAATGGTACAGACTCTTCTATAAGTTGTGGATGGTTTTTTAGTTGCCTTCCTATTTTCGCTGAACCAGTAAAGGTCACCACATCTTGAGATTGAACTGTGTCGAGTATATTTCTTGCCGTACCTGAAATAAGCTGTAGTGCACCTTCGGGCAGAATTCCTGAAGCGATAATTTCTCTAACAACAGCTTCTGTTAAGTATGCTGTTTGCGGAGCAGGCAATACCACGGCTGGCATTCCGGCCATCCAGTTTACAGCGCATTTCTCTAGCATGCCCCAAACCGGGAAGTTAAAGGCATTAATGTGTACCGCAACACCTTCTTTGGGCACCATGATGTGATGTGCCATAAAGCGCCCTCCACGGGATAAATCGATTGGGTCACCTTCTACGTGATACGCTTGGTTGGGAAACAATTTTCGAAGGGACGCATTGGCGAATAAGTTTCCGAAACCTCCTTCAATATCTACCCAACTGTCGCGTTTTGTGGCACCAGTACGGTAACTAATTTCGTAGAAAGCTTGTTTCTTTTTTGTAAGGTAGAGCGCAAGGCTTTTGAGCATATTTCCGCGCTGTTGGAAGGTCATTTTTCGCAATGCTTCGCCATTGTCTCGGCCATATTGTAAAATGGAAGGGATGTCAAGTCCTTCAACCGTTGTACTCGTAAAATGTTCGCCCGTAATAGAATCGTATACTGGAGCGCCCTCGCCCTGTCCGGATTGCCATTGGCCTTGTATGTAATGTTGTGTTTTGTTCATGGTTGTTTTTCTTTTGCGTTAGGGATAGAGGCTTTGTTGGAGCTCCTTTGCGTTGCTTAGACCTTTCGACTGCGCTCAAGGTGACAACGCAAAAAGCGACTGCCGAAAGCCCGACCACGCCCACGGCGTGGGAACGCCCTACACATTTGCATTTTCAATAATAGCGGCATATCCTTGTCCGACACCCACACACATGGTGATGAGCGCATATTTTTTTCCTGTCTCTTGCAGCTCTAGTGCCGCAGAATAGGCAATCCTAGCGCCTGTTACACCGAGTGGATGACCTATAGCAATTGAACCTCCATTGGGATTGATTCTTGGATCGTCATCTGTCAATCCCCACTCCCGGATACACGCCAGAGCCTGTGATGCAAAAGCTTCGTTTAGCTCTATAATATCAATATCTTCCATGGTTAGCCCTGCTTTTTCCAGTGCTTTGTTACTTGCTTCTACAGGCCCAATACCCATAATACGTGGCTCCACACCCACTACTGCAGAAGATACAATTCTTGCCAAAGGTTTTAAATCATATTTTTTTACAGCATCTTCTGAGGCAATAATGGTTGCTGCGGCACCGTCGTTTAGTCCAGAAGCATTTCCAGCGGTTACGCTACCTCCTTCTTTTTTGAAAGCGGGACGCAGTTTTGCTAAAATTTCTTTGGTTGTATTGGGTTTGATGAATTCATCGTCTTTAAATACAATCGGGTCCTTTTTACGTTGCGGAATTTCTACTGCCACAATCTCTTTTGCCAAGCGGCCATTTTTTTGAGCCGCTGCTGCTTTCATCTGGCTGCTGTAGGCAAAGGCATCTTGGTCTTCTCTTGAAATGTTATACTTCTCCACCAAGTTTTCGGCGGTATTCCCCATACCATCGGTACCGTACAATTCTTGCATCTTTGGGTTGATAAAGCGCCACCCGAAAGAGGAGTCGTACATCTTGCTATCGTTTCCGAAGGGTGAAGCACTTTTAGAAATCACCCAAGGTCCGCGGGTCATATTTTCTACCCCTCCAGCGATGAACACATCTCCGTCTCCGGATTTAATCGCTCTATTGGCGTGGATAATGGCTGAGAGTCCGCTGCTGCACAGTCTGTTGACTGTTTCACCGGGCACGGTGAAGGGCAGTCCTGCCAGCAGCAGCGACATACGGGCTACATTTCGATTGTCTTCACCGGCTTGGTTGGCGCATCCCATGATGACGTCGTCATAAGCTTCTAATGGGATACTGGCGTTTTTAGCTGCGACTTCCTTGATCACCAGCGCGCCTAAATCGTCTGTCCGTACAGCACCTAAGGTTCCTTTATAATTTCCTATGGGTGTTCTAACACCGTCTATAATATATGCTTCTTTCAAATCTTAAATTTTAAATGATAAATGTAAAATTTTACATTTTTTGGTTTTACATTCTAGATTCTATTCTTCCCATTTTTTAGAGGTTCGATATACCACACCTTTAAAAAGTGCAACCAATTGGTCGCCTCGTTTTACCTCCACAACATTAAATCCCACTTTCGTTTTTTGAAGGTCCACTGTTGCTTCGGCCGTAATGTAATCTCCTTCTTCCAGCGCTTCAATATGGTTGATGCTCGTTTCTATAGACACCGCATAATTTCCGTGGGTGTTCGCCGTAAAACCAAAAGCAGTATCGGCCAAGGAATAGGTGATTCCGCCATGGGCTTTGTTCATGCTGTTGAGCATTTCTTTACGGATAGTCATGCCAACTTTTACACGGCCTATTTCACATTCCAGAATTTCGATACCTAGCCAAGTGCTGAAAGCATCTTGTGATAGCATTTTATATGGAATTCTGTTTCCCTTCATTAATTTATTATGCTACATTTTAACCTCTCGACTGCGCTCGAGGTGACTTATTATTTTATTTAAAAAAGCTTTGGTTTTTCTCACGCATTCTTCGCAGTAACGGCGAACAACGATACCGATCTTCATGATACAAATTATACAGTGCATCCATCTTCTCGACGCACCAATCCATTCCTTTTTCATCGGCCCAAGCGAGCAACCCTTTTGGATAATTCACGCCTTTGGTCATGGCATTATCAATGTCTTTGGCAGATGCGATATTCAAAAACAGTGCATCTGCAGCCTCGTTAATAAGCATGACTAAAATACGTTCAAAAATTTCTGTTGAAAACTCCTTCTTATGGGATGCTGAATCAAGTTCAGCATGACGAGAAATGATTTTACCTTGAGCATCGTATTGATAATATCCTCTTCCTGACTTTCTTCCTAGGTATCCTGCTTCAGAAAATCGTTTTTGGGTGAAGGCTGGTTTGTACCGCGGATCAAAATAAAAGGCTGCAAACACGGTTTCTGTGACCGTATAATTCACATCATTACCTATAAAATCCATTAGTTCGAAAGGCCCCATTCTGAATCCGCCCACTTCTTTCATAGCCCTATCTATAGTTTCAAAATCGGCTATTCCCTCTTCGTAAATTCGCAATGCTTCCCCGTAAAATGGTCGTGCCACACGGTTCACAATGAATCCAGGTGTATCTTTGGCAACTGCAACTACCTTCCCCCAGTTTTTAATGGTTTCTTCGGAAATTTTAAGCGTTGCATCACTTGTTTGGATTGCCGGAATTACCTCCACCAATTTCATAAGGGGTGCTGGATTGAAAAAATGAATCCCAACACAGCGTTCTGGCTTTTTTAAAGAAGCTGCAATAGAAGCAATAGAAAGCGAAGAAGTATTTGAAGCAATTATACAGTCATCATCAACATATCCCTCTAATTCTTGAAATACCTTTTGTTTTACTTCTAAATTCTCAACAATAGCTTCGATGGTCATATTGCTATCTTCCAATTCCTTCAAAGAACTAACGTAGCTGATGTTTTCTTGGATTCGATGTTGTTCTTCGGAAGTGATTCGCCCTTTCTCCACCAAGCGATTCATGATTTTTTCGAGACTCGATTTAGCTTTATCAAGTGCCTCTTGTTTTAAATCGAATAATTTCACGTTGCAGCCAGCAGTTGCAGCTACTTGTGCAATACCCGACCCCATGGTTCCGGCACCTATTATTCCTACGTTTTTTATGTTCGTCATATTAAAAGACCCTTGGATGCTTCGACTGCGCTCAGCACAGGCAAACTCAGGGTGACATTGGTTATTATTTTCCTTTAAAATTCGGCTTACGCTTTTCAACAAAAGCAGCAACGCCTTCGCGATAATCTTCACTTTCGGCGGCTTCAATTTGTAATTTACCTTCGTTATACAATTGCTCATCCAAATCGTTCGTCATGGCATAATTAAGCAATCGCTTGGTCATTCCGAGGGCTTTTGTTGGCATTTTAGCCAATGTAATCGCTGTGTTTTGAATGGTTTCTTCGAATTCTTCTGCTAAAACTACTTTATAGACCATTCCTAAGCGTTCTGCTTCTTGAGCGGAGACTTTATCGCCCAGCATCATTAATGCTGATGCTTTTTGAAAGCCAATCAGTCGTGGTAAAAAATACGTTCCACCACTATCGGGCACCAAACCTATTTTACTAAATGCCTGAATAAAGCTAGCATGTTCACTCGCGATGACGATATCACAAGCCAAAGCGATATTGGCACCTGCTCCTGCAGCCACACCGTTCACTCCTGCCACAATCGGTTTTTCAATAGTTCTAATTTTTGAGATAATTGGATTGTAATGTTCTTCCAGAATTTTTTTGAAGCCTGGGTTTAATTCTGGGGTAGTGACTTCTTTTAAGTCCTGACCGGCACAGAAGGCCTTACCCGCTCCTGTAATGACAATGGCACGCACATCGTCATCTTCTTCACACGCATCCAAATGGTCTTGGAATTGGAGTGCCATCTCCCTGTTGAAACTATTGAATACCTCGGGACGGTTTAGGGTTAGTGTTGCAACACCGTTGGTTATTATTTTTGTTATTGGTTGGCTCATAAAATTTATTTTCTGTTTTTACCCCTTCCGGCTTTTTCCTAGAAAACGAAAAACCCACCTTCCCCAAAAGAGGGGAAGGAGCTTCTAAAGCATATTTATTTCAAACATTTAAAATAGTCAAATGGTTCCTGGCAGTCGTCGCATTGAAACAATGCTTTGCATGCCGTTGAGCCAAACTGACTTACCAAATGTGTGTTTGTACTACCACAGTTGGTACATTTTACTAATTTTTTATTTCCTAGTAGCGCCTCTTTATCGGCCGATTCTTTTAAAGGTCGCGCGATTCCGTATTCCTCCATTTTCCGAAGCCCTTTTTCACTGATCCAATCGGTGCTCCATGCCGGAGCTAACACCAAATCTACTTCGACCTTTTTCCCTTGCTTAGCGAAGGCAGCAGTAAGATCATCACCAATTACATCCATCGCTGGGCAGCCACTATATGTTGGAGTGAGCTTAATTTTAATAAGGCCGTTTTGCTCTACAGCTTCTCGAATAACCCCAAGGTCGAGAACGGTTAAAACCGGTATTTCTGGATCACTCACCTCTTCCAATGTCGGAATTAAATGGGGGTCGATATGTGCCGTTTGCGCTTGTGTCATTTCTTTTATTGCAGTTTCATTTATCCTCTCGACTGCGCTCGAGGAAACAACCTAGGTAATTCTGTTTTTATGTGAATTTCATCGTCTTTCAGGTTACCATTCCATGTTTGGATAGGTGCGTTGCATGTATTGCAAGTCGGCTAGCAGATACCCCATGTGTTCACTATGCACTCCTTTTTTACCACCTCTGATAAAGTATTTTCCTTCTGGAACCTGCAAATTGGCTTCTTTAAGCAAGGCAGTCACCTCATCGTAATACTGATTCTTAAAAGCGCTGGCATCTACTCCTATTCCTTCGGAAATCATCTTCTCATCAGATTCTGTAAGATCGAACAACTCGTCGGTATAGGTCCATAAATCGTCAATGGCTTCCTGCATTTTTTCATTGCTTTCTTCGGTACCATCGCCCAATCGTTTCACCCAATCGCCAGAAAAACGTTTGTGGTAACTCACCTCTTTTATTCCTTTTTTCGCAATAGCGGCCAAAGTTTCATCAGCACTATTGGCCAATCCTTGCATAAGCAGTAAATGGTACACATCAAAAAGATATTGACGGCCCATAACATAGCCGAAATGGGTATTGGGCTGCTCTACCAAGAGCACGTTTTTATAATCGCGTTCCAACCGCAAAAAGGCAATGTCGTCTTCAGACTTCCCTTCGCCTTGAATCTTTGCCGCGTATTGATAATAACTTCTTGTTTGACCGATAAGGTCTAATGAGATGTTAGTACCTGCGATATCAGTTTCTAGTGTAGGTCCGTGACCACAAAGTTCCCCAAGTCGTTGACCTAGGATTAGACTGTTGTCGGCGATACCGAGGATGTAGTTGTATAAATCTTTATTATTCATTGAGAATATTACTGAGTTTGTTTGAGACCTTTCGACTGCCAGCTCGAAAGATTCGTTCTGGCGGGCGCTCAAGGTGACAAACTATTACATGTGTTTCACTTCGTCTGGCAAATCATAAAAGGTAGGATGGCGATATACTTTGTCCTGGGCAGGCTCGAAGAGCTCCCCGTTATCAGCCGGATTGCTTGCGGTGATATGTTTACTCTCTACCACCCAAATACTCACACCTTCGCTTCTTCTGGTGTAGACATCGCGAGCGTTGGCAAGTGCCATCTCCGCATCAGCGGCATGGAGACTCCCAAAATGACGATGTTCCAATCCGTTTTTACTTCGTACAAATATTTCCCAAAGGGGCCAATTTTTTGACATAACGTTTGTTTTAACTTGCTTTCGCAACTTTTTTATTTTCTTGTTTATCGGCATACGCCATGGCAGCATCTCGTACCCATGCTCCATTTTCCCAAGCACTAACACGATCTTTCATGCGTTTTTTATTGCACGGACCGTGACCTTTCACCACCTGCCAAAACTCATCCCAATCAATTTCACCGAAATCGTAGTGACCAGTTTCTTCGTTCCACTTTAAATCTGGGTCTGGAATCGTGAGCCCTAATACATCTGCCTGTGGTACGGTTTGGTCAATGAATTGTTGGCGTAGCTCGTCGTTTGTTTTTCGCTTCAATTTCCACTTCATGGATTGTTCGGTATGGATAGACTCGGCATCTGTGGGCCCTAGCATCATCAAACTTGGCCACCACCATCTATTTAAAGCATCTTGCGCCATTTCTTTTTGTTCAGGCGTTCCGTTGCAAAGTTTCAGCATGATTTCAAATCCTTGTCTTTGGTGGAAACTTTCTTCCTTGCACACACGTACCATGGCACGAGCATACGGACCGAAAGAGGTGTTACACAACGGCACCTGATTGATAATTGCTGCCCCATCCACCAACCAACCTATGGCACCCATATCGGCCCAAGTAATGGTTGGATAATTAAAAATAGACGAATATTTCGCTTTACCTGAATGGAGTTGCTCAAAGAGTTCATCACGAGAAACACCAAGCGTTTCGCAAGCGGAGTATAAGTAGAGTCCGTGACCTGCTTCATCCTGAACTTTCGCCAATAAAGCAGCCTTTCTTCGCAAGGAAGGCGCTCGGGTAATCCAATTTCCTTCTGGCAGCATTCCTACTATTTCAGAGTGCGCATGTTGGGAAATCTGACGGATGTGTGTCTTCCGATATTTCTCGGGCATCCAATCTTTGGGCTCTATCTTTTCATCACGTGCAATGCGCGCTTCAAAGATTTCTTCTAGACTTTTTATTTCTTTCTCACTCATAATTCTTTATTTTAAAATGTCCTTACACATCAAAATCAACTTTAACTCGATCTGTAGTTGGCACCGCTTGGCAACTCAACACCAAATTCTGTGACACCTCTTTATCGTCGAGGGCATAATTTATTTTCATCTCTACGGCACCTTCCAACACTTCACATTTACAGGTACTACAAACGCCGCCTTTACAAGCAAAAGGTAGGTAGGCTCCTGCACCTAATGCGGCATCGAGTATATTGTCATACTCCTTAGTCATCGTAAATTCAAATTCTTTACCGCCGTCAACGATTACTACTTCGGTTCCTTCTACATTTTGTTTTGCCAACCGTTCTTGGCGGGCTATGTCTTCATCTGAAAGTCCTTTCACAAAGAGTTCAAAATGAATTAAATCTTTAGGCAAGCCAGCTTCAACTAAATAATTCGATACGAATTCTACCATTTTTTCTGGGCCACATAGAAATACCTCGTCTGTATCTGGGATGTCGATAAATGTTTTGGAAAGTACCGCCATCTTTTCGTCGTCAAACCTTCCGTTAAACAATTCGATATCGCGACGTTCTTTGGTCAGGAAATAGTAAATTTCGAAGCGACCAAAATACTGATTTCGAAGCTGTTCCAATTCTTCTTTAAAGATAATAGATTTTGCTGTTTTATTCACGTAAAACAGCTTACATGTTGAGTTTGGTTCTGACGCCAAATGCGCTTTTACCATGGATAAGACTGGCGTGATTCCACTTCCTGCGGCAAAAAACAAATAATTCTTTGCTTTTTCTGGACTTACTTCAACTCCAAAAGTGCCACTAGGCGCCATAACTTCAAGTGTATCACCCGCCTGTAAGGAATCGTTTACAAAGCTTGAAAATTTACCGCCCAATATTTTCTTAACAGCTACTTTCCATTCGCCATCTACGGGTCCAGAACACAAGCTATACGATCTGCGCACATCTTCTCCGTTAATATCAGCTTTAAGGGTAAGGTGTTGCCCTTGCCGGAATCTAAATTCTGTTTCCAATTCCGAAGGAACATTAAATGTAATCACAGAACAATCGTCTGTCTCTTTGTAAATGTCTTTTACCGATAAAGTATGAAAGGTCGCCACAAGCTATAGATTGCTAATTTATACGACAAAACTAACGATTGTTAGTTAAAACTGCAAGGAGTTTAACAAAAGCTAAACGATTCCTTTTAACAGTACTGACACCATATCTTTTTTCAATATATTCACGTCCATTTTTCCTCGCTTTTCGTTCCAGAGATACAACGTTCGTAAGGTAGAGAGAATTGAAAATAAAATCACTTCGGGATGATTTGGCCGCAAGCGTCCTTCATTAATGCCTTGTTTGATAATACTGCGGAAATTTTCTTCATAATCTTCACGCATCTTCACAACACGCTTTAGATCGTTGCCTTCCAAGTGCATCCAGTCGTTATTCAGGGCGGCGATGTTTTCGGCATACGTCACAGTAATGTCAATATGAAACTCGATGATTTTTTCAATTTTATTAATCGGAGAACTTTCTTCAGCCATTACAGTTTCCATCGCATTTGTAAACTCGATTGCGACACGAACGATAAGGGTAGACAAAATCTCTTGTTTACCTGAAATATGGTTGTACAAACTTGCCGCCTTCATGTTCATGGCTTGTGCAATGTCACGCATTGAAACTGCACTATATCCTTTCTCCTTAAAAAGACCAGAGGCCACGGCAACAATTTCTTCTTTTCGGGTAGATTTCATTAAAACGAAGATAAAAAAAAGCACCCAACCTGAAAGACCATCATAAAAGAAGCTTTTCAAAAGACATTAAAAAATGGCAGCAATTTGCCACCTTTGTTGTAAGTTATCGTTTATACTTCCTACTTTTGACACATGATTGAAGAACGCATTGAAACCAATGAACTGTTAGACAGGCTGCCACCACACCTGAAGCAGTACATAAAACCACAAAACTACGACCATTATACGCCAATAAATCAGGCGGTTTGGCGGTATGTTATGCGAAAAAATGTAGCCTACCTCAGTCAAGTTGCCCATGAAAGTTATGTAGAAGGGCTGCAAAAAACGGGCATTTCCATAGACCATATTCCGTCTATGTATGGAATGAACCGTATCCTAAAAGAAATTGGTTGGGCCGCTGTTGCTGTAGACGGATTTATCCCTCCGAATGCCTTCATGGAGTTTCAGGCGTATAAAGTCTTGGTCATTGCAAGTGATATTCGCCAATTAGAAAACATTGAATACACCCCGGCACCAGACATCATTCACGAAGGAGCGGGACATGCACCTATTATTGCGAGTCCAGATTATGCCGAATATTTGCGACGTTTTGGTGAAATTGGTGCAAAAGCTATTAGCAGCGCCCACGATATGGAGTTGTACGAAGCTGTGCGAACGTTATCTATTTTAAAAGAAGCGGAAGGTACTCCAGACACTAAAATTTCAGAAGCAGAAAATAAAGTAACCCAATTACAACATAAAAAAGTAACACCTTCGGAAATAGCCCTCATCCGTAACCTACATTGGTGGACCGTAGAATATGGCCTCGTAGGAACGGTAGAAAACCCAAAAATATATGGTGCTGGACTACTTTCATCTATAGGCGAAAGTGTATGGTGTATGCAAGAAGAGGTAGAAAAAAAGCCCTATAGCATAGAAGCTGCTTACCAAGATTTTGACATTACAAAACCACAACCACAATTGTATGTCACTCCAGATTTTGCCTATCTACAGGAAGTTCTAGAAGAATTTGCCAATACCATGGCGGTTCGGAAAGGTGGTTGGCGCGGGTTGAACAAATTAATTGAAAGTAAACAGTTGGGTACTATCGAAATTTCAACAGGTTTGCAGATTTCTGGCGTATTTTCAAGAATGATACGCAACGAAGACAACGAAGTGGTATATTTTGAAACAGAAGGAGAAACAGCCTTGGCATATCGAGAAACTGAAGTAATCGGTCATGGCGTAAGCAGACATCAAAATGGTTTCAGATCACCATTAGGCAAACTAAAAGGCATCAATTTGGCGATAGAGAATATGGGTCCGCGCGATTTGGCAGCCTATAACTTCTACGACGGCAAGCCCATCGAATTTGAATTTGAGAGCGGTATTAAAGTAAAGGGGATGAACGTCACTGGGATGCGTAACCTAAAGGGCGAACTCATGCTCATTCAGTTTACAGATTGTTTGGTGACTTACAAAGATGAAACGCTTTTCTCACCCGAAGATGGCGACTTCGATATGGCTGTGGGAAAAGAAATTGTTTCGGCTTTTGCTGGGGCGGCCGACTATCTGAGTTTCGATTTGGTAGCGCACCAATTAAGTACTTTAGGTGATACCAAAGCGCTTTCGGCTTCTGAAAAAGGGTTGAACAACCTATATGCACAGGTACGGGCAATTCGTGAAGAACAACCTCCAGCTGCCACAATTGAACCAAATGCTGATACCTTAAACGGAATATTCAAGAAAGTTAGCGAGCAGTTCCCGAACGACTGGTTATTGCCTCTTGAGGTTTATGAACTGACAGGAAACGAAGAGGTTTACGACTATCTTCAGCAATTAAAAGAAAAACGAGCTTCAGTAGCCCACCTCATCGATGGCGGCCTTCAGTTGCTTACCAAGAATCAGCAAGTATCTTAAACCAATGCGCAACTAATGCGCATAGACAATCACTACACTATGGGACTACTCAATTTTTTATTCGGAAATAAAACGAAGAACATTCAGGAATTTAAAGAAAGAGGTGCTGTTCTTTTAGATGTGCGCACAAATGAAGAATGGAACAATGGTCATATTGAAGGTGCTAAGCATATTCCCGTGCAGGAAGTTTCAGCAAAAATTTCAGAAATAAAAAAATGGGACAAACCTGTAATCACGTATTGTGCTAGCGGGATGCGAAGTGGCAATGCTGCCAAAACCCTAAACAAACATGGGGTTGAAGCGATAAACGGTGGTGGCTGGAAATCGCTCCAAAATAAATTATAACTTGATTTTTTCGAGCTGCGTTTCGGTTGAAATTTCAGTTTGGTTGTAACGTAGCGTCCACCCCATCGAGTTGGTTAAAATGTATATTTTCTGGAGCTCTGAAATAAGCCTATTTTCTGCATTCGAGACCAATTCGCTGGCCAATATCTTTTTGCGTAACAATGCTTCTACTTTTTTATTAATGACATTGTAATCTTTTGCTTCAAACTGGTTAAAATAATCTTGTGTCACATCGTAGTACTCGATATTCGGATTAATCTTTAGTTCGGGCTCAGGTATCTCTGTAATCGTAACGGTTTGCGTCTCTGGGTTCACTTTTGTCACAACTTTACTCAAATCGTATGATATGGTTGCTTCTGCGTTTACAACCACCAATGCTTTTTTATTGGCATCTATAAAACCCATTAATTTTTCGGTGTCTTCATATGTGAACACCTGCGCGTAATTACCTTCGGTAACAATAAGTTTCCCTACATTCTTTATTTGTTCTTCAATGAGTGAGGTATCGGCCTGCAACTGTTCCCGTTCGTCTTTTAAGTGCTCACAATAGCGCAAACAAAAAACAATGACCAATGCAATTACAATTCCCAGAAGTATCTTTCGCATGACAGGAAGTTTTTAGAAAGATACAAAAAACCAATACCCTTCTGTTATATTTCTTCCGCAGCATCAGAACCTTCAATATAAAGTGTTCGAGCAGTCGTAAAGGTATTATCGCAGATTACAAAGTTGATGGGTTCACCTTCAAACACTTCCGTAGATAACAAGAAGCCCAATGCCTGAAAGCTAATGTCCATAGACGTGTCTTCATGGTATTTTTCTTGTGTGACCATCCTAAAATTATAGATAGAATCTTTGGTGATCTGCACCGACTTTGAGCTACCATCTGCAAATTCCATTTCTTCCAAATAGGCACCAACGGCATCGGCTGTTTCTTTAGTAACTTCTTCGGTGTAATACACTTCGGTACCATTATAGGTCACTTTTTCGCCATACGAAGTACAGGCCATGAGCAACGTTGCTATTCCTAGCACTAAAATTCTCTTTATATGTTTCATAACTTTTAGTTTTTAATTCCTACTGGAAAATCTTGTCCAAACCCAAAACTAGATGGGTACTGCGGACTTCCCTTGTATTTTTCTGAAATCTCAGGCACTCTACTTTCAATATAGGCCTTGATTTCGTTTACTGTAATTCGGTTATCGCCGCTATCTGCCTTCCCGGAAAGCGCCTCTAACAATGCATAAGTGAAGACTCCATGGCCTAATTCGTCAAATTCTGTGGCAAATTGCTCACTTCCCGAAGCGGTAAGCCAATGGGTTCCTGTACTTCGCGCTAGCTGCGCTATGGCTTTTTCTTCCGCAGCACCACGTAGTGCCACAGTATTTAAAGCCCCAGCACTCTGGCATGCATCTAAAATGAACAATTGTTTCTGCGCCGGTATCCCGCTAGAAATCTGCTTCAACTCTTTAGCGGAAACTCCCTTCTGTTTTAGAGCGCCGTCATCTCCGTACAATTGGGTTACATCGTGCGGCACTAGATAGAACTCTTTTGAACCATCTTGCGCCACCACTCCATGTCCTGCGTAATAAAAAATAAAAATGTCTTGTGGATTTGCCGTGCTGGCAATTTGGGTAAATTTTGAAATAATATTGTCCCGAACGGCTTGATCGTTTTTTACTTCGTATACATGTACCTTTGAGGTGATATTTTTTACGCCATTCTGGATACTCTGCATAAAACTACTTGCATCAGCAACTGCGTAATTGAGGTTGTATTTTGGGTTTTTATAAGCATCGATACCCACCACCATAATATGTGCCTGTATACCTTTTGGCTGGTAATCTACCTTGGCTGGTTGGTATATCACTTCTAATTTGTCAGGTCTACTTTCCGTATTCTGCGAATTCACAGCGATGGCCACAAACTCATTGCTTCCTTCTACCAAGGCGATAGGGTACGTTTTTGTGTTCAAATTGGTGGGAACATCATCTTCAACTATTAAATTTCGTGTATTGCTAACCAATTTACCGTTTTGGTACAAGCGCAATTCTACAATTTTGTCGCCATTAGGGTTTCCTGTCAGTGTTATTTCTCCAGTCCCATTTTGGGTAGTAATGGTTTTTTTGTCGTCTTCAAGCACTAAATTTCTAGATCCTTCTTTATAGGAAACTTGAACTGTTGGGGCCTTTTTTAGGTTTTTGATATCGCGATCTGGTTTTTCTACCGTGCCGCCATTGATAATTTTATGCATCAACCGCGGAGTGTAAAAATTATCGAACACACTTTCTAAAGGAATACTTTGGTTTCCATTGGCAAAAGCAACGCGATCCCACGCACCTTGGGAACCATCGAACAATCCGTCTTGGGTATGTACAATCCATTCGTCATCTTGAAAAATATACATTCGTAATACTTCCTTATTTTCAAGGATGTCGATAAATTTTATAGCCCCAGATGCAGGCACTGCCACAATTGTTTCAGTAACAAACCCGCCGTCAAAATAGTCGAACATACTACTTTTAAACTGGTTCACCCGCTTGCCTGTTTGAACATCATACACCGAGGTTGGTAATTGGTAGCCGGTAAAAACGAGATATTGTTCGTTGGGTGACAATTCGCCCATCTTGATTGCTTTTCCTTGATCTATAGGAAATGTTCTTTTTATGGCACCCGTTCGAGCATCGACGATTTCCACTTGTTGAATCTCACCATTCACCAGCAATAGCTCTGCTCCATTATTAATATGGAAAGCAGCCGAATAACGGTCTGTCTTGGTCCACAACTCTTGCTTGGTCAAATAATCCAGATATATCAATGCTTGTCCGTCAAACTGACCCCCACTTTGGGTTCGTTCTGCGTACACCACATAATTTCCCGAAGGTGAAAGGTCTACCATGTGGCTGCCATAAGGGATTTCACTACCCACAAGTTTTACAAAAGATTCTGTGTTGTTGGCTACATCAACAATTCGCAAAGCACCTCCTCCCAAAGAGGCCATCAATTGTTTTCCTGGCTCAAAATCGTAGTGCTGTGCATTGGCAACATTTCGTATGACCGACGTTGCACTTTTGGCCTTTCCAGTCTCTAAAACCTGTATGGGTAGGTTTCCGTTGGGGACCGCATAAAATTTTCTATTTTCCGAATCTACTAATAGCTTGTTATACTGAATGGTATTAGCATTTTCAAAAGCATATTTTGTAAACCGCGTGGTTGCTTGGTTGAACAAAAACGAATACGGATGCCCATAATAATCTGTGGTCACCAACTCAGTTTCATTGCTGTTCTGGATGGTTTCAATATGGCTGGCTTCCATTAAGTTGAAACCATATTGGGTGATTGGCTGTGCTTCGTACCTTTTAAATTTGGCAAATGGCTTGGTCACGCCACTTTGAACATACAGCAAGTCACCGTCACTCAACATAGCACGTTTATCTTCTTCCCGATATATCTTCCCCATGATATATCCAGAATTGGCATCTAATTCTACCAACAAACTACTGCCAGGAGCCACCCATAGTGATTTTTTATCTTTGTTAATCGCCACATCGCCTCTGTAGGGAGTCACCGTAGCGTAGGGTAAATCTGCAGGAACGGTCTGCGACCATTGTTCTTCCTGCGTAAAATAATTATACCTATAAAGCGAAGCCTTTTTTTCATCGTAGGAATATTGTGCTATGATCGCATCCCCGTCATCCATCAAAGCCAACACATAGTCTTTAGTGCTTAAATATTTCCCCGTCTCAAATGAATAGAAATAATTTTCCATAAAATTCGTAGCAATCCACATATGTGAATTGGTACTGTTTATTTCAAAATGGCTGATTTCACCTTCGCCCGGAAAAACAGGTACTTGTGTAGTTAAAAATTCTTTGGCATTTTCATCCAGCACGTATAATGCCTTTGCTCCATTTACATCGTCTGCATACACCATTAAATACCCTAAATCTTCCACTTTATGAAAGTGCATCGAATGAATACGCCCCAACGGATAACGCCCAATTTCTTTAAAGGTCGTATTATCATAAACAAGTACCGTATTGCTCATCAAAACATAGGTCTTCCCGTCTTTTTCATTGATTTCCAAATCGCCTGCATAGCCACCCAAATCTTCGGTATGGTAGAGCAAGCCTGAATCTCGATTCCAAAATTTCAAGGTCTGGTCTTTATAACCATAGGTGACCAATAATTTTCTAGTGTTGTCAACGAGCGCGTACGTTGAGCCTTCTGCGTGCATACTTTGCACCACAATGTCTTGGTTTTGTGCTATTGCTGAAATCGTCACCAATAGCAATACGATTTTTAAAAGAATCTTTTTCATACTATTGATGTGTTATTTCAACCATTAATGGTACCACGTAACCTTGTGCACCTTCCTTTACCTCAAATCCTGGATTTCCAGATTGATATTTCACCTGACTTTTATCGATTAGCTTATCGCCTAATGCCGACTTAATTTTAGAAGTGAGCCCACCAGATGCTTGTTGCATTTTTGACAGCAGTTCTGCTTGGTTCAACTCTTGTTGGCTAAATAAAATGAGCAAATAATCAGTGCCTGGGTTATCATCCATTCTAATTACTTTTTTCTCACTCGGAAAGGCTAGTTCAGAATTGGCACCAATTAAGGGCGACATCCCGTCTTCATACGGCAATATTTTATTTATTTTTTGCGAAAGGTCTGTCGCAAAGGCGTAGATATAGCCTTCGTTTTCATTTTTAAGGTAAAATCTGAAACGCGTTCCTGAAGGATACCCTTGAGTCATTCTATACGCTACCAAATCTTCACCTTCTATATCATCTTCAACCACGAGATTTCTCGTAGAAATTCGGCTTACCTGCATTGGGCTACCCGTATTGGTCTCAAAACCCAAGCTTCCTTTTGGTAATTCGCCCGCAATGGGGTTTGGGTCTGGATCTGGAACCACCTCTGGTTTTGGGATGGGCGTCGGATTTGGTTTTGGCGTTACATCTGGACGCTTCTCTTCCTCCTTCTTTTTGTAGTAACTATACGGCTGTAACGCTCCCATGGCCCACTCTTCATACTCTGTGTAGGGCACCCAGATATAACCCGCATCACCCCAGCCGGTTCCCCAACTGTTCAGCAGTCTAAAAGCCCCACCTTCATAGTTATCATCATAGCCAATAACAACCATCGCATGGTAACCATGCTTCTTGGCCATTGTCCCTTTATCTTCAGGCTTTGCCCGCCAGACCTTCTGTGCTTTAAAAAAGCTTTCAGGAAGTTTCATCCCTAACAAAATAGGATATCCCTCAGCCAGTGCTTTTTTGGTGGTATTTGTTTTTACACCAGGTTCTTGCACATCAAAAAAGAACAAGGTTTGGTAATCGCGAATTCGATAATCGATGGCTTCCATCTGCGCCTCTTTTGAAATACTTGGATTGCACTGATACGGCAAGGTGTTTAAACTAGGCGCTCCAGCAACCTTTAGTGCCTCAAGGCCTAGTTTAGGATTGGCACCCTTGTTACACGCTATATCATCCTCCTTTTTAATAAGTGCATATACATAAGAAGGTGATAGTGCGTTGGCTGTAATTTCTTGTTTGTTGGTCATGTTACGGTCTTTTGCCAACATCATGGTGCGCAACCCGTATGCGGCTGCAAACGCTACGCAGGTTCCGTACTGGCCTTGGTTGCCTGGAGTAGGCGACCACTTTTCTAAAGAAACCGATTTTGGTAAATCGTCATAAGTTGCACTGGTAAATTGTGCTTTGTACGGAATGCTCCGGTACGACTCTTCGTCCCAATCCATACCCATTGGGTACTGTTGGGCAAACATAATTCCTGTTGCGAATAGCAATAATAAAGTAAGCTGTCTCATGATGTCTGATTTTTACAGAAGTAAAACTAGGCGAGAACAGCGCACAAAAAAATAGGGCAGTTGCCCTATTTTTGTAAACTTAACTGAATTTCAACTTCTTAGAGGTCGTATTTAATCACTAACATCAGAATTCGAGGTAACACAAAATATTGTGACGTCGTATTGAATTGCTCATTAAAACTATCTTGGTTGGTAAACTCAGTATTCAAGATATTATCTGCTTGTATTCTAAATTCCCACGGGCTGTCACCTTTTTGATAATACAGATTCGCATTTAGAAACGAAAAGGTGTTGTCTATAGTTTTGGCATCATCTGTATAATTGTAATAATCCCATTCGGCGCTCAGCGTAAAATCTTTTAAGAAATTGATGTCTACATTGGCGTAAGGTCGTTGAGTATAAAACGTTTGCTCACGTCCGCCATTGTCATAATTGTTCACGGTAAGGCGGTACCCCACTTCAAAATTTGGCCATTCCCTAAAACTACTGCGTACACTTCCGTTATAGCTCTGTGTGAGACTTTCGCTTTCTAAAACTGCGTTGTTAATCAGGTTAAACGACTTGTTTAAAGCAACATTCCCCTGTAAACTAAACTGCAACTTTTTAACGCGCTTGCTAAATCTTCCGAAGGCTGAAATGGTCTCGTCCGGAAAATTGCTGTCAATATTAAATGGGCTGCTCACTTGGTTAATTGCAATCAACTCTGTATCACTTTTAAATCCGTTAATACGTCTGGTATAGTTAATATTTCCGCTGATATTGGTGTAGTTAAACAGATTAAAACTAAAATACGTTAGGTTATACGAATGTGAAAGTGAATTTTCTAAGTTCCTATTTCCGCGAAACAAACGGTTGTAATTGCTAAATACGAATGCTTCTGCATAATCGTTCACATCTGAATATTGTGCATTTATCGAATAGTTAAATCGTAAACTCTCACTCTTCTTGATATTCCAGATTGCATTAAAATCGGGCAACACCATCCAGTCGTTCTGGCTGTTTTCGGTCCCCAATTGGGTATCTTTTAAATCGTAGTTGTGCAATGTTAGCCCCGGCGTGAAAATAAACTGTCCCGTCTTCACTTTGTAATGGGCGCCTAAAAATGCATCGGTAAAGGTGTAATTCACGTCGTTCACCAACGGCAATTGCTCCCCGTCTATAGGTGGCGTTCGATTAAAATTAATTTGATTGCCATTGTCTAATACCTGAAAAATATTTGAGTCGAACAATTGGTTGCTGTAGGTTGTACCCAACGTCAGGTTTAAATTACTTGTATTGTTCAACACATAGTAATAATCAACTTTGGCATCTAGTTTATTGGTGATGACGTTTTTTTGCTGATTGGTATTGAAACGATTCTGGGTGGTATCTGCGGGAATGATTCCCGCAAAAGGTAAAATATCTGTAATCGCGTTGTAAAACGGGTCTTCATCTTGGTATAAATGCTGAATTTGCCCTGCAAAAATATTCTTATCGTCTAAGGTGTAATACGCATTTACATTCTGGTTGATAGATGCTGGCTTGTTTTCTAGATTTTCTTCAATATCGTTGGTCACACCTTCAAATTGCGATAAGGTATTGTCTTGCTCGGTTACTTTTGAAGTCTTTACCAATGCGTCATAATCAAGCTGAAAGTTGGTATTTGGTTTGTAAACACTGCTTAGTTTTAGCATGGCCAACTGGCTGCGTTGGTCGCTGGTACTTGCCGTAGTTTCTGTAGTTCCCGAAGCGATGTATTGGCGAATAGAATTAGTGACGATATTGGTTCGGTTGTCTGATAAAATTCCGAAGCCACTTAAATCTAAGGTATTCGATGCTTTCCAACTGAAATTCCCTGCCAAGAACTTGGTTTCTATTTCATTGGCCCGATTGTTCTGGGCAACTGCAAACCCCAAGTCGCTTTCATTGATTGAAAAATTTGTACCGCCACCTCTGTTGAAATTTCTGAACCCTCCGGTAAAGTTGAAATAATCACGAAACGTAAACGGTACTTCCCCTATATTGTTGAAATCGGTGATAAAATTTAAACTGTACTCCGGACTGTAATAAAACAACTTCGGATGAGCGAGATATCCTACCTCATCTTCTCCTACGGTACCACCACCGGCGGTTACCTCACCAAACCAAAAATTCTTTTTTCCTTCTTTTAAGCGAATGTTAATGGCTACATTGTCCTGGTCGTTTCCGAGTCCGCGCATTTGTCCAACCTCGTTGTAATTCCGAAGTACTTCTACTTTATCTACGGCGTCGGCAGGAATATTTTTAGTTGCGAGTTTTGAATCGCCATCAAAAAAGTCTTTTCCTTCAACCATGACCTTTTGTACGGTCTTCCCTTCTACCTGAATTTCTCCATCTTCATTCACTTCAACTCCGGGTAACTTTTTCATCACATCGCCCAATTTACGTTCGTCTCCCGTGGTAAAGCTATCGGCGTTGTACACAATGGTATCACCTTTAACGGTTACAGGCATTTCATAGGTAATTTCAACACCATCTAATTCTGCAGCAAGCGATTTTAGCACAAAATCGAGTGTAATATCATCACCATCTTCCGGTACAGTCACACTTTTTTCTTGGGTATTATACCCTAAAAAACTTGCTTTTAAGGTATAGGTTTCGCCCTTCGGGAGATCTAATTGGTACATCCCCTTTTCGTTGGTGATTCCATACGATTCTATAGCACCGCTGCTCGTTACCGTAGCGACCACATTTGCAAACTCTAAAGGTTGTGAAACTGTATCTTTTATGATCCCGCGCACTTTAATGCTTTGGGCCGTAACGGTGCATAGCGATAGCAATGCAATGATTACAAAAAGGAGTTTTTTCATAGTTAGTTAGTTGGTATGCCCGTTGGGCAAATATGTTTAATCAAATATTAGAATCCGCGTCGGCCACCACCTCTACGACCGCCACCGCCTCTAAAATTCTCACGCATTTCATCCATTTTTTCTTTGATGATCTTATTGTATTCTTCGCGTGTCACTTCTTCGCCTTTTTCAGGTGCTTCAATGGCGTCGCCGGCTTTAGTACTCAGTACAATTTTCGAACACAAGATGGTGGTTCTGTACACATTTAGCTCAAGAATAAGACCTGGAAGTCCGGCGTATTCTCCCGGACCGTTACTCACAGGAATCTGTGGCGTAAACCAAGCTGTCACTTCAATTTCTTTCGGAATTTCAATATTGTCCATCGGGTCATCACTCTTTTCTTCTTCATCTTCAGAAGCAGCTTCATCGCCTTCTTCTGAATCTTCTTCAATCACTTTTTCAGTCTCTTCAGATTTTTCTTCGTCTTTCTTTTTGTCACGATCCCTTCTTCTAGGACGTGCCATACTATAATCGTTTTCGTCAATTTTCTTGATGGCCGTAGCTTTTACTGCTAGGTAATTTCCGATCATCTTTTTCTCATCGGTCACCGTCCATTCAAGATTGGTAATCGTGTCATTTATCAAAAACTGCTTTCCGAAGAACTCTCGCTCTTCCAGAATCTGATTGTTTTCTAAATTCTTGTATTGGGCACCTGCCGAAAAGCTATTCATCATCATTCCGAAGCCACCCCCGGCACCTGCTTCTAACTTTTCCTCTTCTTTATAAATCGATTCGTTTTTGTTGAAAGTGAGAATGTAAGTTTTCTCTAACATGCTCTTCATACGTTCAGCGATCATTTTCTTCATCTGCTCGCTCATTTCACGACCGCCAAAGTTTTCCATGTCTACGGTAGTCTTCGACTCGTAATAGGCCTTGCCGCTAATATCTTGGGCCATTGCGCCAAAAGTGAACAATAGAACAGCTAAAAAGGAATAAAGTTTCATAGTAAAAGTATTTTGTGTCTAGTTAGTACCAAGGTACCGCTTTTGTTACAAAATTCTTAGACTAATTATTTTGGCGAAGGTTTCATTGCCATGGTTCCCTACCCGCCAATTCGTATCTGTACTTGTTGCCCGTCACCTCGACGGCCGTCTCCTTTAAACCGCTCCATCATCTCATCCATCTTTTTTTGTTGAATCGTTTCGTATTCTTTTTGTGTCACTTCTTTACCTGTAGTTGGCAAATCTATTTCAACCGGTTTGTTAGGATTAAGCACGATTTTGGAGCAAAGTATGGTAAGGTCGCCATCATTTATTTCTAGGATGAGCCCAGGCAGCCCCCAAAATTCACTGGGTCCGTGACCTAGCGGAATGTCTAGCGTATACCAAGCAGTGGTCGTCCGCATTTTTTTTTCTTGAACAATACTATCGTTTTCACTACTCATGAATTGTTCTGAAACTTCTTCGGTAAACGTAGCTTTAAAACACGTATAGTTTCCGATGTTCTTAGTTTCCTTCCCCAACACCCAATCACGTTTTTGAAGCGTGTCTTTTATAAGGAATGGTTTCGACATAATTTCAGTCTGCGTTCTGAAACGGTTATTCTTTAAATTTCGGTACAATACATCTGCTCCGCCAGATACCATAATCTGTATGCCTCCCGCTGCTGCTTTGGGTGAAGGTTTTTCTAGACTCTCTACCTCTTCATATAACGATTCGGCGCCTTTAAAAGTTAGGGTATACTCGCGCTGAAACTGTTTCTTTAACTGCGCTTGTATGCTCGCCTGCGTAGCGTCATCCATGTCGCCCTCCATTTTTAGATCTACCTTCCGATCTGTTTTATAGGTAGCTATTCCTTCAAACTGTTGCGCCCAAGAAGTGGCAAACAGGCAGAGAAACAGACCAAAACTTAAGATACTTGTTTTCATGATTATTGGTTTTAAAATTGAACACCACAAAGATTAGAAATTATACCTCTTAGTTGTGTTAAGCACTGTTAACGAGTGTTAACCCATTTGTGTACACTACAGTTACGCACTACTTTTACCATATGCAAAATCGCCACTACAACACTATTTTGTTTTTTATCGCTACGACTATTGTCGTTACATTGGCCATTCAAGGGTATTGGAATTACAAAAACTACCAAGCTGCGAAACAACAATTTATCAATGAAGTTCAAATTGCATTAGACAAAGCCGTAGACACCTATTATGCAGAATTAGCAGAAGAGAATATTTTGGGCATTTCGCTTTCTGAAGAGGCTAGGCATATGGAAGTGGGCAAACTAGACAGCATCTTTATTGAAATAAATGAAACAATGCAAGACCATTCTGGTATTGCCGATACTTTTGACCTTGAGCTTATAGACCGTAAAAAAATGAAGTCTATTTCAGTTTTTTCAGGCGATGCCAACTCCAATTATGATACGTTGTTTAAAAAGCTACAGGTAAATGATGATGTTCGGAAATCGTTTGTAAATTGGAAAACCAACCAAGATAGTCTTATTAACAACCCCTTAGCCACGCTCACCACACGAGTTGTATATGCTATTAAAAACGACTCCCTAGAATTACCTGCTTTAGACACCCTAGTGGCAGCAGAATTGCTTCGGAAAAGGATACCCACTTCGTACAGCTTGCAGTACATGCCAAAAAAAGGCTCAAAACAAACCGAAACCATTGGTCATATGGCAAATAATGCCCTTACGACAACTGCTACTTCAACGTTCTTGCCTGAAGGCAGTACACTCTTGCTAGCGTTCAACAATTCTGCCCTGGTGATTCTAAAACGAAATAGTATCGCATTTTTATTGTCTTTACTTTTCGCAATTGCAGTCATTGCTTGTTTGTTGTATTTGCTGAAAATTATACGACAACAAAAACAATTGGCTGAAGTTAAAAATGACCTTATCAGCAATATTACACACGAATTTAAAACGCCTTTGGCAACCATCGGTGCGGCTGTTGAAGGCATACAAACCTTTAACGAAGCCAATGACCCAGAAAAAAATAAACGGTATGCTAAAATTTCCGAAGTGCAAGTTCACAAACTCACCGGAATGGTAGAAAAACTGCTCGAAACCGCAACCTTAGACAGCGAACAATTACAACTAAATAAAGAGCCAACAGATCTTGTAGCATTGCTACAGAATACAACCAACAAAGAAGCGTTTCTAGCCTCGGGCAAAAACTTACTTTTTACTACCAACGAATCTGAATTGATGCATGACATTGATGTGTTTCACTTTGAAAACGCCCTGAATAACCTCATCGATAATGCAATAAAATATGGTGGAAATATTATTGAAATGAGCCTGAAACGAACAACAGGAAACATTGAGATTACTATTTCAGATGGCGGAAATGGGCTTACCACAGCTGAAAGCAAGCAAATATTTGAAAAGTTTTATCGCGTGCCAAAGGGAAATACGCATGACGTAAAAGGGTTTGGTATCGGACTCTATTACACTAAAAAAATTGTTGAAAAACACGACGGTACTATCTCTGTTTCTGTAAAACCAACCACCTTCACCATTCAGTTACCAACATGAACCAACCGATAAAAATATTGCTTGCCGAAGACGAATTGGCGCTGGGGACCATTGTAAAGGAAAGCCTAGAAACTAAGGGTTTTGAGGTGATCCATTGTGAAGATGGCGTGACCGCTCTAGCACAGTACAAGCTCGCCGCACCCGAAGCTTTGGTGTTAGATGTGATGATGCCCAAAAAAGACGGATTTACACTTGCAAAGGAGATACGAGCTATAAACACACAAGTTCCTATTATTTTTCTCACTTCTAAATCGCAGACCAAAGATGTGGTGGAAGGTTTTGAAAGCGGTGGCAACGATTATCTGAAAAAGCCGTTTAGCATGGAAGAGCTCATCGTTAGGCTAAATAGTTTGTTACAGCGAAAGCAACTTCAAGCAGCACAACATGACATCTACATTGGGGCTTATACGTTTCAGTTTAAGAAGCAAACCTTACAATATAAAGATGAAGCGGTAGTGTCGCTCACCCACCGGGAAGCGCATCTGTTGTTCCACCTCAACAATACTAAAAATGAAGTGTTGAACCGATCGGTAATCCTAAAAAAACTTTGGAACAATGACGACTTTTTCTGCGCCCGTAGTATGGATGTATTTATTTCGAAACTTCGGAAAAAACTCAGTAAAGACGAAACTATACAGATCATCAACGTACGTGGTTACGGATATAAATTGGTGTACTGATTATGGCGCGTATTTTGTACCTTGCCATGTATGAAATTTCTTCTGTCCTATTTTTTATTGGCAGCCACTATGGGTTGGGCCCAAGCTCCTAAAGCTACATTAACTAAGGCTTTACAGGCAGAAACCTACATAGGCACCGACGCCTACACCAACCAATATTTTATCGATGAAATGGCCTTTTACAAACAAGGTCCAGACGGGAAGTATGTTTTTAAAGATTTTTCATTAGGTCCGCTGAGCAAAGTCGACATCATCAATCCGTTAAAAATGATGCTGTTTTACAATCAAACCAACACGGTGGTTTTTGTAGACAACCGACTGAACGAAGTGGAGCGCATCAATTTCAATAATTTACCGCGATTTGTAAACATAGCCGATGCAGGAAATGCTGGAAATAACAGGGTTTGGCTCTTTAATATCGACTCCCAACAATTAGAATTGTACGATTACAGACAACAACGTGCCTTGCAGACCTCCTTGCCCGTTGCGGGAACGTTGGTAGGCATGGCCAGTAATTTCAACTATTGCTATTTATTGTTTGAAGACAAGCTGCTCACCTTCAACGTGTACGGAAGTTTTCTTTCTGAGATTGAAATTTCAGGGGCTTCGAGTATTGTGCAAAACGATGAAAACGTATGGCTAGTGAAAGGAAATGAAGTGTTCACCCTTGCTGAGCCCGGATTGCATTCGCCTAAAAAACCTTCCGAAGAAAAAAAGGTACCGTTGCCCGAAATTACCGTAAAACAGTTGCACCTTACGCAAGATTTCCTGTATATTTATGACGGAAAAACACTCCACCAATTCGCGAACAACCCACCAAAGAAATAACCACATGCACGTTGCTATTGCAGGAAACATAGGCTCTGGAAAAACCACACTTACCCGTTTACTTTCAAAACATTATAAGTGGAAAGCCCATTATGAAGACGTAGAAGACAATCCGTACCTAGACGATTTCTATAATAGTATGGAACGTTGGAGTTTTAATCTGCAGATCTATTTCTTGAACAGCCGTTTCCGTCAGATTTTAGATATTCGAGAAAGTGGCAAAAAGGTAATCCAGGACCGAACTATTTACGAAGACGCCTATATTTTTGCTCCCAACCTGCATGCCATGGGGCTTATGACCAATCGTGACTTTGAGAATTACCGTTCGCTGTTCGATCTTATGGAAAGCGTTACTGAAGGACCAGATTTACTCATCTATTTGAGAAGTAGCATCCCGAATTTGGTAAACCAAATCCACAAAAGAGGTCGCGAATATGAAAACAGCATTAGTATCGATTACTTGAGCCGTTTAAACGAGCGCTATGAAGCCTGGGTGCACGACTATGACAAGGGCAATCTTTTGGTGATCGATGTAGACCATATCAATTTTGTAGACAAACCTGAAGACCTCGGCACCGTAATCAATAAAATAGACGCGGAACTGCATGGGCTGTTTTAAACGACCGTTGCCATCTTTCGCTTATTTCTATACTCGGCAACACCCGCTAGAATGCCGCATCAATAACTTTTAGCAATTTGGCACCATTTATTTTGCCTTAAAACTTAACATTTCAGCAACACCCTATGGTTTTGTTTATGACGACTTTTGCATAAACTAATTAAACGCGCTATTGCTAAGGGCGCACTACCATGGCAAAATTATATAATTCGAAATATTACCACCGAGATCTCTCTTGGCTCCGCTTTAACCATCGGGTGCTGCAGGAAGCAGCAGATAAGCGAAATCCGCTCTACGAACGCATCAAGTTTCTCGCTATTTTTTCCTCGAATTTAGATGAATTCTTTAAAGTTCGTGTAAGTGATATTCGGCAAATAAAAACGATTGAAAAACCGTTGCGAAAAAAGCTCATCACCAAACCGAACAAAGTGCTGAAAGAAATCAAGAAGCAGGTGGAACTGCAACAAGAAGAATTTGGCAGTATTTTTAGTTCGGAAATCGTCCCAGAACTTAAAAAAAATAATATTCATCTTATCGGCCATTCTGAATTTACAGCCACTCAAAAGGAAATTGCCAAAACCTACTATAACGAAACGCTAAAGGATAAAATCACCATTAGTCGGTATGCTACTTCAGATGAAAACAAAGTGTTTATCGAAAACGAGGCACTGTATTTAACTACACAGTTGAATGAAACCGAATTCGCAGTCATCAATATTCCTCAAGAGGAACCTCGATTTTTTACCTTTCCGAAGCAAAACGGAAAACATTACATCACTTTTATAGACGACGTTTTAAAATACAATCTGCGACAAAACCCAAAAATGGAGCAAGACATTACGTTCTATAGCATAAAAACTTCCCGTGATGCCGAGCTTTATATTGAAAATGAACTCTCTGGGAATTTAGCTGAAAAAATCAGAAACTCCCTCTCTAAGCGCGACACCGGCCAGGCAACGCGACTGCTCATAGACAAGCGCATGCCCGGATCATTTCAGAATATCTTAAAAAAAGCACTCGATGTGTATAATGCAGATATTGTAAATGGTGGTACATACCACAACTTTAAAGATTTTTTTGCGTTTCCCAACCCTACAAATACCACACTAAGCAACGAAACACTTCCACCTCTCCCCCACCCTGTTTTAGCGAACTGCGAATCGATTCTAAAAGAAATTGAAACGAAAGACCAGCTGCTTCATTATCCGTACCAATCGTTTGAACCACTTATAAAACTTCTAGAAGAAGCCGCTACAGACCCAGAAGTCACCACCATTAAAATGACCATTTACCGTGCTGCCGATGAGTCACGGCTTAATGATGCGATTGTTACTGCCGCCAAAAATGGTAAAAAGGTGATTGTTTTTATTGAAGTAAAAGCACGTTTTGACGAACGGAATAATTTAAAATGGGGGCAAATTTTTGAAGAAAACGGAGCTACGGTAATCTATAGCTTTCCCGATATAAAAATTCACAGTAAAATTCTGTATATCGAAAAAGAAAACGAAGACGGGAAAAGCAGATATGGCTACATTGCGACTGGAAATTTTAATGAAAAAACGGCCACGCTTTATACCGACTTCGGCTTAATGACGAGCGACAAAAAAATTACCAAAGATCTGAATAAGGTATTTTTGGTATTACAACAGAAAATTCTGGTACCCAAGACCAAACGATTGCTTGTTTCCCCTTACACCACCCGAAGTGGCTTTACAGAATTGGTACAAACTGAAATGCAATTTGCCCGTGCAGGACAACCTGCTAGCATTACGCTTAAGATGAACAGTTTGGAAGATAAGGCAATGATTAAATTGTTGTATCGTGCTAATAACGCCGGAGTTAAAATCAGGTTGTTGGTACGCGGAATTTGCTCATTGGTGCCCGGTGTGAAGGGACAGAGCGAAAACATTTTCATCACTTCGGTGGTAGATCGGTTTTTGGAACACGGGCGCGTTTACATCTTCGGAAATAATGGCGATCCGAAAATATTTATTGGTTCAGCAGATTGGATGAAACGAAATCTGAGCCACCGAATTGAGGTGGTAGCTCCTGTTTTGGATGATGACCATAAACAAACAATTTTAGAACTCATCGATTTGCAATTGCAAGACAATGTAAAAGCACGTATTGTTGACAGTAAGCAATTGAATGAATACGTCACTACAGATGATCCTAAAATCCAATCGCAATTAGCTACGTACGATTATTTTAAGGAAATTATTGAATAAATCCATGTTCACGAGCATGCACAATGGCTTCTTTACTGCTCTTTACCAGTAGTGCGGGAACTGTTTTATAACTTTCAAACAATCCCTGAATACGCAACACCCGTTTTTTGTGCTTCACGCTACGAATATAAATGGCTAAAATACGATTGGGGAACGCTTCGGAGATTTCAATATAAATATCAGGATCGTGTTCTCCACCATCACCAATCAGGATAAATTTTCGTTCGGGATAGGTGTTTAAAATGTCTATGATTTCTTTTTGTTTTTGTGGCTTCTCATCCGGTTCCTTTTTTCCTCGAATCTTCGAAAAATCACGCAACAAAATCGGCCCTTTCGGAAAATTATTTTTCCGAAGAAATAACTCTAAATATCGGTAAAGATTCCATGGGCTATGGCTCACATAGAAAACAGGATTTGCTTCTTCTCCAGATTTTCCCCTATGCAACAAATGATAAAACGCAGCTGCCCCTTCTAGCGGGCTCCTACTTTCAGCATTTTTAAAGAAGGTATTGAAAATTAAGCGCCATTTTAACCGTGACGTAACGCCTGTGTGCAGAATTGTATCGTCTATATCGCTGATAATTCCAAAGCTACTATTGGTAGAAGGGATTAAAATTTCACCTGAAAAACTATTGTCATTCTGAATGATTCTATCTGGAAATTGGGTTTCAAAAGACATCTGAAACTGAAGCCAACCTTCAGAATTGGTCATTGTATCTAAGCCTTCCATTGTTTCTTTCACCTTAAAATATCCGCTTACATTGCTATGGGTATACAGCGTTGAATCGTCTGGAAACGTTATACGCAGTTTTGCATTTGGGATTTCATCGGTCTCAAAACGTTTCCAAGTATTTTTCAGCAAGTTGAAAAAGCCGCGTTTGGAAAGATCTATATTCTCGTCTTCTAATGCCCTACCTCTTGTGTAGAAGTGGTTTACATCTCCATAACTCTGAAATGGAATGATTTGTAAAGGATCGTCTTTAAATAGATTCATGTAGATAAGTTATTAAAAGTGCCATCCTTCTGGCCATAACCACATTAACAGCAACCCTGCAACGATAGAAACTCCAAAAGATAAGCCAACCCATTTCGCCAATTTTTTGGTGCCGAGCGTGGCCGCCATACCCCCTTTAAATACAAGATTAGACAGTGAAGCTAACAAAATAAGTCGCCACCCGCTATTGGTTTCAAGCCCTCCGTCTTTCATAAGTTGTGACAATGATAAGGTAATCGCATCTACATCGGTGAGACCGCTAATGATCGAAACCACATATAATGCTTCGTTCCCAAAGGTTTTTTTTGTGAAGGCAACTGCTAATAGAATCAGTCCGTACAGCAGTCCGAAAATCAGTGCACTCTTAAATTGTGCAGGATTTTTAGGTTCGGGCATTTCATTGTCTTCGGAAGTATCTTTATTAATAAAATAAAACAATCCTACACAGATAAGTGCCATAAAGATAAATTCTACAATCAGTGGTAGGATGAGTTTTGGTAGCAATTCGGGGATAACAATACCAATTTCGAATATAATACGCACTAATGCTATTGTTGACGCCGTCATGATTACGAAGGCTGCCATTTTACCAATATTTTTGGCATCAGTTGTTTTTCGAGCGTAACTCACTGTGGTAGCAGTACTACTAATGAGACCGCCCAAAACACCATTTGATATGATGCCCACTTTTTTACCTACAAATTTATAGATGAAATATCCTACAACGCTAATCCCCACAATTAAGGTCACCATCATCCAAATATTTCTAGGGTTGAGCACATCTAACGGACCAAAAGTACGGTTGGGAAGAATAGGCAGGATAATGAGGGAAATCCCTGCAAAGGTCATGATAGCAGCGAGGTCTTTATCTTTTAGGGTGTCTATAAAATTATGCAGCCGTTCTTTGATATATAAGAGTACTGCCATGGTTCCTCCTACAATTACGCCAATCACTTGACTTCCCAACACCAAATAGGCGCCTATGGCAAAAGTAAGTAATGCGGCTACCTCGGTAGTTTGCCCAACGTCGGTATCGTTTAACCTTTTCAGTTTAACCACATTGGCCATAACGAGTAATGCTGTGAGTGATAAACCAATTGCGGGAAGTATATACGGATTGTCGAAATCGCGCGTTAGAAACCCTGAAACCACTCCAAGCACGGCAATGAGCGTGAAAGTGCGCACCCCTGCCATTTTATTATCGGTATGCTCGCGCTGCAGACCAATTAAAAGGCCGATACCAAAGGCAATTCCAAGTGTGGTTAGGTCGTCATAATTCATGGTCTTGTGAAGTTAAAAAATTCCATAAAAAAACCCCGCCAAATTGGCGGGGTTTAGTAGTTATTTAACTATCTAAATCGTTAATTGGAAGTCTCTTCAATTTTAACTTCTTTCACCACTTTCGCTCCTTTGTTCACTTTTACTTCAACATCTTTTAAGGCTTCAACCTGAGCTTTTACCTCAGCTTCGGTGCCTTCAAATGTTTTGGTCTCAGTAGTTGTTTCACCGTTCTTGGTTGTTTTTATGGTCACTTCAGCAGTAGTTACATCACCTTCAGTAGCCATTTCAACCATCACATCTTTAGAAATTTCAGTACGGTCTGCAACTGCTACTTGAGTTGCTTGTTTGTCTGTAAGAACCGTTTTATTTCCATCTTCATCAATAAAAATCATTTCTTCTGAGGTAGCTGTTTCAGCATCTGTAGCTGCGCCATGACCTCCCAAGATAGGAGCAATTACCAATCCGACCAAACAAGTTAACTTAATCAAGATATTCATAGATGGGCCTGACGTATCTTTAAACGGATCACCCACGGTATCTCCAGTTACGGCTGCTTTATGGGCGTCACTTCCTTTATAGGTCATTTCACCATTGATCATTACACCCGCTTCAAACGATTTTTTAGCGTTGTCCCAAGCACCACCAGCGTTATTTTGGAAAATAGCCCACATTACACCACTCACACAAACACCAGCCATATAACCACCCAAAGGTTCAGCACCAAATAACAATCCGATGACAATAGGCGTAATAATGGTAAGCAACCCTGGCAAGATCATTTCTTTAAGTGCCGCTTTGGTTGAAATATCAACACATTTGGCATATTCAGGAGTTCCGGTCCCTTCCATAATCCCTGGAATTTCACGAAACTGACGACGAACTTCTTGTACCATTTCCATGGCAGCTTTACCAACCGATTTCATCGCCATCGCTGAAAACACAACTGGTATCATTCCCCCTACAAACAACATCGCTAACACATCTGCCCGGAAAATATTAATTCCGTCGATACCCGTAAAGGTTACGTAGGCGGCAAACAATGCCAATGCAGTCAATGCTGCAGAAGCAATTGCAAATCCTTTTCCAACTGCTGCCGTTGTATTTCCTACAGAATCTAAAATATCAGTTCTTTCACGTACGTGCGGTTCTAGTTCGCTCATTTCAGCAACACCACCTGCGTTATCAGCAATCGGTCCGAAAGCATCAATCGCCAATTGCATAGCCGTGGTGGCCATCATAGCTGAAGCAGCAAGTGCTACCCCATAAAAACCAGCAAGTTCATAAGAACCATAAATTGCAGCAGCAAATAAGATTACAGAGGCAAAAGTTGAGTACATCCCTACTGAAAGTCCGGCAATAATATTAGTAGCCGCTCCTGTTGAAGAGTTTTCAACGATATCCATAACAGGTTTTTTACCTAGTGAAGTATAATACGCCGTCACCATAGAAATCAATGCTCCTACCGCTAAACCAATACACGCTGCCCAAAACACATTGATTGAGGCTATTTCTTTCACACCTTCACCAAAAAATTTCATTTCCATGGTAGCAGGTAGCATCCAATCGATTAAGAAATAACTAGCAATTAAGGTTAAGATTATCGCTGCCCAGTTTCCGCGGTCAAGTGCCGCTTGCACTTTGCTTTCTTTAGCGTCGTTATTTTTAATACTTACTAAGAACGTTCCGATGATTGAAGCCAATATCCCTACTCCAGCAATCACTAGCGGAAGTAAGATAGGCCCCATATTATTGAACGCGTCTGTAAAGCTACCACCATTTGCTATAGCAATATCTCTAATCACGTAGTTTCCTAATACCATCGCAGCCAAAACTGTTGCTACATACGACCCAAAAAGATCGGCTCCCATACCCGCAACATCTCCAACGTTATCACCAACGTTATCTGCAATGGTTGCAGGGTTACGCGGATCATCTTCTGGAATTCCTGCTTCTACCTTACCAACAAGGTCGGCTCCAACATCTGCAGCCTTGGTATAAATACCACCACCTACACGGGCAAAGAGCGCAATAGACTCGGCCCCCAATGAGAATCCGGCCAATGCTTCCAATACGATGGTCATGTTATCATAAAAAGAGCCATCGTTGCCCATAAACTGCCCAATAAAGAACAAGAATATCAAACTAAGGCCTAGTACTGCAAGCCCGGCTACTCCTAAGCCCATAACCGTACCACCACCAAATGACACCTTCAGCGCCTGCGGAAGTGAGGTTTTTGCAGCTTCAGCCGTACGTGCATTCGCTTCGGTTGCAATACGCATCCCGATGTTACCCGCCAATGCTGAAAAAATAGCACCCAAAATAAATGCAGGTACAATCATCCAGCTAGTAGACTCTACCAAAGTGGATACAAAAAATAAAAGTGCAGAAGCTATCACAGCAAAGATTACCAAAAGACGGTATTCAGCTGCCAAAAATGCCAGGGCACCTTCTTTAATACTTTTAGAAATAAATTGCATACGCTCGTTCCCCGCGTTCTGCTTTTTTACCCAGCTCATTTTAATGAGCATAAAAAGGAGGCCTAAGACAGCCAGGGCAATAGGTACATAAATAATATTATTTTCCATGAGAAAAGGTTTGATTAAGTGGCTGCAAATGTAGTGAAATAGCACAAATTAAAAAAGCCCGATAAACTGCTGTATATCGGGCTTTTAGAAGTATCGTGTTTTAACGTATACTCACATCTTTCACAGGAATATCGCTTGCGCGGAAACGGTCTACACATTTTGCCACAATCTCTTTGGCTTCGTGCACGTCTCCCCATCCGCCTACGTCTACTTTCTTCTCTTCCAAATCTTTATACACCTGGAAGAAGTGTTCGATTTCTTTAATGAGGTGCGGATTCAGTTCGCTAAGGTCGCTTACGTTATTCGCAATAGGATCACTTACAGGTACACAGATCACTTTTTCATCAGGTCCCTTTTCATCTGCCATGTGGAATACACCAATGGGCTTCACTTCAATCACACATCCTGGAAACGTTGGTTCGGTAACCAACACCAAAACGTCTAGCGGATCGCCATCTAATGCCAAGGTTTCTGGCACAAACCCATAATCTGCTGGGTACATCATAGATGAAAAAATCATCCGGTCATACCGAATTTTCTTTAATTCAAAATCGTATTCGTATTTGTTTCGGCTTCCTTTCGGAATTTCTACCAACACATCGAATGTGTTCACTTTATCTGCTGTCATATTCACTTTTTAAAAGGGGTGCAAAGGTAGTTCTTTTTCAGAAATTTTAATGCTGAAACTCACTTGTAAATAAATAAGATTGTGATTTTGTTATTTCAGAAGAAGCTGAAGCTATGACGTATACACCTCTTAATGTAGTAGAGTGTCTTAAAAACTAAACCCAAACACTCCCGTAACCCCAATTTTTCGGGCGTCTGGCCGATCTAGGTAATTTCCGCGGAAGTTCACATCGAGCCTAAAAATCTTAAAGATATTGCCCACCCCGACGCTGTATTCGTAATACAACTCGTTTGAAGGTGATAAGTTAGCCGGGGTTAATGGCCCGTTTGTAATCGATTCAAATGCAGGGCGACTCAAATTGATGTTTTCTTGGGAAATGTTCCCGTATACGGTTCTAAAGCCAATGACTTCCCGCAGGTCTAATTTCCGTAGAAACGGAATACGCCCAAAAATGCGTCCTCCAAAATTGTGCTGTAAATGCACACTTACGTATTCATCACTCACAAACTCGTAAAAATCGAGGTTCGAAAAGGTATTGTAGATGCTAAACAGGGTTTGGTTACCGGGTATAGGACTCAACAAACTAAAGGGTACAGGATCGAAAATTTTCCCCGCTTCCACCGTGGTAAAAAGCCGGCCCAATCCGCCAATATTCCATGGTTGTGTATAGAGCGCTTGTAATTTCGAATAGCCAAATTCACCCCCAAGCACACCATCAAGTCCGCGTGTGTAGCCCAAATAGATCGTGGCATAGTCGCCATCGTTAATTATGGTTCGTTCTACGCCATAGCCCGAAGTTTTCCGTTTTGGGGTATAGAAAAAACCTAATTCCAATTCGGCTTGAGAAAGTTCGCTTTGTTGCACTCCATCTTTATCAAAATAATCGATGCTAAAGGTTTCGGTAGCAGATTCTAAGTTTCGGTATGAACCCGTTAGACGCACATTAAAATTTTTAGCCGGCTCTACCGAAAAACCTGCGGTAGACAGATTGATTCGGGTGAGCCTGTCGTTAGCCCCCACGGTAATCAAACTGGAAGATGCCAAATTTCGACCCAACACATCGGTACTAGAGGTTAAACTAGCACCGGTTTGTTCTACATCTTTTCTATTTCCGCCAAAAACAGTGAGCCTCGAAGCACGATCTATTAAGTATTTACCCGAAATACCGTATTTAAAACGCTCATCCCGGAAACCGTACGCACCAAAAACTTCTACACGCCAGGGATCATTCTGAGAAAAGTAGGTTCTACCCCCTAAACGGATACGCAGCCCTTCGGCTTCATTAAAGCCAAAGATGGAAAAAAGAGGCCCCACATCTACATTCCCCACTTGGTAGTAGCCAGAGGCGAGTGCCGCACCAATATTATAGAAAGCCTGGAAGCGCGGGACGGTTTTAAGGCTGTCTAGCATGACGTAGACGCCCTTTTCATCTTTGCTGAGCTCCTCCATACGGCGTTCCTCCCAAAAAGTGTCTGGGCGATTGTAAATTTCTTCATTATACGGATCTACCTGTGCGTCATAAAAGCTTTTCTCTTTAGGAACATCAAATTCGTAATTATCGAATAGCGTGGTCCGCCTTCCGTAGACCCCTTGTGCATCTTCCTTTTTCCGCAGGCTGAAATCGCTTAAGAAATAATCTCTTGTAATCAAAAAGATGGAATCGTTCAGCACGTCGAATTCCTGTTCAATATACACCTCACGCACCCAGTTCAGATTGGCACTTTTAGACGCTTGGAGGTTGATTTCTTTGATGGCCCACGTACTATCATTCACCCAAAAATCACCTTTAAAAGTCAATTCATTTTTCCGGCGTGGGTAGTACACAATATTGTAGCACCATTTATTATCACGGTAGGCACTGTCTAGTAACACGTAGTTATATACGTCGATACCCGTGCGTGACAACGGGCTGGTAAAGGCTTTATCAAAGAATTTAAGGTAATTATCGTACACATCGTACTCTTTATAAAGGTCTTTTACAAAGGCAATCAGGGTTTGGTTATTGCTAAAACCGCTGTTTTTATTTCCTTCCAGAATTTCTTTTTCTTCATTCAGATTGTTATCGCCATACACTTTAGAATACGCTTCGTTGATGAATATGGGTAGGTAGCTATTTCCGGTAACATTTGAAGTATCTATCTGGTCCCAGATAAATTCCATGCCCTTAAAAATCTTGCTTTTTATCAGGGAAGAGTCGATGGTATTCAGGTCGAATTCTAGTTTTTCGTATTTATCGTAGCTGTATTGTTCAAATTTTTTGACTCCGTTCTCACGGCGATTTTCCCAAATTTTTCGAAGAATGGCGAGTGCCGGATTGTCTTTTTTAGAAGTTTTTCCCGTAAAGATAACTACTTCATCGAGGGCTGCTGCCTCTTCGGAAAGCGTCACCTCCATTTTATAGGTTGTTTTTTCACCTAAGGAAATTTCCTTTGTTTCATACCCAATGAATGAAAATACCACGGCATCGTAACTTTGGTCGCTTTCGAGATAGAAACGTCCCTCTTCGTTGGTGATGGTACCCTCGTTACTGTCTTTGAAGATGACGTTGGCAAAAGCAACCGACATACCTGTATCGTCCTTCACAACACCGCTCACCTTTGTTTGGGAATACAGTGAAACAGAGCAGACTAAAAAAATAAGGAAGTAGAATTGCTTCATAAGTAGGTAACGTGGTGCGGGCAATAAAATTTCAGCACCAATTTGAAACAGCAAAGAACGAACAAATAGAATAGTTTACAAATTAAAATATTCTTAAAAGACGCAATTGCGGTAAATGGCACAAAAACAAAATTCCAAATCCACACCTTAGACGAAGGGATTTGGAATTTGGAATTTATATTTTCTTACGTAAAGGTTAGTCTTTATAAAGCACCTTCTTAACCGCCTTAATCACATCGTTGCTATTGGGCAGCCATTCTTCCAAGAGCACTGGTGAATAAGGGGCAGGTGTATCTGCCGTGTTCAACTTCACAATAGGAGCATCTAGATAGTCGAATACTTGGCTTTGCACTTGGTAGGTAATTTCGGTAGCTACATTTCCAAAAGGCCATGCCTCTTCTAGAATCACCAAACGGTTGGTTTTCTTTACCGATTCCATAATTGCGTTATGGTCCATTGGGCGCACGGTTCGAAGATCGATGATTTCACACTCAATACCCTCTTTGGCCAGTTCATCTGCCGCTTTATAGGCTTCTTTAATAATTTTTCCGAAGGAAACAATGGTCACATCGGTTCCTTTTCGTTTGATATCAGCTACCCCGAGTGGGATTAGGTATTCTCCTTCTGGCACTTCTCCCTTGTCACCATACATCTGTTCACTTTCCATAAAAATAACCGGATCGTCATCACGGATGGCACTTTTTAGCAATCCTTTGGCATCGGCTGGGTTACTTGGCACCACTACTTTCAGTCCTGGTGTGTTAGCGTACCAACTTTCAAAAGCTTGGGAATGTGTGGCTGCTAGCTGACCTGCAGAGGCGGTTGGCCCTCTAAATACGATGGGGCATTTTAATTGGCCCCCGCTCATCTGTCTGATTTTTGCGGCGTTATTAATGATCTGGTCTATCCCTACCAACGAGAAGTTAAACGTCATAAACTCAACGATAGGTCTGTTTCCGGTCATGGTAGAACCGATGGCAACACCTGCAAAGCCCAATTCTGAAATTGGAGTATCGATCACGCGCTTCGCGCCAAACTCATCCAACATTCCCTTACTGGCCTTATAGGCACCATTGTATTCGGCAACTTCTTCTCCCATCAGGTAAATGGCTTCATCGCGACGCATCTCTTCGCTCATAGCTTCACAAATGGCTTCTCTAAATTGGATTGTTTTCATGTATTGTTACTTTTCGTTCTGTAGCTGTGGTAATATTGAAAACAAAAATAATATTATTTAAGAGTACTCTGCACATCAACAGATAAATTATTGCAAAGGTTTAAAATTTTACTATGCATGCATAGTATTTTTGAATTATATTTGGTATCTTTGGCATCCTTAAAATTTACTCAGCAAAACAGTAGTTATATGAAGATTTTAGTGTGCATTAGCCACGTTCCAGACACAACCTCGAAGATTAATTTTACCGATGGTGATACCAAATTCGATACCAATGGTGTTCAATTTGTGATTAACCCGAATGACGAATTCGGATTAACTCGTGCCATGTGGTTCAAAGAAAAACAAGGTGCCGCTGTGCATGTTGCAAATGTAGGTGGCCCAGAAACAGAGCCTACCTTACGAAAAGCCCTTGCCATTGGAGCCGATGAAGCGATTCGTGTAAACACCCCAGCAACAGACGGGTACAGCGTAGCCAAGCAATTGGCAAATGTTGTAAAAGAAGGCGGATACGACCTCGTTATCGGAGGGCGCGAGTCTATCGATTACAACGGTGGAATGGTACCAGGAATGGTAGCAAAAATGATCGACGCTAATTTTGTAAATACGTGTATCAGCCTTGAAGTTGAAGGCGAAAGCGCTACGGCCATTCGAGAAATTGATGGCGGTAAAGAAACGATAAGCACGAAGTTACCATTAGTAGTTGGAGGACAAAAAGGCTTGGTGGAAGAAAGTGACCTTCGCATCCCGAACATGCGGGGTATCATGCAAGCACGTTCAAAACCATTACACGTAAAAGAACCTGTTGACGCGACTGCCGAAACCAACACCAATACTTTTGAAAAACCAGCACCAAAAGGAGCTGTGAAATTAGTAGATACCGTAGACGAGTTAGTCGATTTATTACACAACGAAGCAAAAGTGATCTAAGGATCATACTTCAAAAAAGAAAATCACAAATCCCAAAACGTGATTTCTATAACAAGTTTGTTATTTAGAATCAAGTTTTGGAATTCAAAATTTTAGAATATATGTCAGTTTTAGTATACACAGAATCCGAAAATGGATCGTTTAAAAAAATAGCCCACGAAGCTGTTTCTTACGCAAAAGGAATCGCAGATGCCATGGGCACCACAGTAACAGCCGTTGCTGTAAACGCAGGTGATAGTTCTGAATTGGGAACCTACGGTGCTTCTAAAGTATTGGAAGTGTCTAACGATAAGCTACAAAACTTCAATGCCGAAGCTTACGCAGATGTACTTGCTCAGGCTGTTAAAAACGAAGGGGCCAAAGTAGTTGTGCTTACCTCAAGTGCCAACAGCAAGTTTATGGCACCCTTGGTAGCTGTAAATTTGGAAGCAGGATATGTTCCTAATGTAACCGAATTACCTTCTTCAACTGAACCATTTACGGTAAAGCACAGCGTTTTTACCAACAAGGCATTTTCGAATACTGAAATCAATACCGATACGAAAGTAGTAGGACTTGCTAAAAATGCCTACGGAATTAAGGAGAATCCAACTTCGGCCAGTACTGAGGCGTTTTCTCCATCGCTTGCTGAAGATGATTTTTCAACCGAGGTAGTTTCCGTAGATAAAGCAACAGACAAAGTAACCATCGCCGATGCAGAGATTGTAGTTTCTGCCGGTCGCGGAATGAAAGGTCCTGAAAATTGGGGCATGATTGAAGAGCTTGCTGAAACATTGGGGGCAGCTACCGCTTGCTCAAAACCCGTTAGTGACATGGGCTGGAGACCCCACGGAGAGCACGTTGGACAAACTGGAAAACCTGTAGCTTCTAACCTTTATATTGCCATTGGAATTTCTGGAGCCATCCAGCATTTGGCAGGAATTAATGCTTCCAAAACCAAAGTGGTGATCAATAACGATCCCGAGGCACCTTTCTTTAAGGCAGCCGATTATGGTATTGTGGGCGATGCTTTTGAAGTGGTTCCACAGTTGGTTGAAAAATTGAAAGCATTTAAAGCTGCAAACGGATAAATTTTTGCCCTCCCCTATTCGGGAGGGTTTTTTATTTTTCTTCGGAAGGATGTACGTCTGTTTTGATGTGCTCGAAGGCATCTACTGGAAATCCTAAAATCCATCGATAGCTTTGGTTTTTTAATTCGTTTGCGCCTGATTATCTTTCCCATTCCATTTATTGTGGTATTTTTGCTCCATCACTGTTTTTAAACCATGAGCCTAGTTCGCTTAAACATAAAAGGAATTTCGTATAGCCAAACCCAAAATGGCGCCTATGCGCTTATTTTGAATGAAGTAGATGGCGAACGAAAACTCCCTATCGTAATTGGCGCCTTTGAAGCCCAATCTATTGCCATTGCACTCGAAAAAGAGATCAAACCTCCTAGACCCCTTACCCACGATTTATTCAAAAATTTTGCAGATCGGTTTGCCATTGTCGTAAAACAGGTGATTATCCACAAATTGGTTGATGGCGTTTTTTATTCTAGTATTATTTGTGAGCGCGACAATCTTGAAGAAATTATAGATGCGCGCACAAGTGACGCTATTGCGTTAGCACTTCGTTTTAAAGCACCCATTTTCACCTATAAAACCATTTTGGAGAAAGCTGGGATTTACTTAAAAACGACGCCTACCAAAAAGAAGAAAATTTCCGAAGCAGAAGAAGCAATCCTAGAAGAGCTTATTTTAGGGGAAGATGCAGAATCTGCCCCTCAGAAAAAAGAAGATTTCTCTAAGTTTACGGGAAAAGAATTGAATGCCATGCTAGATGAAGCCGTTGCCAATGAAGATTACGAGCGTGCCGCAAGAATTCGGGATGAAATTTCAAAAAGAGAGTGATCAACTCAGGCCATTTTAATTTATGAAACACTTTCAAAAAATTGCGCTATCTATCATCTTTCTAGGATGTTTTTTTAGCGGACTCGCACAAACTGTCGAAAAAAAATGGAGCGTTACTTCTATAGAAAATACAGCGGGCGAATCTGTGTACCCCATTTCTGAAGAAGATTATTTTTTACTGAAAGACGGCACCTTTACTTACAATATTACAGCAAAAGACAGTCTAAAATCCAGCGGAGATTACATGCTGCAAAACGATTTGCTGGTGCTTTTTCACGATTCACCCAAAGACTCTATCCGCCGATTTAGAATCACACAAAAAACAGACAGCACCCTAGTTTTTACTGAAAATGATATCACCTATTCATTTATCGACACCGACAAAACAAATTTAGCGGCAGTAGATGAAGTCCCTATTACTGCAGGCACCAACGATGTAATTCCGTCACAGGGATTTTCAGTAAACAGCCTTTGGCGTGGTGTTTTAGGAATGTTCACCCTCCTGCTTATCGCCTTTCTTTTTAGTGCCAATCGCAAAGCAATTAATTGGCGTACAGTGGGGCTCGGACTCGCATTTCAGATTGTGATTGCCATTGGGGTACTAAAAGTGCCTTTTATTCAAAATATATTTGACTTCGTTGGTAAAATTTTCGTGAAGATTCTCGAATTTACCCAAGCAGGAAGTAAGTTCTTATTTGAAGGATTGGTAGTAGACATGGATACATTTGGCTTTATTTTCGCCTTCCAAGTACTTCCTACCATTATCTTCTTTTCTGCCTTAACCTCAGTATTATTTTATTTAGGCGTCATACAAAAAGTGGTAAAAGCCTTTGGCTGGTTGCTTTCAAAATTGCTGAAAATTTCTGGGGCAGAGAGTTTGAGCGTTGCTGGAAATATCTTTTTAGGACAAACCGAAGCGCCCTTGCTTATTAAAGCCTACCTGGAAAAGATGAACAAGAGCGAAATGCTGTTGGTGATGATTGGTGGTATGGCCACCGTAGCCGGCGCCGTATTGGCTGCATATATCGGTTTTCTAGGAGGAGACGACCCAGCACTGCGCTTGGTTTTCGCGAAACACTTGCTTGCTGCTTCGGTAATGGCAGCACCCGGGGCTATCGTGATTTCAAAAATACTATATCCGCAAACCGAAGAAATAAACACAGACGTACATGTTTCTTCAGAAAAAATAGGTTCCAATTTATTAGATGCGATTGCAAATGGTACTACAGAAGGGTTAAAATTAGCTGTAAATGTGGGTGCCATGCTACTAGTTTTTGTAGCATTTATTGCCCTTTTTAATGGAATTTTAGGTTGGATTGGAGATGTAACCTCATTTAACGATTGGATGGCAGCCAATTCCTCCTATCCAGAACTTTCGCTAGAAGCCATACTCGGAACCGTTTTTGCTCCTCTGATGTGGCTTATTGGTGTTGCTGAAGAAGATATGATGATGATGGGACAGTTGTTAGGGATAAAACTAGCAGCAAGTGAATTTGTAGGGTATATCCAGTTGGCCGAACTAAAGAACACCAGCAATGTGATGCATTTAACGTACGAGAAGTCGATTATTATGGCAACCTATATGCTCTGCGGATTTGCAAATTTTGCCTCTATCGGAATTCAGATTGGAGGTATTGGATCTTTGGCTCCAGGGCAACGTAAAATACTTTCTAAATTTGGAATGCGTGCATTACTTGGAGGAACGATAGCGTCACTTATTTCTGCAGCAATCGCAGGTATGATTATCGGTTAACAATTTTAGCGTTCAATTTTTTACGACCGTATTCGCCCAGTCCTTGGCCTCATCTACCGTTTTAAAATAACTAAACGAGCCCTCAAACAACTGTTGTTCACTCGTAGCCTCTTGCCGAACTTCATCTTCTTGCGAAACTATGGCAAGCCCAACCATAACTTTCGGATTTATTGCAGTGTATGCTCTCGGGTCTATGTTTGAAGCAAATTCACGATTCGAAATAAAAACAAATTTACGACGATCATAATGCCTGTATGCATACGACATGATTTCATGAGCCGCTGGTTCTGAAATACCATCTCCTTTTAGTTTGAATACCAAATAATTTGGGTAACATTTCATCGGTCCATGGGGCGTTTCGTATACTGCTTCCATTTGTGTATTAGTTTGGTCCTATTAAATATACGCAAAAAAGCAAAACGTTAATAACTTATAATAAATGAATTAATTTTCAGTTTCAATAACAGCTGCTCTTTTTTACATTTATCCTTCCAAAAATTACGATTTAAAATGAAGCAATACCACGATTTAGTTAAGCACGTTCTGGAAAATGGCAATGAAAAAAGTGATCGAACAGGTACTGGCACCAAAAGTGTGTTCGGCTATCAAATGCGGTTCGATCTTAGCGAAGGCTTCCCGATGGTGACTACCAAGAAATTGCACTTAAAGTCTATCATTTATGAATTGCTTTGGTTTTTAAATGGCGATACCAATATAAAATACCTACAAGAAAACGGAGTACGTATATGGAATGAGTGGGCCGACGAAGACGGAAACCTAGGACCTGTATATGGTCACCAATGGCGAAATTGGAACAGTGAGGAAATTGACCAGATTACAGAAATTATTAAAACCCTTAAATCGAATCCAGACAGCAGACGCATGTTGGTAAGCGCGTGGAATCCGAGTGTACTTCCCAACACCGCAATACCCTTTTCTGAAAATGTAACGAATGGTAAAGCTGCTTTACCTCCTTGCCACGCTTTTTTTCAATTTTATGTGAGCGCACCAGAGACCCCTGGCGATGAAAGTACCCGAAAACTATCCTGCCAATTATACCAACGCAGTGCTGATATTTTCTTGGGAGTACCATTCAATATTGCGTCCTATGCCCTACTCACTATGATGATGGCTCAAGTGTGCGGCTACCAAGCAGGTGACTTTGTACATACTTTTGGCGATGCCCATATTTACAGCAATCACGTAGACCAATTAGAGTTACAATTATCTCGAGATATACGTCCGTTACCAAAAATGTTGTTAAATCCTAAGGTAAAAGACATTTTTGGCTTTAAATTTGATGACTTTACGTTAGTTGACTATAATCCCCACCCGCACATTAAAGGTGCAGTTGCGGTATAATTACATAACAATGATGAAAAACGCCCTACTTATAATTACCCTATTTATCTCTACATCACTCTTGGCGCAAGAAGAATGGGGAGATGTTCAAAAAAACACCATGACCCTCAAAGAATTGGCGCCAGTATGGCCGGGTTGTGAAAATGGCAACGCCTCTCAGCGTGACAATTGTTTTAAGCAAAAATTGGCAACACATATTGCAAAAAATTTCAAATACCCACCTTCTTCATATAAGAACAATGAACAAGGCCGTGTTGTTATCGAATTTTTTATTAATGAACAAGGAGCTGTAGATATTAAGAATGTTACTGGCGGTACAGCAGCCCTCCAAGAAGAAGCAAAAAGAAATATCGGCCTCATCCCTAAAATGAAAAAACCCGGTATGATGGGAGGAAAGCCAAGGGCAATTAAATATACCGTTCCCATTACTTTTAAAACGGGAAAATAAATCACAATCTATTTCATGAATCTACAATCGCCTCATTATTTTGAGGCGATTTTGTTTGTTTATAGTACTTCGGAAATTTTCTGAATATCAGTTTAACACGGGTTTAACGCCTTCCTTCCCCACAAAAAAGATGCTTTATTGTTATCTTTAAAGAGTCAAAACATTAGTGTTTTGGCACTCTAGTTATGATTGAAACAAAAACGCTACTTGATTTATTTACTGAAACCAGACAACGCACAGAAGCACTTTGCAAACCACTTGAAATTGAAGATTACGTTGTACAGCCTACCATAGATGTTTCACCCCCGAAATGGCATTTAGGGCATACTACCTGGTTTTTTGAAGAATTTATTCTGAAAAAACACAAGCCTGACTATAGATTGTTCCATGAAGATTTCGCGTACGTATTTAATAGTTATTACGAAACTTTAGGCGAACGCGTGGTTAGAAGCGATCGCGGAAACTTATCGAGACCGGGGGTGGCCAAAGTGTATGATTATAGGCATTACGTCACCAATGAATTGAAAGAGTTTTTAACGACTACCGTAGCTGCTGAAATTACAGATCTGTTACTTATAGGAATTCACCATGAAAAACAGCATCAGGAACTTCTCATGACTGATATTAAATTTATCCTAGGTAACAATCCGCTGCTACCAAAATACAACGACACTTATGAAGAAAATCCTAGTTCTGAAACGCCCCAAGAATGGCTTTCGTTTGATGCTGGCGTATATGAAATTGGCCATAATGGAGACGACTTTTGTTACGACAACGAATTAGGAAAACATAAAACCTACTGCCAAGATTTTCAGATTTCAAACAGTTTGGTAACCAATGGTGAATATATAGCGTTTATAAAAGATGGTGGATATAAAGATTTCAACTTTTGGCATGCCGACGCTTGGGATTGGGTACAACAAGAAAAAATAACACAGCCTATGTATTGGCACGAGATTGATGGCGTATGGCACCATTATACATTACAAGGACTTCAAAAAGTAGACAACGAGGCAGCCTTAAACCATATTTCGTACTACGAAGCTTTTGCTTTTGCGCAATGGAAGGGGTGCCGACTACCAACCGAATTTGAATGGGAAGTAGCACAAGACAATTTTAAATGGGGAACCCGCTGGGAATGGACAGAAAGTGCCTACCTGCCCTATCCTGGTTATACCAAAGTGCCTGGCGCCCTAGGTGAATACAACGGAAAATTTATGGTGAATCAAAAAGTACTTCGAGGTGGCTCTGTGATAACTGCTCCTAAGCATACCCGCCCCACGTATCGAAACTTTTTTCAACCCAATTTACGTTGGCAATATACAGGCATCAGATTAGCTAAATAACCTTCTCACACTCACATGAACACTTCTACACCTTCCAAAACAAAAACCGCTTTCCAAAATGACGTGCAAGATGGGCTTAGCTCGTTTCCGAAGTATTTATACTCAAAATATATCTATGATGAAAAGGGGGACAAGTTGTTCCAAGATATTATGGCGTTGCCCGAATATTATCTCACCAAATGTGAATTTGAGATTATTTCGGAACACACCCAAGAAATTGCTGCGCTGTTCAGTGAAAATGCAGCCAGTTTCGACTTAATTGAATTGGGTGCTGGTGATGGAAAAAAAACAAAGGTATTGTTGAAACACCTTGCAGACGAAAACTTCAATTTTGTTTACAAACCAATCGACATTAGCCAGAATGCTATCGATTTGTTAACCGAAAACCTCTCTTCAGAACTACCAAAAGTTACGGTTGATGCCGAAAAAGGCGAATATTTTGAGGTGCTAGAACGGTTGCAAACCTTCAACAAGCGCAAAAAAGTAATCTTGTTATTGGGGTCAAATATTGGTAATTTATTGCACCATCGGGCAATCGATTTTTTAACCAAGCTGAAAGATACTATGGGAGAACAGGACCAATTGTTTATTGGGTTCGACCAAAAGAAAGATCCGCAAACCATTCTCGACGCCTATAACGACGCCACTGGGGTGACAGCCGCTTTCAACAAAAATCTATTGCACCGTATCAATACCGAAATGGGCGGAAATTTCAATGTAGAAAAATTTAAACATTGGGAAGTGTATGACCCTGAATCTGGCACTGCAAAAAGTTATTTAGTGGCTACTGAAGCTATGTCTGTAACTATTGAAGCGCTAGACTTAACCGTCACATTCGATGCATGGGAAACCATCCATACCGAAATTTCACAGAAATACACCGATAAAGTAGTGGCATGGTTGGCCGATTCGGCTGGATTAACTATTGAAACATCTTTTGAAGACGGAAAAGGGTATTATAAAAATTATGTTTTTAGAAGAAAATAAGGTTAAGTAGCAGTAGCAGTAGTAAAAAAATGCTTTTCTAATTTGGAAACACAACGTACACAACCCCCTCTAAACTTCTAAACAACTATTAAACTTAAAAAAATGAAAGCCATTTGGAACAATGCTATTCTTGCTGAAAGCGATAAGACTGTAGTGATTGAAAACAACCACTATTTCCCGCCATCGGCTATTAATAAAATGTACTTTAAAGAAAGTGCCCACCACACCCACTGCCCGTGGAAGGGAGAGGCATCCTATTACCATATAGAGGTGAATGGGGAAACCAACAAAGACGCCGCTTGGTATTACCCAAGCGTGTCTCATGCTGCAAAATCTATTGAAGGTTATATTGCCTTTTGGAAAGGCGTTGAGGTTACTCAATAAGAGAAATTATTCTTTTAATAAATGCTTTACGATATGCCCTTCATCCGAAGTAACTATCAAGATGTAAGAGGCACTTGCCAATTCTGAAAGATCGACTCGAGCTTCAATACCCATATCTTGTAACGGTATGGTTTTTACCAATCTTCCAGTAATATCGTACATCTGTAAATCGTTTAACGAAATCCCTCGTGGGTTCGCCAGCACAAATTCTTCTTGTGCCGGATTTGGATATACAAGTAATGATGACATTGTTGGTGGAGTTGCCACACCGAGTGCATCTTCAACTGTTAACCTAAAGATACAAGTGTCCTCATTTCCGGAAGGGTCTGCTACCGTGATTGTGATATTATAGCTACCGAAGTCTAGCATGGTCCCTGGTGCGGGTTGCTGAGATGCCACCACGGAACCTTCACAATTATCTGTAACTGCTACCATACCCATATCGAAATAATCTGGTACGGTATAAGGGCCTTCAGAAGCGACCGTTTGGTCTTCGGGACATTCGATAACAGGCGCTACAGAATCGACTATGTTTACCAATGCCGTACAAGTGTCTATGTCTCCGTTTCCATTAGTAATCATAAGCGTTACCTGAATGGGTATACCGATATCCGAACAGTCAAATGTATCAATGTCTAGTGTCATCCCGTCAATACATCCCATTCCAGACGAACCAGCATCTACATCTTCTGGGGTGATGGTCGCCGTACCATCGGCCTGGATTGGCACAGTGATATCTTGGCAGACCGCCACGGGTGTAGCATTTTCTTCTTCAACGGTAACCACGGCTATACAGGTAGCCGTATTCCCATTTACATCTAAGACAGTAAGCGTGACGTCGTTTGTACCCACATTGGAGCAATCGAATGTATCCATATCGATAGAAATTGAGTCAACTCCACAGGCATCTGAACTACCTCCATCCACATCGGCCGCAGTGATGACCACAGTTCCACTAGCATCCAACTGTACCGTGATGTCTTGGCAAACCGCCATGGGCGCCACAGAATCTTCCACAGTCACTTCAGCAATACAGCTGTTTACATTTCCATTGGCGTCGGTTACAGTGAGCGTAACATCATTTACCCCTACATCTGAACAGTCGAATGTATTCATGTCTATAGCTAAGGTGGGCGTCCCACAATTATCTGTGGAGCCACCGTCAACATCAGTGGCAACAATACTAGCCATACCGCTTGCATCGAGTTGCACAGTTATATCTTGGCATAATGCATCAGGAACCTCAACATCTTCAACCGTAACAACTGCTACACAAGAATTCATATTTCCGTTCATATCGGTTACCGTTAGAGTAACATTGTTTGCTCCAATGTTCGAGCAATCGAAGGTTGAGACATCGATCACCGTCGTATCGATTCCGCAGGCATCTGAACTACCCCCGTCAATATCGGCTGCTGTAATGGTTGCCATTCCTGAACCGTCAAGCTGAATGGTAATATCTTGACAAATCGCCGAAGGCAAGATCATATCTTCAACGGTAACAATTGCTGTACAGGTTGAAGTATTTCCTGCTGGGTCGGTAACGGTGAGCACTACGTTATTTGCACCCACATTCGAACAATCGAAAGAAGTAATATCTATCGAAGAAGATGCAATTGCGCAATTATCTGAACTCCCGCCATCTACATCAGAAGCAACAATAGAAGCACTTCCTGAAGCATCAAGTTGAACGGTTATGTCTTGGCAGACCGCCATAGGCATTTGATCGTCGGTAACAACTACATTAAAACTACAAGATGCTGTATTTCCAGAAGTATCGGTCACTTCAAATGTATTTATCGTGGTTCCGACAGGGAAAGCACTTCCACTCGCCAAACCTGCAGTTTGTATGGTCGTAGCTCCCGGACAATTGTCTGTACCTACGGGCGGCGTGTAGGTTACCACCGCACTACAAGAACCTGCATCTGCTGTTTGAGTAATTTCTCCAGGGCAAGCAATGGTTGGCACTACAGTCTCTGACCCTTCATTTACTACAATGGGATTACTTCCCCAGGCTACACTACAACTAGGATCCCCATTATTCGCTGCGGTTACAGTATATGAATTTGCTGGCAATCCGGTAAACACACCATTGTCGGTTTGTGTAATTGGCGGGCCTGCTGGTGCAGTTGGTGTTAAGGTATAATCAATGCCTGTACAATCTGAACAAGTAGCTGTAACGGTTACTGTTCCATCTGTAGAACCAGGACAAGAGGTGTCTGTGGCAGTAACATCTGAAATCGCAACATCGCAAGCCAAGTTAACAAATAGTGGTGCTTCCCAAAGACCTCTTCCGAAAGTCCCTGCAACAATTTTTCCGTTTGTTTCATTAATTTCCAAATCATACACAGGCGTGTTTGGCAACCCTGTTTCATGTAGCTGCCATGGAGTTACGTCAGATTTATAATAAACTCCAACTGCCATCCCCACATACAAGGCGTCCATTGGAGCACCTCCCGTGTTCTCGTAAGCGATACTATACGCTGGCATATTGGGTAAGGTTCCAGAAACATTCGTCCATGTACTCCCTGCATCGGTAGACTCATATACTTTTTGCCCTGCTGTATAACCTCCCAAAGTGACCCAAACTTTTCTGGCATCTGCCGGGTCTACCGCAATAAATGTAATTGTCAAACTAGGCCAAGGCCCTGTAATGTTAGTCCAAGAGCCTCCGGTATTAGAAGACATTTCAATACTGCTTCCACTCGCCGCATACAATCTTGCTGGATCATCTACCCCTATGGCCAAGGCACCTGTTCCATTCGATCCTAAATTGGTCCAACTAGACCCTCCATTGGTACTTCGGTACACATCGGTGAAACCACCATAAATGATATCGGGATTTGTAGCGTCCATTCCGTAAGGTGTTACCCAAGAACCCGAAGATCCAGAAGGTCGTATACTAAAACTTGTATTCCCACCATTATTCGATTTTCTGAAATTTCCATTTTGCACCGCAAAATATACTGTATTGGGGTTGTTATAATCGATCATACAATCCATTCCATCGGCACCGTAGATATGCTGAATTGTTGTAGATCCTGAATAAACATTAGACCCATTGTCTTGAGATCCACCTATTAGTAGGTTAGGATTAGAAGGTACTCCAGCTATTCTATAAAATTGCATAATCTGCAAACCGTCCCAAATATTCGTGAATGTTTGTCCGTTGTCTGAACTCACCGAAACGCCACCATCACTACCTACGTATAGTTTTCCGTCTACAGGATTGTATGCTAATTCATGGATGTCTGCATGCACATATTCAAAACTCCCTGTAGGTTCATTCCATTTTGAAACGGCATTAAGACTAGACCCTCCATTTGTAGATCGCCAAACATTGATACCGCCAGTAATTATGTTTTCAGCATTAGATGGGTTTACAGCCATTGCTAGATCGTACCAAGATTGGTCGCTATCGTCATTACCATTTGTGGCATATCCTAAAATGTTAGGAGTGGCGGTCATTAAGCTAAAGGAAACACCGCTATCTGTTGAGCGAAAAATTCCTCTAAATGAACCTGTCCCTAAACTTGGTCCTGCCAAATAGTAAACATAATTTGGGTTTGCTGGAGAAACCGCGAGTGCAATTCGAGTTTCACCACTGGGCAAGCCTGTGCTAATCTCAGCCCATGTTGAACCTGTATCGGTTGAACGATAGAATGTATTTCCAGTTACAGCGTAAACAACGCTGGGATCTCCAGGTTTAAATTCGATATCCCTAAAGCTGCCTGAACGAACATTGCTACTGGTGTTCCAACCATCAGTGGTTTTATAAATCCCTCCATTGGTCACAACTAACATCGTATTACTATCGGTAGGATGCATTAACAGTTTATATCCTCTAAAGTTTTGTGTAACATTCCAACTTAATCCTGTGGAAGCCCAAGTAGCTCCGCCGTCCATAGACTTCATAACCCCAATAGACCGAGTATCACCGCCATCACCATCGCCTGTCAAAATATAGACCGTTTCAGGAGCACTATGGTCAACTGCAATACCTGAAACCCCTATGCTAGCCAAAGCGTCTGTCATAGGGTTCCAAGACGAACCACCATTTGTGCTTTTCCAAAGTCCGCCGGCTGGCGTTCCTACATATATAGTATTTCCATCTGTTGGATGAAATCCGACTACATTTACGCGACCCAATCCGCCATTATACCCTGACGAACCATTTGTGTATGAGGTAGGACCAAGATCGGTCCATCCTGCCATTCTCGAATTTGTACCTGCAAGGTCAATTGCATTCGCCTCTAGCGCAGCGTCTAAAGTCATGCGGTTAAAGTTCTTTCTAATAAGCCCATCTTCATTTACCATGCGCTCCATCTTATACTCCCACCTCTTGTATTGTTTATATCCGCTCCCTCTACCTAAATCTTTGTTGGCAAAGTAAGTTTCTGCCAATTGTTGCACCTCTTGTAAGGTTGTATTGGCTTTCGGGTTTTGTAATAGTTCAAGGTATTCTTGCGCAATCCCTTTCGGAACAGCACATAATAATAAAGCAGCAAGCAGTAGAATGTATTGTTTTTTCATGGTAATTCAGTTTACTTCGGCGACCAAAGTACTGATTTATCCGATAAAATGAAAAGCAAATCGCAGTTCAGCGTTAAAATTTATATAAAAGAACACAGTCTTTCAAGGTCTTCTTCGGAATTGTAAAAATGAAAACTGACCCTTAACCCGCTTCCCCGCTGGGAACAAACAATATTTTTGTCACGTAGTTTTTGAAATAAGTTCGCATCCCCTTTTATATTGAAAATTGTAGAATGATTCGACCTTTCCGCTGAAACCACCTCTAAAACACCCTTTTCTTGAAAAGTTGCTTTGGCCTTGGCTGTAAGTTGCTCTAGATGAGAGTGAATGGTGGACCAACCAATCTCTTGTAAAAATTGAAGACTTTGTCCCAAGCTGCCATACACTAATGTATCTTGGTGACCGGGTTCAAAACGCTTCATAAATGGAATATGCTCTTTATTTCCGAAGGTAGCATCAGCCGAGTTAAAACCAATGGTTTTTGGGTGTATTTGGTCTTGCACTCCCTCTTTTACCATAAAAATCCCGTTTCCGTAGCCAGCAAGCAGCCATTTATAGGCACTGGCGCCTAAAATATCTATCGGACTTTCAGCAAAACTGAAACGTTCAGTTCCCAAATATTGTGTTCCATCTGCAATGAGCAATAGTTCTGGGTGGTAGGCCTTAAGCTGTCTCAAAAAATCGATGTCTATCTTAATTCCGTTCAGATATTGCACCATACTAAACGCAAAAATATCAGGTCGATGACGAGAAATCGCCTGCTCAATATTCTGTTCTAAATGTTCATTTATCGTAGCCGTGCAAATATTGAAATCTCGTTGTTCAAACGCCCAATTAATGCTCGGGTAATCTTTGTCTAGCAACAATACCTTTTTCCCTGCGGGAACACCTTCCAATAAGGTGTTTAGCCCAAATGAGAAGTTTGGGATTAGGGCAACTTCATTAATAGTAGCATCGAAGAAACCAGCTACTGTTTTTCTTACATCATCCAAAAATTGCTTGTGATTGTCTCGAAACATACTCCCAAGTTCAACAAACGATTGGTCGTGTGCGGCTCGCCACTTTGCCAAGGGCACAGATAACAACCCCGAAGAAGCCGTGTTTAAATAGGTATGGGTCTGTAAAACTGGGAATGCTTTTCTTAAATCTTCCATAACTGGCGGGTTGATACCGTTAAAATTAGGTATTTTTACGTGAGACTAAAGGTAGCCAACAATGTTTTCAAAAACCAACAAAAAAGAAAGAATAGACGCAGAACAGCGCGAACAGTACGAATATGCCAGACAACGAATCAAGCAAAAGAAAAACTTGATGCGGCATTTCATTATATTTTTAGTAGGGTCTGTGTTACTTATCATCATCAATCCAGTGCTTGGGTATGGCAACGAATTTTTTATAAAAGATTGGTTTGTATGGGCCATTTTAATATGGGCTTTTTTGTTTCTTATTCACTTGTTTAATGTACTGATCATGAACAAATTTATGGGCAAAGAGTGGGAAAACGAGCAACTGCAAAAGTTGAAAGCCCAACAAGAAAAGCGAATCGCCCAACTTAAGCAACAAGCTGTGCAGGAGGTGACCGTAAAGGAAGTAAAGGCATCTAAAGAAATGGATGCCCTAGGTGAGCATACCACCCATCCCGAAGTAAAAAAAAACAACCCGAACCAATTACCCCCAGAACAGGCATGATTACTTTAATAGCAGCAGCTGGCCAGAACAATGAGTTGGGAAAAGACAATGATTTGGTTTGGCACCTCCCAGACGATTTCAAACGATTTAAAAAACTCACCACTGGCCACCACATTATCATGGGGCGCAAAACATTCGAATCGTTTCCAAAGCCACTACCAAACAGAACACACATAATAGTTACCCGAAATAAAGACTACCAAACCGAAGGAGCATTTGTAGTACACTCATTAGATGCAGCTTTACTAAAAGCCGTCTCAGATGCCCAGCCATTTGTGATTGGAGGTGGCGAAATCTATGCCTTGGCAATGGATGTTGCAGATAAAATTGAACTTACAAGGGTTCACGGTACTTTTGAAGCTGATACTTATTTTCCAGAAATTGATGTAACGCAATGGGAACTGATTTCTGAAGAGCACCACGGCAAAGATGAACGACATACGTATGCATTTACGTACGAGACTTGGGTTAGAAAATAGTCCATGCAAGCGTTATTGCACCAAATAGCTGAAACTAATGGGCTCACAATACGGACATTTGACCCGTTAGCCGGAGGCGATATCAACGATGTGTATTTGCTGAAATGTATCAAGACCAATATTGTGGTGAAGTTGAATAACAGTGCTTCCTTCCCAGAAATGTTCGAAACTGAAGCGCGGGGATTGCAGTTATTAGCTTCTTCTAACAGTTTTAGAATTCCTAGTGTAGTGGCTGTTGGTACTGTTGGCAATATGTCGTATTTACTATTGGAATATATTGAACCCAGTAGCAACACCAGTAAGTTTTGGACCCAATTCGCCGAGCAATTGGCAACATTACATCGTACTTCTAACAAACGGTTTGGCTTATCACACAACAATTATATCGGAAGCCTACCGCAGTATAATTTTGAAACGGAAACTGCAACCGACTTTTATATTTCCCAACGATTAGAACCACAATTTAAACTGGCTGCCGAAAACGGATATTCATTTCAGAATCTTTCGAGTTTTTATCGTACCATTTCAGAAGAAATCCCAAACGAACCACCATCGCTTATCCACGGTGATCTGTGGAGTGGGAATTATTTAGTCACTAAAAATTCGGAAGCCGTACTCATAGATCCCGCCGTCGCATTTGCACCACGCGAAATGGATCTAGCCATGATGCAACTATTCGGTGGATTTCCGAAGCAGGTCTTTTCAGCTTACAACGAAATTTTTCCACTACAGAAAAACTGGCAAAAACGCACGACCATCTTTCAGCTTTATTATGTACTGGTACACCTCAATTTATTTGGCGATGGATACCTTCCGCAGGTAACGAAGGTTCTAAAAGATTTCAGTTAACAAAACTTTCAAATTACTTTGGCATTTTATTGGGCAAGGAAGCTTCTGCTACTGCGTATCTTTAATTAAAACAAAGAAATTATGAGTCAAGAAAATTTATACAGTCAAGAGGCTATCGAAAAAATTAAGGAAATCGCAACCGATGTAGATTTCTGCATGATGGCAACTAACCTAACGGTACAGCCCATTAGTGCCATTCCGATGAGCACAAAAAAAGTAGATGACGCAGGGGCTATTTGGTTTTTAAGCAATAAAGATAGCGACCACAATGCCGATATTGTAAAAGACGAAAACACGCAATTATTGTATAGCGGAACAAGCAGTATGAAGTTTTTAAGCGTGTACGGTACAGCTGAAATTACCTACGACCGAGAAACAATTAAAGAATTATACAGTAGTGCAGACAATGCTTGGTTTGAAGGAGAAGATGACCCAAACATCACTGCCATCAAGTTTACGCCAACGGAAGCAGCCTATTGGAGTAACGACGAGAACAAAATAGTTACCTTATTTAAGCTCGCCCGAGCAGCAGTAACTGGTGAAAAGCAAGACATTGGAATTTCTGGAAAGATAAAGGTATAAATAGGAATCCAACCTCCCCTTTTAGTTATTTCTGAAAGGGGATTTTTTATACTATTTTTACTTCCTAAAATTCAACCAAGATGAAAGCATATATTTTTCCTGGGCAAGGCGCCCAATTTTCAGGTATGGGACAAGACCTTTATGAAGGATCTTCTCAGGCTAAAGACTTGTTTGCACAAGCAAATGACGTATTGGGCTTCGACATTACTAAAATCATGTTTGAAGGTTCTGCAGACAAGTTAAAAGAAACCAAAGTTACCCAACCTGCCATATTTTTGCATTCAACCATCATGGCCAAAGTGATGGGAGAGGCCTTTAAACCAGACATGGTCGCCGGACACTCACTTGGAGAAATTTCTGCATTGGTTGCCAACAGAACGCTGGCATTTAGTGACGGTCTAAAGCTCGTTTCAAAACGTGCCCAAGCGATGCAGAAAGCATGCGAATTAGAGCCCTCTACCATGGCGGCCGTACTTGGCTTAGAAGACCACCTTGTGGAAGCTATTTGCGCAGACACCCCTGGCACAGTAGTGGCAGCAAATTATAACTGTCCGGGGCAATTGGTCATTTCTGGTGATATTGCGGCGGTAAATTTGGCCTGCGAAAAATTAACCGAAGCTGGAGCGCGACGAGCACTTTTGTTACCTGTGGGAGGCGCCTTCCATAGTCCGTTGATGGAACCTGCCCGTGAGGAACTGGCTGCTGCCATTGAAAATACAGTATTTACAGAACCCGCTTGCCCTATTTATCAGAATGTATCTACGTTCGCCATAACAGCCCCTGAAGAAATAAAAAAGAATTTGATTTTTCAGCTAACGGCGCCGGTAAAATGGACTCAAAGTGTACAGCAAATGATACACGATGGAGCTACCGAGTTTATTGAAGTGGGACCAGGAAATGTACTACAAGGGTTGGTTCGTAAAATAGATCGGAGCGTAACTACCAGCAAAGCAGAATAATTTCAGCTAGACAAAAAAAAATCCCGAAATAATTACTTCGGGATTTTTTTTGTTTTTATAAACTTATGCACTTATTCTGCAGTCGTCACAATCTTTAATTTCTCCATAATATGTTTCACGATATTTATGGAGTGTTTTTACGGGTACATTCAGTAAGGTTTTTTGAATGTATACTACTTTAGTGGTTAACATTCCCATTGCCTCTGAAAATCGTTTTTCATTCTTGGTCTTTCTTCTGACCGATACTAGTTTCATGATACTTATTTTAAATGCGTTACAGGCTGCAAAAGAACAAAGCCTGCTGTGAGCGAGCAAATATATACCGTTAAACTTTTACTAAGTCAATGTTAAGGCGCTAAGGTAGGTTATTGTAAATCTTGCCTTCTTTCATCACAAAAACTACATTTTCCATGGTTTCAATAGTTTGAGTAGGGTCCTCATTAACAGCTACTATGTCTGCAATAAATCCTACCGCTAATTGGCCTAACTCATTTTCCATATCTAATAATTTGGCATTCACTAGAGTTGCAGACTGAAGTGCAAATACAGGCGACCATCCTGATTCTACCATATATCTAAATTCTTTTGCATTATCACCATGTGGAAAAACTCCGGCATCGGTTCCAAAAGCTATATTCACCCCCTCTTTGCTCACCATTGCGAATGTTTCCTTTAGCTGTGCATCGATCATCACTATCTTCGGAATGATAATTTCTGGGTAATAGCCTGGTACTTTTGCTTTTTCGGCCACATATCTCCCAGCCGATAAGGTAGGTACTAGATATGTGCCATATTGTTTCATGAGTTGGGCAGTTTCTAAATCCATTAACGATCCGTGTTCAATGGTGAGAACTCCTGCTTTTATGGCACGTTTCATACCTTCGATACCGTGGGCATGGGCGGCAACAGACATTCCATACTCGTTTGCTGTTTTTACAATTTCGTTTAGTTCTTCTTGTGTAAATTGCGGATTGTGTCCGTTTTTACTAACACTAAGCACACCTCCTGTGGCTGTAATCTTAATACAATCTGCCCCATTCTTGTAGCGTTGTCGCACGGCTTTTCTAGCCTCAACTGGGCCATTTATTACTCCTTCGGCAGGACCAGGATCGCCCATTAGTTCTTTTTTTCGTCCGTTGGTTGGGTCTGCATGTCCGCCAGTGGTTGCAATGGCTTTTTCGGCAGTATAAATACGTGGCCCTGGAACTTTGCCCTTAGCAATTGCATTCCGAAGTGCAACATTTACGCCACTACCCCCAAGATCCCGAACAGTGGTGAAGCCAGCCATCAAAGTTCTTTTGGCAATATCTGCAGCATTGAAGGCGACATCAGCCTCGTTAAGTGTAAACGGCTTGACGTAATTATCTGGACTGGTTTCACTTTCGATATGCACATGCATATCGATGAGCCCTGGCAATACCGTTTTATCCCGCAAATCTATGGTGATATCGTCTTTTTTTCGAGAGGCAACAAAACCGTCTTCAATACTTTTAATCTTTGTACCAGAAACCACAATGGTTTTATTGTTTTGAATCGTACCATTCTTAGCGTCAAACACTTTTCCGCAATGCAGGTAGGTATCTTGGGCTAAACTAATTTGGGAAATAAATAACAGAAGTAATAGTAAACGCATGGTTGTGTTTTTTACGAATGTAATGAATAATTGGCTATCCCCTTTGAAGCAAAGTTTAATTGGTCAGCACTTCAGTCTAAAAAGTATCATTATGGTCAACTAGTCAATACCGCGAACTTTCTTTTCCCAAGCCCAAGCAGATGCCAGCGCAGCATCTATATCATGTTGGGCTTTCCAACGCAATTCATCGTTGGCTTTTGTCGTATCTGCATATACCGCCACCACATCTCCCGGTCTACGATCAACAATCTTATAGTTTAACGTAACTCCTGTTACCCTTTCGAAGGCACTTACAATTTCAAGCACACTTTTTCCCATACCCGTACCCACATTGAAAACTCTAAATTTTGTTGAATTTTCAGCACGTATTAATCGTTCTATGGCCTTTACATGGGCATCGGCAAGATCTACCACGTGAATGTAATCGCGAATACAACTTCCGTCAGGTGTGGGATAATCATTGCCAAATATGGAAAGTTCTTTTCGCACTCCAGCCGCTGTTTGGGTAATGTATGGTACTAAATTCTGCGGAATCCCAACAGGTAGTTCGCCTATTAAACCAGAAGGGTGTGCCCCTACCGGATTAAAGTAGCGTAGTGCAATCGCGTTTAGATTTGAAACATTACAGACATCTGAAATAATCTCTTCGCTTATTTGTTTGGTGTTTCCATAGGGCGAAATTGCCTTCTTGATAGGCGCTTCTTCATCGATGGGTAACGAATCAGGTTCACCATAAACCGTGCAAGAAGAACTAAAAATAAAGTTGGATATGCCGTGGACTTTACATTCTTGAAGGAGATGTATTAATGTAGTGACATTGTTTTCGTAATACAACAACGGATTTTCAACACTTTCACCAACAGCCTTGCTTGCCGCAAAATGAATAATACCGTCAATATTGTTATAACGTTCAAAAAAACTCGTTACATCGTTTTTTACCCGTAAATCGAGTCGCTCAAACGTAGGTGGTATATTGGTAATTTCAGTAATACCCTGCAGCACATCGATCGATGTATTAGAAAGGTTGTCGATAATAAGTACCTCATACCCTGCTTTTTGCAACGCAACAACGGTATGCGATCCAATATATCCTAATCCGCCCGTTACTAGAATCCGCTTCATTTACCTAGTCACAAAATTAATAATGGTCTGTGTGATAAATGCAATCTGTTCATCATCTAATTCAGTATGCATAGGCAGTGAAATCACCTCTTTCACTAATTGGTTGGTTACAGGAAAATCTTCTTCATTGTAACGTGAATCGGCATACGCCTTTTGTAAATGTAACGGAATTGGATAGTACACGCCACATGGAATTTCGTTCTCATTTAAGTGTGCCACCAAAGCGTCTCTATCTGCATCAATAATGCGGAGTGTATACTGATGAAAAACATGGCAATCGCATACCTCACATATGGTATTTCCTGCATTGCAATAACCTGTGGGTGTGATAATACCTTCAATTCCTGCAAAGGCTTCAGTATATTTTCGCGCTGCATTTCTCCTAGCAGCATTATACGCATCTAAATGTGGGAGTTTAGCCCTAAGAATGGTAGCCTGAATAGAATCGAGCCTTGAGTTTACACCCACCACATCGTGATGGTAGCGCACATACATACCGTGGTTTACAATTCCCCTAATGGTGTGTGCCAAATCATCATCGTTGGTAAAAATAGCACCTCCGTCTCCGTAGCATCCTAAATTCTTTGAAGGAAAAAATGATGTTGAACCTACATGGCCAATACCGCCAGTTTTTGTTTTAGTACCGTCTTTAGAAGTGTAGTTTGCTCCTATCCCCTGCGCATTATCTTCGATCACAAATAAATCGTGTGCTGCGGCCAATTCCATAATCGCATTCATGTTGGCTGCAAGACCAAATAGATGTACAGGTACAATCGCTTTTGTTTTAGGAGTGATTGCTTTTTTGATGGCATCGATATCGATGTTGAAATTTACAGGATCTACATCTACCAACACCGGCGTGAGTTGCAAAAGTGCAATCACCTCTACGGTAGCCGCGAAGGTAAAATCGGCAGTAATCACTTCATCACCTGGTTTTAGCCCCAATCCCATCATAGCAATTTGTAGTGCATCGGTGCCATTTGCACACGGAATGACATGTTTTACGCCCAAATAATCTTCCAATTCTTTCTGAAAAGAATGTACTTCGGGCCCGTTCACAAATGCAGTAGATTCTATAACATCTAACACAGATGTGTCTACTTGTTCTTTAATATGTTGATACTGGCCCTTAAGATCGACCATTTGAATTTTTTTCATAGACAGACTAAAATAGATACGCTGGGTAAAAATACGAAAAACCCCTAGCCAAGCCATATTATTTATAGAATAACCATAGCAACATTAATTTTGGTAATTTAGACGCCTGTGCACATACTTTACAACATAGCAACCCATATCGCCACGTTTTTCATATGGCTTTCTTCCTTATTCAATTCGAAGATGGCAATGTTTGTAGCTGGCAGAAAAAACACGTTTAAAGATCTTTCAGGTGCTATAAAAGCAACAGACGCAACAATTTGGTTCCATTGTGCTTCTTTGGGTGAATTTGAACAGGGTTTCCCCATTATGGAGGCTGTAAAAAATAAATTTCCTGAACATAAGCTCATCATTTCTTTCTTTTCCCCCTCCGGATATGAAATCAAAAAAAATACACCCATAGCAGATGTAGTGGTCTATTTACCGCTAGACTCACCTAAAAATGCCAAACAATTTATCATCAAAGCGCATCCAAGTGTGGCAATTTTTGTGAAATACGAATTCTGGCCCAATTATTTGTTTGAGCTTGAAAAACAAAAGATTCCTGCTGTATTGATCTCTGGACTCTTCCGAGAAAACCAAGTGTTTTTTAAGTCCTACGGAAATTTTATGCGAAAGGCACTGCGCACCTTCAATCATCTTTTTGTTCAGAATAAAGCTTCGCAAGCACTTTTGGAATCTATTGGTATTGAAAACAGCTCGATAAGTGGTGACACAAGATTCGACAGGGTTTCCCATCAGATCGAACAAGACAATTCATTAGCTTTTATGGATTCCTTTACCGAAAATAAGCTTTGCATTGTCTGCGGAAGCACATGGCCTGAAGATGATGCGGTTCTGGCACCTTATATTAATGCCGCTCCCGAAAATGTGGTGTTTGTAATCGCTCCACACAAAATAGACCCTGAAAAGCTACACAAGTTGGCGCAAAAGTTGAAGAAACCTACACTGCACTATTCATCGCTACAGCAGCAAGAAGAGGCGTCTAGTGCGCCTACTGTTATTATAATTGACACCATAGGATTGCTCACCAAAATCTATAGCTATACCGATATTGCCTATATAGGAGGTGCTATGGGTAATACGGGTCTGCACAACATTTTAGAAGCAGCCACATTTGGTGTTCCTATTGTAATTGGAAATAATTATGATGATTTCCCAGAGGCCAGCCGGTTGCAATCGTTAGCAGGTTTGTTCTCTATTTCGAATGCAGATGAACTTCGTCAAATCATGGACAAATTGGTAGAAGATGCCAATTTCAGAAATAAAGCTGGAATGATCGCAGGCCATTTTGTAAACAGCAATACAGGTGCCACGGCTATTACAATGCAGTATCTTGAAACCCTATTACAACCTACACCGTAACGGCTTGGTTTAGGTACCGTCTAAAAGGCAACATTTCTTTATAAATTTCAATCACCTGAGCGTCAAAATTGGTGCTTAAAATTTCTTTATGGGTTAGCGACACTGTAACGGCAAACGATTTTCGACGCAACAATTCGATATGCGGGTGTGATTGTGAAAACCCTTTGGGGGCTGTTTTAAGAGGATCATCTTGCACCAGACCGCCAAAGCATTTCCGGAAACTCTTTTTAGCCATAATCTGCTTCAATTCTTCTCCGTTATAATCTATTCCTTGGCGGATACTTTTCAGCACCTTAGACGACGGGTGCCAGTAACCTCCACCGATGAATGATTCTTTGTGACCTAAATGGATATAAAAATCGCCTTGCTTGCTCAGTTGGTCTAATCCTGCCCCAAAATGGTCCTTATAGATTGGTTTATTTGGGTGAAACATCAAATTGTTATTGATACGGTTAATCGCCTTTTTGCCAGGGGTGTCGAAATAATCAGGATCGATTTCAGCAAGTTTCATATTCATGTTGTCGAGCCAAGAAATATAGTAATCACGTACCTGGTGATACGCTTTCCTATTAGCATCCATCCATTCTTTAGTATTGTTTTGTTCCAATTTCCGCAGAAAATTAAACATATCAGAAAAACCCATATTTTTTATTTTATAATAGTGAAACTAAAGAAATCTCTTTTAAAACTTTAATAAAACTTTACGATTGTGCGAATGTTAAATACAATAGCTTTGTTCAATAATTTAACACAAACCTAACTAGTATGAAAAAAGTATTTGTAACCGCTGCACTTATAGGAGCTGTTTTCGCAACTACTTCTTGTAGAGAGACTAAGACTGAAACCAAAGAAGTCATTGTTGAGAAGCAAGTAGAAGTTGAAAAAGACGAGGACAAAGGCATCTTAGAGCGTGCCGCATCAGAAGTTGACAAAGAAGTGAACGAAGAAATCAATGAAGAAATTGATAAAATAGGAAACGACGATTAACCATTAAATGACCTAATTATGAAAAAATTAATTTTAAGCCTTGCCGTACTTTTTACATTAAGTACCGCATTTGTTTCATGTAGAGAAACCAAAGAAACCAAAATTGAAGTTGAAGCAGACGACGTAGCAGATGACGTAGAAGATGCTATGGACGATGCTGGAGACGCATTGGAAGATACCGGAGACGCTATGGAAGATGCTGCAGATGATGTTGAAGATGCCGTAACCGGTGAAGACGACAGTATGTAACCGTCTAATACTATTAATATGAAAAATATAATTGTAACTGGGTGTATCCTCTTATCGATGGCTGCTACCTTTACATCATGTCGGGAAACTGAAGAAAAAACCGAAGCAGAAGCATTAGTAGAAGAAATGCAAGCTGAAGGTGCTGAAGTGAAAGTAAAAGAAGATGACGGCGATGTAAAAATAAAGATGGAAACCGAAGATAAGAAGGTGAAAATCAAAGAAGACGACGGAGATCAGAAAATCAAGATCAAAACCGATAACGACGACGCATAATTAAATGCGCTTCAATAATAAGCCCCCTGTACCCAGGGGGTTTTTTTTATGTGTTCAAATTATTAATCTGCCCCTTTAATTCGTCCATAGATTGCTGCAATTGCCGCAACAGAGAGCTTTCTGAAGGCTCATCGAGACCGAAGGTTAATTTACTGTTCACCATCCACAATTCTTGAATGTTCTTCACTTCAACTTCCAAGGGCAAGTATTCTGGATTTAAGGAAATAAGACGCACCTTATCGGGTGCATTGGCAACCTTTTGAAGCTTTTTCACCAACACCGAATCATGTAACACGACGATATAGATTTTGCTATCGCTTGCCTCAGCAATACTAGGCACAGCCTTACCTAAAACCCACTCGTTAGGACGAATATTAGGCAACATACTATCTCCCTCTACCTGAAAACCTCTATAAGTAGCATTTCGGTACTGTGGCAACGGGATATTAAAAGCAGGTAGTGTCTCGTACCAAGATACATCTTGGATGTTATGTGGATACCCCGCTGCAGCTTTCTGGTTTACCAACAAGATACTGTCTTGATCGTCTTGGTTAATGGAAATTACTTTCGGACTCACATTGCCGCCCGTAATATCTACAAATTGTGTGTAGCTCTGCCCAAAGAGCCATAACGGGTTTACATTGAACTGCCGCAACAACTCCATTACTACTTTGCCAGACAATTTGGTCTTACCACGCTCTATATCTGCCGTGGTCGCACCAATCCCTAATAACTCTGCAAACGATTGCTGGGTATGATGTTGCTCTTCGCGAATCTTCTTAAAACGCTTCGCCTCTATTGAAAGTTTAGATTCCATGTTCCGAAGATACTATTATTTGGAATATATCCAAAACTTCACGTGGATTATTTCCTAATATGCGGAAATTTTCCATAATTTTGTACATATTCCAAAATTGCTATGGATTACGAACGAATTAAAGAAAAATTGAATATCCTTGCCGACGCCGCAAAGTACGATGTGTCTTGTGCCTCAAGCGGAAGCAAACGAACCAACAAAAACAACGGACTGGGAAATAGTTCTGGCATGGGTATTTGTCATACTTATACCGAAGATGGCCGCTGCGTCTCTCTCCTAAAAATCTTGCTTACCAACCATTGTATCTTTGATTGTGCCTATTGTGTTACCCGAAAGAGTAACGATATAAAACGGGCGGCATTTAAAGTGCAGGAAGTGGTAGATTTAACGATTGCTTTTTATCGCCGTAATTATATTGAAGGATTGTTCTTGAGTAGCGGTATTTTTAAAAATGCAGACGCTACGATGGAACGTCTTGTAGAAGTAGCCAAAAAACTGCGCGAAGAAGAAAATTTTAATGGTTACATACATTTAAAATCAATTCCCGGCGCGAGCGACGAGCTCATGCGTGAGGCTGGGCTCTATGCAGACCGATTGTCTGTGAATATTGAAATTCCTACTGAAAAAGGGCTCAAATTGTTGGCTCCTGATAAAAATCGCGAAGATTTTTTGAAACCGATGCGCAAAGTTAAAAACGAAATTATTCAGTATAAAAGTGAAAAAAAACTGATTAAAAGCATTCCCATCTATGCCCCTGCTGGGCAAAGCACTCAAATGATCATTGGGGCGAGCAATGAAACTGATGCCGAAATTATGTACACATCGGCTTATTTCTATAAAAAATTTAATATGAAACGGGTGTATTATTCTGGCTATATCCCCATAAGTCACGACCATCGCTTGCCTGCTATCGGCACTGACGTACCAATGCTACGAGAAAACAGGTTGTATCAAACAGATTGGTTGTTGCGTTTTTACGGATTTGACATTCGTGAAATCCTAAACAAAGAGCACCCAAACCTAGAAAGTGATATCGACCCAAAATTAAGCTGGGCATTACGCAATCTAGATCAATTTCCGGTAGATATTAATCGGGCAGAAAAACGCCTGTTGGCGAGAATACCAGGTGTTGGCATGAAATCGGTACAAAAAATTATACAAGCGCGCCGTTACAGAAAACTGAATTGGGAAAACTTAAAAGCTATAGGCATTGCGATGAACAGGGCAAAGTTTTTTATGGTGTGCGATTCGCGAGAATTTGAAAGTAAAGACCGAACCGCTGCCCAGCTAAAAAGTTTAATTTTATCGCAATCGTCTAGCAAATTTTCGAAAGCACACAGTACGCAACTAAACTTATTTAGTTCGATTGAGACTCCTATTGCAGTATGAGAAATATTTTAGTCTATGATGGCTCTTTTGATGGATTTTTAACTGCAATTTTTGATGTTTATGATGAGAAATTGACCGATGTAACCATTCAACCAAAACAGCGCAGCACACAGAATTTCTTTGATACTAGTTCCGAGGTAGTTACAGACGAGAAGAAAGCACATCGCGTTTGGGAAGGTATTTCGAAAGCGTGTTCAAAGACAGGCAAAACGAATATCTATCGCGCTTTTTTAAGTGAACTTGACGGAATTGAAGACACCCTATTTCATTTTATAAAACGCAGTTTGGCCGAGCGTGTTGATGTGGCAAAAGACTATGGTGATGCTGAAATTCTTAAAATTTCAAAAGTGGTAAAAATGGTGGGTAGGGAAAAACATAGAATGGACGCCTTTGTGCGTTTTAGGCAAACAAAAGACGGGCTTTACTTCGCAACCGTTTCTCCAGATTTCAATGTGCTGCCCCTACTTATCAAACATTTCAAGAGCCGCTATGCCGACCAGCAATGGATTATCTATGACTTAAAACGAGACTATGGCATTTATTATAACCTACAAGAAGTCACAACGATTGTTTTGGAAAACAGCGACGCTTTCCGAAGCAACTCAAAAAATGGTTCCTTTTTCACAGAGGAAGAAATGGTTTTTGAATCACTTTGGAAAAATTACTTTAAAAGTACCAACATCGTTTCTCGAAAGAACACAAAATTACATCTCCAGCACGTTCCCAAACGCTATTGGAAATACCTAAGCGAGAAATCTCCCGTTTAAAAAAATAAAATTAACTTTATCGTCTAATTTTTTAAACCAACCCATTATGAAAAAAGTATTTGTAAGTTTTGCAGCGCTGGCCTTAGTAGTATCTATATACTCTTGTAGAGAAACTACAGAAGAAAAAGCAGAAGATGCAATCGAAGCCGCTGCACAAGACACAGAAGACAACCTAGAAGCCGCAGGTGATGCAATTGAAGAAGCCGCAGAAGAAACAGGAGACGCTATTGAAAACGCAGCCAATGAAGTGAAGGAAGAAATTGAAGGAACCGACGATGTAAATGGAGATGACGACAATTAATACTGAAATGTTGTATATTATTTTTATATTGTAAAAAATTAACCATTAACTCTAACAAAATGAAGAAAGTATTAGTATCATTCGCAGCCCTTGCACTTGTGTTCTCAATCTACTCGTGTAGAGAGACTACAGAAGAAAAAGCAGAAGATGCTGTTGAAGCCGCTGCACAAGACACAGAAGACAACGTTGAAGCTGCAGGAAATGCAGTTGAAGACGCTGCAAATGAGGCAGGCGAAGAAATTGAAGAAGAAATTGACGAAACCGACGATATGGACGGTGACGGAAATTAATTGATTTCTTTTTTCCGAATTAGAAAAGCCCGCTCGTTGAGTGGGCTTTTCTAATTTCTAGTAATTCAATTTACAAAGGTGCAGTTCGAAAGTTCAGAAAAAATGTATCTTGCTATCCTGAAAAAGTGCGTTGAGATAATATAAAACCATATGCTGATCTTGAAATAACGCACAGTTTAATATATCATAGTAACAAAATTCACTGTCGATTCATGTCTAAAACACTTCTTAGGCCAATCACCCAAGCACCGTTTAGCCTTATCCTACTATATGTGTGTATTTACATCCCATGGGGTTTTGCCATGAACTACATTGGCCAACTCCTAGAAATTGCTAAATTTCAGAATTGGTGGCAAGTGATTACATGTTACGGCTTATACATGATCCCCGTCTCATTAGTACTTCGGAAATATTCTGTCTTCGATCAATACTGTTATGGCCTTTTGGCCATGGGGTTACTAGAATTTGCTGGATATACCCTCGGAACATCGTATGTTTATCCAAATAATATATTAGTTCAGTGGTTTGGCCCCTATACCTTCGCACTGCTGATGACCCTCTTTTTTGCCGCCTATTTTCCGTTAGGAAATAGTTTGGTTAAATTGATAAAAAATCGCATTTTTACCGACTAAATGCATAAAAAACCGATAAAAGTACGCAAAACTTAGTGTTTCAGCACTATAGGATTTTTGAAAACATCCCCCTATCATTGTATAGAAATTAAAACAAAAACCTATCTTATGAAAAAACTAATGTTTATTTTAGCAGTGCTTGCTTTTACAGCTAGCTGTACTCCGGAAGACCAAGCAACTAACGAACAACAAATTGACAAAGCCGACTACGAAATACCGCCAAACGGATAAAAGACGCAGTAGTATAGTACTAGGGGTGTTGCTAGCAATTATATTGATGGCAACACCTTTTTTATTTTATCTGTATAAATTCGCTCCTAGCGACAGTAAGGTTTGGGAAACGCCCTTTGGTACAATAGAATCTGGCGAATTTAAAAGTGCCCAGATCTATTTGCACGCCCTAGTTACCAAGCTAACTTTTATCATTCTAACTGCCACATGGTTTTTAACATCGCGTAATTGGTGGAAATATGCCATCCTCGTGCCACTTACCATGTTCTTATTCCAGCTTTCTGGAGTCATCAACTATAAAATCTCATATATAGATGAATTCGATTTCTGGTATTCGATACCCGTTATCCTTCCTATTATATTTTTATTGATCTTTATCTCTTACCGAATCAGCAAACGAAGCAAAATTGCCGAACAACTACACCAAGAAGCTTCCGAAGAAGTACGAAAGCTAATGAGTGACGAGTTGTAAGTAGTTGGTAGTTGGTAGTTGGTAGTTGGTAGTTGGTAGTTGGTAGTTCAAAAAACAACTCCTCTTTTCCTGAACCAAGGTCAGCTCACTCGTTAAAACAAATAAAGCCGAATCGAGAGATTCGGCTTTATTTTATTTGTACTGAAGACGGGACTTGAACCCGTACGGACATTACTGCCCACTGGATTTTAAGTCCAGCGTGTCTACCAATTCCACCACTTCAGCATTGGTATACTCTTACATACATCACCAGCGCGGTAGCTGAGTGTCCCGATGGCAATCGGGATGTATCGAAGCTGAGCGAAAAACGGGATTCGAACCCGCGACCTCCACCTTGGCAAGGTGGCGCTCTACCAACTGAGCTATTTTCGCGTTTGGTTGAAAATAATACAGGCAAGGTGTCATTTATGTCTTCCTCTCGCTCCTTCGATCGCTCGTCGGAGACAGCCTGATTTATTTTCACGTTTATTTCTGAAAAAGATTCAGCTAATTTTTTGAATCCTTTTTAATAAAAGAACGACTTCCTCCCGGAAGCGGATGCAAATTTAAAATATTTACTCCAAAACAAAAGTATTTTACTGAAATTATTTCTTAAACTTTACCGAGGCGCTGCGCTGTAACATTCGTTTTATTTCGTTTAGCTTCATTAACGCTTCCACTGGGGTTAGCGTGTCGACATCGGTTTCTAAAATTTCATCGCGTATTTCCACCAACAACGGGTCGTCTAGATTAAAAAAGCTGAGCTGCATCTCTTCTTCTGAAATTGCCTTCATCTTGTCAGAAAGCTCTTCACTAGAATGACTTTTCTCCAAGCGTTTCAAAATTTTATTCGCACGTTGCAGTACTACTTTGGGCATCCCAGCCATCTTTGCTACGTGAATCCCAAAACTGTGGTGCGAGCCTCCCGGAACCAACTTCCGCAGAAACAACACATTGTCTTTCAACTCTTTTACCGAAACATTGTAATTTTTAATCCGTGCAAACGTTTCGGTCATTTCATTGAGCTCATGGTAATGCGTCGCAAACAGCGTTTTAGCCCTGCTCGGGTGCTCGTGCAGGTACTCGCTAATGGCCCACGCTATAGAAATGCCATCATACGTACTCGTACCTCGTCCTATTTCGTCTAACAGAATGAGACTGCGCTCAGAAACATTGTTCAGAATACTTGCCGTTTCGTTCATCTCTACCATAAACGTACTCTCCCCCATCGAGATATTATCGCTAGCACCTACGCGCGTAAATATTTTGTCTACACAACCCATACGTACCGCAGTGGCTGGAACAAAACTTCCCATCTGTGCCAAGAGTACAATAAGCGCTGTTTGTCTTAAAATAGCAGATTTACCACTCATGTTGGGCCCAGTAATCATAATGATTTGCTGATTTTCACGATCTAAAAACACATCGTTAGCAATAAACGGACTATCGGGTGGCAACTGTTGCTCAATCACTGGATGCCGGCCTTCTTTTATATCAAGATCGAAGGTATCATCTAATAATGGCCGGGTGTATTTGCACTGTTTGGCATGTGTGGCAAAAGACGCCAAACAATCAAGTTCTGCAATCAGTGCTGCCGTCTGTTGCACGGGCGCAATAAATTGAAGCATAAAATCGACCATCGTAGCGAATAGCTGCTGTTCTAAGGCCAATATCTTCTCTTCGGCTCCCAATATTTTTGTTTCATACTCTTTGAGTTCTTCAGTAATATAACGCTCTGCACTCACTAGTGTTTGCTTCCGTATCCATTCTGGTGGCACCTTATCTTTATGGGTATTGCGCACTTCAATGTAATATCCAAACACATTGTTAGAAGCAATTTTAAGTGACGTAATGCCCGTACGTTCACTCTCCCGTTGTAACATAGCATCAAGGTATTCCTTTCCGCCGGTAGCGATAGCGCGAAGGTCATCTAGCTGTTCTGAAACTCCCTGTGCAATAACTTCACCTTTTCCAATAGCTACAGGGGCCTCTGCAACCAATGTTTCCTTTATTTTGGTCCGCAACATTTCACAATCGTTGAGTTGCTCTCCTATAATCTGAAGTGATTCATTTTTAGATTGCAACGCCAATTGTTTCACAGGAACAACAGCTTCGAGCGAATTTTTTAGCTGAACTACTTCTCTCGGATTGATTTTTCCAGTCGCAGTTTTTGAAATCAACCGCTCTAAATCTCCCATTTTCTTGGCGTGCTGCTGAAATTGCGCTAGTACCGATGGCTGATCCAACAGAAAACTAACTACCTCATGCCTACGCGTAATTTTTTCAGTGTTCTTTAGCGGAAGCGCCATCCAACGTTTCAACATCCTACCTCCCATGGGGCTGATGGTTTTGTCGATTATATCGAGCAAGGTAACCGCATTTTGCTGTGTGCTATGGTATAATTCGAGATTCCGAATGGTAAATCGGTCCATCCAGACATATTCGTCTTCTGCAATGCGAGCCAACTTCGTAATGTGCTGCAATTTGTTGTGCTGGGTTTCTCCCAAATAATGCAGTGCTACCCCAGCAGCTACAGTTCCTGCCTCTAAATGCGAAACCCCAAAACCTTTTAAATTTTTGGTTTCAAAATGTTTTTGGAGGGTTTCGGTTGTATATTCGGGTTGAAATACCCAATCTTCCAAATAGAAGGTATGAAAATTGTCGCCAAAGGTTTCAGAAAAATGCTTTCGTTTCTGTTTGCTGAAAAGCACCTCACTCGGGTTGAAATTTTGCAATAATTTATCTACATACTCGGCGTTTCCTTCCGAAGTTAAAAACTCACCCGTAGAGACATCTAAAAATGCAACCCCAACCACTTCTTTTGAAAAGTGTATGGCTGCTAAAAAATTATTCGATTTACTCTGTAAAATATCATCGTTTAAGGCAACACCAGGTGTCACCAATTCGGTAACTCCACGTTTTACGATGGTTTTAGTTTGTTTGGGGTCTTCCAACTGGTCGCAAATAGCAACCCGGCAACCCGCCATGACCAATTTAGGCAAATAGGTATGTAAACTATGGTGCGGGAAACCCGCCAGTTCGGTCTGGTCGCCACCGTTGTTTCGAGCCGTTAGGGTAATGTTTAAAATCCCCGCCGCCTTCACGGCATCAGACCCAAATGTTTCGTAAAAATCGCCTACCCGAAACAACAACAATGCATCAGGATATTTCGCCTTGATGGTATTGTATTGCTTCATTAAAGGGGTGGTCTTCTTAGCCATTCAATTTTCAAATTTAGACCTATAAAAGTACAAAATTGTAAAAAGGTTTCTATAGCACCTCCATCCCGAGTTATCGAATATTATCAACAACTTCAGCCAAAAAAAGAAATATAACATCCCATAGATTCAAGCGCTAGGATTCGCTTGAGAAATTATATTTTTGCTGTATGAAACACCGCAAACTAAAAAATAGCGAGCTAGACAGACTTGATGTAGATGGTTTTAAAGAGGCTGAAAAAACACGACTCACCATTATACTCGACAATATTCGAAGTCTCAATAATATAGGTTCGGTTTTTCGTACGGCCGATGCATTTCTTATTGAAAAAATCTATCTCTGCGGAATTACAGCGACACCTCCCCACAAAGACATCCAAAAAACGGCCTTGGGAGCTACCGATAGCGTGGCCTGGGAATACGCAGAAAACACCCTAGACGTTGTTACAAAACTACAAGAAGAAGGTGTTTTTGTAGCCAGTATTGAGCAGGCAGAACTTACTGTGCCGCTACATGAATTTTCTGTACAACCGGCATTGCACTACGCAGTGATTTTTGGAAACGAAGTAAAAGGCGTACAACAAAAGGTAGTTTCTGCCAGTGATGCAGTAATTGAAATTCCGCAATACGGCACCAAACATTCCTTAAATATCTCTGTGAGCTGCGGCGTTGTGGTGTGGGATTTTTTCTGTAAGCTGAATGAAACCCGTGGGAAACTAGCTTAATTGTCTAAGATTTGCTTCAAAAGCTTTAAATAATCGCCACGATTTTTAACAAAATCAATTTCTGAAATATCGATAATCTTCACGCGTTCTTGCGGCATCGTTTTGATATAGTCGAAATATCCATCATTAATCTGCTGCAGATATTCTGGCGCAATCCCTTTCTCAAAACTCCGCCCCCTTTTTTTGATGTTTTCTAGCAGTCGTTCGGTATTTTGGTACAGATACACATACACATCAGGCTTTGGTAGCTCTTTATGCATGAGGTGAAACAGCTTTTTGTACAAATTAAACTCTTCTTCGGCCAAAGTGACTTTTGCAAAAATCAACGATTTATAAGCGTCATAATCGGCGATGACACAATCTTTAAACAAATCGAATTGCGCAATGTCTTCCAACAATTGCTGGTACCGATCTGCCAAAAAAGACATTTCTAACGGAAACGCATACCGATGCTGGTCTTCATAAAACTTTGGCAAGAACGGGTTGTCTTTAAATCGCTCTAAAATCAGCTTCGCATTAAAATCTTCTGCCATTTTTGAAGCCAAACTGGTTTTTCCAGCCCCAATATTCCCCTCGATGGCAATGTAGTTCAGTTTTGAAATATCATAGTCTTGTTTCGGGTTCCGAAGCCATTTGGAGAGTTTAGCAACCTTGCTTTTATCTGGTGTTTGGGCCAAAAGCTTCACCATATTGGCTTGTAATGACGGATGTACCAATTGTGCATTTACTTCAGCCAGAGGTTGTAGTACAAACTTCCGTTCGGCCATACGAGGATGTGGGATCACCAAATTGCTTTCTGAAAAAGTCTCATTGTTAAACAGCAAAATATCGATATCGAGCACTCTTGAGGCGTAGCCTTTTGTCGTACTTTTTACACGACCTAAGCGCTTTTCGATCGCACCGATTTTTTTTAATGTCTGTTTGGCCGTGCTCCCAGATCGTATCCAAATCACACAATTTAGAAATGGCTCCCCTTCAAACCCCATTGCAGGTGTTTCATACACAGAAGAAATTTTATGGATGGTTCCCAATTCTTCAAAAAGCGCATTCACGGCCTGTTGTAAATACATGAAACGGTCTCCCAAATTGCTTCCCAAAGAAAGATAAATGTCGTTGTAGTGGCTAATAGTTACGAGGGTTTTGTTTTAAGACGAAATTAAGGAAAACAAAACGACTGACCATTATCTTTGTAGTACAAACATCATACTTTTGAAGCGCTTACCCTTAAAAGATCTGTTATTGGCGCAACGTATCTATCTCATTCTGGGCGCGTTGTTTATTGCTTCGCTAGTGGTGAGCAATTTGATATTCCAGAAATTCTTTTATTGGGATTTCTTCGGAATCTATCAGTTTGAAATATCTGTGGGCATTCTTCCGTATCCGGTGACTTTTTTGATAACAGACATCATCAGTGAAATATATGGCAAGAAAAAGGCCAACCAAGTGGTAACGGCAGGAATTTTCGCCTCTTTTTTTTCTCTGCTCATTGTTTTTGTAGCAGATGTGGTTCCGGCAACACCTTGGAGCCCCATAGACGACCCACTTTTTAGTAAAGTTTTTGGTGCCACCGCCATTGCTGTATTCGCGTCTATGATGGCCTATTTACTGGCACAGTACATAGATATTCAGTTGTTTCATTTTTGGAAACGGCTTACAAAGGGAAAACACTTATGGTTACGAAATAACTTTTCAACCTTTCTGTCGCAATTTGTAGACACCTTTACCGTGCTCCTTTTATTGTGCAGCTTCGGAAAGATAGAATGGTCACTGTTTGGTGCCTTGCTCTTAAGCGGGTTCCTATTTAAGGTGCTCGTAGCAGCGTTAGACACACCGCTGCTGTATGCTGCCGTTTATTTTTTCAGAAAACGTTTTAAACTGAAAATAGGTGAAGAACTAAAACTTGAATAAAAAAACTACCGCCCTTTTGGGCATATATAAATTATTATGAAGAAATTTTTTAAAATAGCAGGAATCACATTGGGGGTTATCATACTACTCCTGATACTTGCTCCATTCTTATTTAAAGGTACTTTTGAAGACTTACTGCGGAAAAACATCAACAAAAATCTAAATGCTGAAGTTTCATGGAAATCTATGGACCTCAGCCTTTTTAAAAGTTTTCCGAAAGCCGCTGTAGTGGTCAACGACTTTTCAGTGGTAAATAAAGCACCTTTTGAAGGGGATACCCTGGCACGTGGCGAACAGCTGAAAATAAATATGGGCATTACACAATTGTTTAAATCTGGCAATGACCCCATAATAGTTGACGGACTTCAACTTGATAATGCACTTGTAAACATAAAGGTAGATAGCCTTGGGCGCGCCAATTACGACGTAGCCATAAAGAGTGAGGCTCCTATTACTACTTCGGAAACTTCCCAGGAAGACACTGGATTCGTTTTTGATCTGAAACAATACGAGATCAACAATACCCAACTCCTGTACGCCGACGAGACCACAAAAACATATTTGACCCTCAAAGATATTCACCATGAAGGAAATGGCGATTTCTCTTTAGATGTTTCAAACTTAGCAACCCAAACCAATGCCCTAGTCTCGCTTAAGCTAGACGACGTTGAATACCTGAATGAAAATAGTGTTTCATTGGATGCTAATTTTAAATTAGACCTAAAAAACCAAAAATATACCTTCCTCGAAAATGAAGCGAAAATTAATGACCTTCCACTCACCTTTGATGGTTTTGTTCAGGTGAATGAGAACAACAGCGAATTAGACCTTACGTTCAAAACACCCACATCCGATTTTAAAAACTTTCTGGCGGTCATCCCAAAAATATATGTAAAAGAACTCGATGGCGTGCAAACAACCGGCGATTTTACCGTGGCTGGTACGTTAAAAGGTATTGTAGACGATACCTTCATTCCTACTATGGACATAAAAGTACGCAGTAATAATGCCTCTTTCAAATACCCAGACTTGCCTAAAACAGTTCGGAACATTACCATTAGTGCCGATTTGATGAACGAAACAGGGTTGCCAAAAGACACCTATTTAGTGATTGGTAATCTTACGTTTAAGGTAGACGACGAGTTGTTTTCGGCCAACGGAAGCATTAGAAACCTTACTGAAAACGCATTGATAAACCTTGCGTTAAAAGGCACTATTGACTTAGCAAAAATTGACAAGGTACTTCCTGTAAAAAATGACCCTCCCCTTCGAGGAATTTTCACTGCAGATGTCACTACCAATTTCAGTATGGATGCTGTAGAAAACGAACAATACCAAGACATCAAAACTACGGGGACAGCCCAACTACAAGATTTTACCTATACCGATGCCGATTTTAAAAACCCCATCAATATTGGCAACGCTGCTGTCACCATGTCGCCAGGCACCATTCAGCTAAACGAGATGAGCGCATCTACCGGTGCCACCGATGTAAACGCAACCGGAACCATACAGAACCTGATTCCGTGGATTATGGCCAAACAGGACTTAAAAGGAGTATTCAATGTTGAATCGAATACGTTTAACCTTAACGATTTTATGACCGAAGAAGCTGCCGCAGAAACGACCAATAAAAAAGGAGCAACTTCCAACAGCGGAAATGCAATAGCCAAAAACGACGGAATTAAAATACCCGATTTTCTAGATGCTACGCTTAATTTTACCGCCGACAAGGTAATCTATGACGATCTTACCCTAGATAATGCCAAAGGAAGTGTGACCATAAAAAATGAAACAGCAAGTTTACAAAATGTGACGTCGTCTCTCTTAGGTGGAAATATTGCACTTTCTGGAAATGTTTCAACACAAAACCAGACACCAACCTTTGCAATGGATTTAGATTTGCAACGTGTAGACATTAGCAGCTCGTTTCAGCAATTAGAACTACTCAGCTTTTTAGCCCCTATCGCAAAAGCGTTAGAAGGAAGCCTAAGCACCAAAATAAACCTGAATGGTGAGCTAAACCAGAACCTGACACCCAAAATAACTACACTTGCCGGAGATGCACTCGCACAAATACTTACTGCCGAAGTAGACAAAAGCAAAACCCCACTGCTTTCAAAACTTGGCGAACAGGTAAAATTTCTGAACATCGACAAATTGAGTCTGCGTGATTTGAGCACAGTGCTTAAGTTCAATAATGGAAATATTGAAGTTCAGCCGTTCGATTTCGACGTAAAAGGAATTAACATCACTGTAGACGGCCGTCATGGTCTAGACAAAAGCATCAACTACAACTTGAAAATGGATGTGCCTGCCAGGTATTTAGGAAGCGAAGTATCAAATTTATTGTCCAAACTCGATCCGCAAGAGGTTGAAAACACTACTGTTGCTCTGCCTGTTAATCTTTCAGGAACCATTACAAATCCGAATATTTCCGTAGACACCAAGGCAGCTGTAAGTACATTAACACAAAAACTGATTGAAAAACAAAAACAGGATCTAAAAGACAAAGGAACCGACATTTTAAAAGACTTGATTGGGGGAGGAAATACACCTACTGACAGCACCTCAAATGGAAAACCCCAAAAACCTACAACCACCGAAGTAGTGACCGATATTTTAGGAGGTTTGTTCGGAAAAAAGAAAAAAGATAGTGTTCAGTAGCTTTTAAAAAAGCTGGTTAACTTGGTATGCTTATCGCCACCACGTAGCCTTCGTTGCTACGAACGTTAAAAACGACGTTATCTTCAAAAATTAGATACTGCCCTTTAATTCCTTTGAGAACGCCTTCATAGTGTGGTGTTTTGTCTAAGTTCAGGCTTTTTAATTTGTTGGGATACTGAACAACGGGAAATTCTAAATGGGTTTCGCTGTTGTTTTCTATAAAATAGGGCATCGCTTCCTCAGGAATAAACGGTTTTAGCTTGTCTCGCCAAGCAATTAAATCTGCATCTTCTACTTCATTCTTTAACATGGTGCGCCAATTGGTCTTATCGCCCACATGATCTTTTAGGGCTACTTCGGTGATGCCCGCCAAATATCGATTGGGAACTTCCACAATTTCTATGGCCTCGTGCGCGCCTTGGTCGATCCATCGTGTAGGGACTTGCGATTTCCGGGTTACCCCTACCTTTACATTACTGCTATTGGCCAAATACACCACATGCGGCTGTAATTGCACCTTTTTTTCATAGTCCAGATCGCGGTCTTCTTTGTCTAAATGTGCCGTACTGAGTTCTGGTCGCATGATCCAATCTGCTGCCTGCGGAATTTCATAAAAACAGTCGTAACAAAACCCTTGGCGATAAATCTTTTTATCGAGCGAACAATTTAAACATTGGTGTTTCAGAAAAGTAATGCCAATTGGTTTGTTCAGCAATTGGTTCATGTTTAGAAAATCGGTTTCAAACACGAGGTAATATTGAATGGGACTTCCATTCTCGGTTTGCATTTTGGTTAAGACACCTTCGTATTGCATTCGTTTTTAAGGATATAAATTCGCCTAATTCTGAAAGTGAGCCTAAGGGAAATTCCCTATCAGAAAAAGTATTATTTTTATTGCATAAAGATAACAGAAAATAATGCCAATACCCATTGTAAATTCTATAGCCTCTTGGTTCTTAAAGAAGCGATTCCACCAAATCGAACTGTTTCTGAAATACCCTATAGATGTACAAAATGAATTGTTGCAGCACTTAATTCAGCATGCAAAACATACAGAAATTGGCAAGCAATACGATTTCAGCAGCATCCACTCGTACGCAGAATATGCCTATCGGGTGCCCGTTACCAGTTATGAAGACAACCAAGAACGCATTGAACGCGCCCGAAGAGGTGAAACCAATATTTTTTGGCCAACACCCATAAAATGGTTTGCTAAGTCTAGTGGCACCACCAGTGCAAAGAGCAAATTCATTCCGGTAAGTGGCGAATCGCTAGAAAACTGTCACTACGCAGCCAGTAAAGATTTACTCTGCATGTATTTAAACAACAACCCCGATTCTCAATTATTTATGGGAAAGGGGCTGCGTTTGGGAGGAAGCAAAGAACTATACCAAGAAAATGGCACCGTGTTTGGCGACTTATCTGCTATTCTAATAGACAATATGCCTTTTTGGGCAGAATATAGCAGCACGCCTAAAAATGAAATTTCGCTCATGGCCAATTGGGAAACGAAAATGCAGGCCATTGTAAACGAAACCATTCGTGAGAAAGTCACCAGTCTTGCGGGTGTTCCATCTTGGATGCTCGTACTACTGAACAACGTCCTCGAAACTACAGGGAAGGACAATCTGTTTGAAATATGGCCCAATCTAGAAGTGTATTTTCACGGAGGCGTGAGTTTTGATCCCTACATTGAACAATACAATAAAATTTTACCTCGGGAATCGTTCCGGTACTACGAAATTTACAATGCTTCAGAAGGATTTTTTGCCATACAAGACCGAAATTCTAACAAAGAATTACTCTTGATGCTTGACTATGGTATTTTTTATGAGTTTATCCCGATGGATGAATACGGTACTGCTTCAGAAAGGGTGATCCCTCTGGCTGAAGTTGAAGTAGGGAAAAATTATGCCATTGTAATTACTACCAACGCAGGTTTATGGCGTTATAAAGTGGGCGACACCGTTCGGTTTACTTCCACCAGCCCTTACCGTATTAAAGTAACGGGGCGGACCAAACACCATATTAATGTATTTGGTGAAGAACTTATTATCGAAAATGCTGAATGCGCACTTCGGAAAGCATCTGAATTGACTGCTACTGAAATTGTAGATTATACCGCTGCACCTATTTTTATGGAAGGAAGGGAGAAAGGAGCCCATGAGTGGATTATTGAATTTAAAACACCCCCTAAAGACTTTAACCACTTCACAGAAATCTTAGATGGCGCCCTTCAAGAAGTGAATAGCGACTATGAGGCCAAGCGGAATAACAATACCACATTAAAGGCACCCACCATTCATTGCGCACGCGAACGATTGTTTTACGATTGGCTAAAAGACAAAGACAAATTGGGAGGGCAACACAAAGTACCCAGACTGTCAAACAAGCGAGACTATATTGAGGAGTTACTTAAGTTGAATACACAGTAGCATTTCTTCCACATCGACAAACAACCGCTTTTATCGCCTAAAAACACTCAGAAAACCGATGAATTCTGCACTTCATCGATAGTTGAAAATAGAGGTGTATTTCAACGAATATCTGTTCACTTCAACTAATAGTTTTGGTAGTATTTTTCTTACGCCATACGTTTGTACTATAAATATGAATGCTACCCCCGCAATGAAAAATAGTTTCTACATAATAGCCTTGGTGCTTTTCGCTGTAAGTTTTACTTCCTGTGGAACCACTTCAGCACTTCAAAAAGAAAACAGTGAAGTAGCTGGTTATACCCTAAAAAATAAAAAAGAATTATTTCAACAAAAGGTGTTGCACAGCAAAGCAAAAACAGTAATTGCAACCCCTTAAACATACTTGCATTGAAGAATGCATTAGAGTAGATTAGTTAAGTTAAGTAGAAAAAAAGCCGAACTGTAGTTGTTTGGCTTTTTTGGTTGCTATAAGTAAAGGTTGCTAGTTTAAGAAACCGCCTTTAATTTTTTAATTGTTGTTTTTTGAAGTTTTTCTTCGGCATACTGCTTGGTAACCTTTAACGACTTTATGCTTTCATCGCCTGGCAACTCATACATTGCATCGGTTAACACAGCTTCGCATAGCGAACGCAATCCACGAGCTCCAAGTTTATAGGCAATGGCTTGTTCTACGATAAAGTCGAGCGCTTCAGTTGTGATCACAAAATCGATTCCATCCATTTCAAACAATTTTTTGTATTGCTTGATGATGGCATTTTTTGGTTCCGTAAGAATCGCTCGCAAGGTTCCCTTATCTAAAGGGTTCATATAGGCTAGTACTGGCAAACGACCAATAATTTCTGGTATCAGCCCAAAGTCTTTTAAATCTTTTGGGATGATATATTTCAGCATGTGGTCTTTCTCGAGTACATTTTCCTTTTTCGACGCACTAAAACCTACCGCCTGCATATTCAATCGTTTTGAAATATGGCGTTCAATTCCGTCGAAGGCACCACCGGCGATAAATAGTATATTTTCGGTGTTTACTTCAATAAATTTCTGGTCTGGATGCTTTCGCCCTCCTTTTGGCGGTACATTAACCGTAGTACCCTCTAGTAATTTCAGCAGGGCCTGTTGCACACCTTCACCACTAACATCTCTAGTGATTGACGGATTATCGCTCTTACGGGCTATTTTATCTATTTCGTCAATAAACACAATTCCGTTTTGGGCTTTTTCCAAGTTATAGTCTGCCGCCTGTAACAAACGCGTCAAAATACTCTCAACGTCTTCTCCAACATATCCTGCCTCTGTAAGCACCGTTGCATCTACAATGGCCAACGGAACGTTAAGCATGCGTGCAATTGTTTTGGCAACCAATGTTTTTCCTGTACCGGTTTGGCCAACTATAATGATGTTACTCTTTTGTATTTCGATATCATCATCGGTCTTTGGCTGTAACAAACGCTTGTAATGGTTATAAACCGCCACAGACATGACCCTTTTGGTATGGTCTTGGCCAATTACATAATCGTCTAAAAATTCTTTAATCGCCTTAGGCTTTTTCAGCATTACCTCTTTACTCAGCTCATTATTGGTAGAATGTAGTGCTTCCTCTACCACAATACCGTGCGCCTGCTCAATACATCGATCGCAGATATGGGCATCCAGCCCTGCGATGAGCAAGTTGGTTTCGGCCTTTTTACGACCACAAAATGAACATTCTAATTCTTCTTTCGCCATGTACTTTTATTCAGTTCTATTCGATTAACGTGCTAAAATTTCGTCAATCATTCCGTATTCTTTCGCCTTATCAGCTTTCATCCAATAATCACGGTCGCTATCTTCATATACCTTTTCGTAGGTCTGACCGCTATGTTTAGCGATGATTCTATATAACTCTTCCTTCAAGGTCACAATTTCACGTGCAGTAATTTCAATATCACTTGCTTGACCCTGCGCTCCTCCCAAAGGTTGGTGTATCATTACCCTAGAATGGGTTAGGCCACTGCGTTTTCCTTTTTCACCCGCACACAATAGCACTGCTCCCATAGAAGCCGCCATTCCTGTGCAGATAGTCGCTACATCAGGCTTTATAAATTGCATAGTATCATAAATACCTAGGCCAGCATATACGCTACCGCCAGGAGAGTTGATGTAAATTTGAATGTCTTTAGACGCGTCTGTACTCTCTAAAAACAACAACTGGGCTTGTACAATATTTGCCACTTGGTCGTTGATTCCTGTGCCGAGAAAAATGATACGATCCATCATGAGACGTGAAAACACATCCATGGCAACGGCGTTCATTTGGCGTTCTTCAATAATGTTTGGGGTAAGACCCACCGGATACATGCTACTTAAAATCTGGTCGTAGTAAGTGCTACTAATACCTTGATCCTTAATAGCAAAGTCTTTAAATTCTTTTCCGTAGTTCATATAAACTGCAACTATTTTTTAAAAAATTAGGGCGTTGATTCTCTTGTTTCAACGCCCTAAAGATACCTATTTTTTTACCCAATTACGAATAGGCTTCTTTTATGAAGGCTTCGTAGGTAATTTCTTTTGTCTTCAGTTTTGCGTTTTCCTTAAAAAATTGAAGCATCTTGTTGGTATTCAATTGTTCACTCAATCGCTTTACTTCTTCTTCATTCGAAAGAATTCTGGCTGAAATTCCTTCCAATTCTTCCTCTGTCGGATTGGTATTACCAAATTGTGCCATTTGACCCTTGATCATATTCTTGGCGTATGCTTTCAATTCGTCGAACGTTACCTGAAGATTGTGCTCTGCGCGAAGTTTTCCTTCTATAAGTTGGTAGCGAAGCCCTTTTTCACTTCGTTCGTACTCTGCAGCGGCTTCTTCTTCAGTTAATGGCTTATCGCCCGAAACTTGTATCCATCGCTGTAAGAATTCCTTCGGAAGGTCGAATTTTGTATTTTCAATAAGGTCTTCAACAACATCGTTCAGCAATTTCTGATCGCTCTGTTGTGTAAATTGCCCTTCGGCATCTTCCTTAATTTTCTCTTTCAATTGTTCTTCGGAAGTCACCACGCCTTCACCAAACAACTTATCGAACAATTCTTGGTTCAACTCTGCCATTTCACGTTGGTTCACTTCTTCAATTTTGAAAGAAACTTCAATATCCAATCCATGGGCATCGTCATGAGACACTCCCAAATGTTTTTGGTTGTCATGGTCGTCGTTAAACAACCCTTTTGTCTTTATCGTTACGGTATCGCCAACCTTAGCTCCCAAGAGCGCCGTGGTTTGTTTTTTACCTTTAATATCTTCTGTAGATAAGGTCGTTTTATTTTCGATTTCTTTTTCTTCGGAAGTAAAGGTGCCGGTAATTTCATCACCTTTTTCAACGGTGTCTTTGGCAATCAACTTTCCGTATTGCTTACGGATGGTTTTTACCTGATTGTCAATCATTTCGTCGTCGGCAACAATATTATAATGGGTAACGGCTTTCTTCCCCGGAAGTGCAACTTCAAATTCTGGTGAAAGGCCCAAATCGAATTCGAATGAAAAATCATCGCTGTTCCAGTCGATTTCAGTTTCGTTTCTCGGAATAGGATTTCCTAAAACATCCAATTTTTCTTCCGTAAGGAATTTGTGCAGGTTCTCTTGTAGCAACTTGTTCACTTCTTCAACCAAGACCGCCTGTCCGTATTGTTTTTTAACCATCCCTAAAGGCACGTGCCCTTTTCGGAATCCTGGAATGTTTGCATTTTTACGATAGTTGTTCAGCACAGTTTGTACTTTTCCTTCGTAGTCGTCTTTAGCAATTTCTACCGTAAGCACGGCGTTCAACTTGTCTATTTCCTTTTTTGTAATGTTCATGTTGTCTCCTATAATTTTCGGGATGCAAAAGTACGGTTTTTTATAGGATGTTACAAGCTTCGCCCCACTGAAATTCAATACGTTAATTTTCTTTTGAGAGCATCGAATGTAAGATGGACTGTAGAAAAGAGAGCAGCACACTAAATAGCAACGCCCACCAGATATTACGCACCGCAAAACCATCGATTAAGAAATCGGCCAACAGTATGATAATTGCATTAATGATTAACAAAAACAATCCGAGTGTGATTAGGGTTATCGGAAAAGTTAACACCACCAAAATTGGTTTTACCAACAGCCTAAGAATTGCCAATACAATAGCTACAATAATAGCCGAGAAATAGCTTGCTACCTCAACTCCGGGCAAAACATACGCCAAAATCAATACAGCTACGGCTGTGAGCAATACTTTCAAGAACCAATTCATGTTTTTAAATTTTGACTTAAAGATATAAAAAAACCGTCTTAAGATTGCTCCCAAGACGGTTTCAGTACTATAGATTATATTATTTAGTTGCTCACATTATTTGCGAGGGTAATGGTACCATAGTTCCCAATGTTCACATTTGGAATGGTTGCATTGTACGTTTGGTTAATCTTATCGATAATAAGATTGGCCGTATACGCATATCCTCTAGGCGTAGGGTGTACACCATCTAGAGAGAATGCTCCACCAGTCACAAATTCTGAAGTTAGCAATCCGCCGTCATATGAAACGCCTCCGTCGGCAACTTGGGCCAAAGCAGCACGTGCATCCACAAAACCAAGACCGTTGGCTGCTGCCAAAGCACGTATGGTTCCGTTGTAAGCAGCAGTAGCCGTAGCTACTCTTTCTTGCTCGACTGTAGTTAATACAAATTCATCGCCAAGTGGAACTGCCACTCCAACAACCGAATTAGGATCATTTGGATCTGCCAAAGAACCAAGTTCAGAAGAAGCAGTAAGCACTACTAAATCGTCGTTAGTTGCCTGACGCAATTGCCCCAACAACCCAGCAATTGATGCTGGAAGGTTAAACGGAGGCCCTTGCAAGATCATCGAGATATCAGTAAGGTCATCGTCTACCATAATTGGGAAATTTACACCCGCAGAAAAGTTGATTTGCCTAGCGGCAGCTTCTTCTGCAGAAATAACGCCTACACCAACCAATCCTGGCAACACTTGCGTATTGTATAAAGCAAATTGTGCATTTACAGCTGCAGCAGTAGCCGCATCTAAAGGAATAGATTGTGATGGTACTGTAGTAAAGAAAGGAATTGATGTAACATCTGGAATGTTTACCAACACCCCACCAGAAGCACTAGCATTAAGTGCTGCCACTTGCTCGCTGTACACAGCTGCAAACACATTCGGGTCTGTGATGTCGTTAAAACCGTATGTAGAAGGATCTAAATTCCCTGTTTGGTCTACTCCAGCACCACCTGCGGTAGCATAGCTCAAGATGTCGTTATTTCCAATCCAAAGACTGAAAAATGACGGACTCAAAGAAGCGGCATCACCCAAAACCGTAGAGGTTCCACTTGTTGCAAAACGTGCGTAAAACGGATTCGCTGCTCCACTCAAAATTCCACCAGGATTTCCATATCCAGGTGCAACCAAATGAAAGCTTTTTGCTCCCGGAACTCCCATATTGTTGAAGGGTCCTGTTGCACTAGTTGTAACTTCGGTGGTTGGTGTTCCTTCCAAGATCACTGGCCCTAAAGGCTCACCAGTCATTGGGTCTGCTGCCAAAACAAATCTGTTTTGTCCAACCTGTGTGCCGTTTAGCAATAAACCTCCTAAGTTATCTGCCATAAGTGGCTGGGTAAACGTTTCACTTCCTCCTGCCAAGGCAAATTGTTGTGCCATGATATTCGGGTATGAGTTCTCTTGTCCCGTAATGTACAATGCACCATCGGCAAAACCAGCGGTAAGCGAGTTTCCAACAGCCACATAATTACTTAAATCTGCATCCCCGCTGCTGTAAAAACCTTCGTCGGTTACAGGGGTATCAAATTCTGGTTCACAGCCTACAAAACCTAAGGTTAGTAAGCCTCCTAATACGATATATATTGATTTTTTCATTTTCTAAATTTTTTGATATTACATTTTATAAGTAACTCCAAGACCTGGAGCAAACGCACTTGATTTATACGTTCCGCGGAATGGTACAGATTGTCCATTTTCAGTATAACCATCGTAAGATGCGTCTACTTCATTAAAATGAAGGTATAAGAATGAAGCATCTATTTGCAAGTGGTCTGAAATATTCACAGTAAGACCTGCTGTATATCCGTTGCTGTCATTTCTAGGAGTTTCAGGAGAAAAGAATCCTTCTGTTACAGGAGACTCATCAAAATAATATCCAGCTCTCAATGTGAACATTTTGGTAGCATCGTACTGTAACCCAAAACGGTAGGTTGATGCGTTCTTATAGTTTCTCGGATTAAACGAGTCTGGTATATTTTCATCTGCAAAATCGATATCTAAGCTTTCGTAAACATCCCAAAATGCTCTGTTGAAATCGAATGCAAACAACCACTTGTCGCAGAACTCGTATGACAATCCTACGGTCATTTCAGCAGGCAATGGCAACGAAGCGTTAAATGTAGTGTCGGCAAACGGAGTTAAAGGAGAGTTCGGAATATTTTCAAAATCTGCATCGCCATCTTCGGCGTCAAGAATAATTTCAGAGCGGTAATGTGCCCCAATCGTTAAGCTTTCTGTTGGTCTAAACATAGCGCCAGCAGTCCAACCCCATTTAGTAACTCCCGTTGCGTCTACGGTAACCTCAGAACGGTTCCCATCAAGATCTGTTAGGGTACGGTTCAAATTTCTATTGAAATTCACAGAACCATTTACGTAAATAGGACCACCACCAATACTAAAATATTCGCTTAGCTTAATAGATACGGTAGGCTGTACAAAAATTGCAGCCAAGTCGATGTTATTTACCAAATGCGAACCGGCCCAATCGTCTTCGTATTCTACGGTGCTTCCAAATGGAGAATATACACCAATACCAAACGCTAACCAATCGGTAGCTTGGTAAGATCCATAAAGATAAAAAGGAGTTCCTACGGGGCTATCGGTCATTGCCGAGGCTCCTGTTGCAGCATTTTGGTAGGCCACATCGGAAAATACTCCGAAAGCACCGCCCGTAATGCTCAATTTGTTTTCTAGGTACACAAGACCTGCCGGATTAAAAAATACAGATTCGCTGCTATTCACAATGGCAACACCCGTATGCCCCATAGCCAAGGATTTGTTTCCTTGAAGGCTCACACGATACCCTCCAGCATACGTTACTGCTGTTGCTAGTGCAACCACAGAAAAGAGTAAAAGTTTCTTCATAATGTAAAAGTTGATTAAAATTAAGTTCGTTCGTTATTATATATTATGGTCAAAAGGTATACAAATGTAGATAAAACTCTATATTTATTATGCATACATAATAAATTTGACGTTACAATGTTATAAAAATTTAGTAACAATTTGGTAAAATTCTGTAGGATTTTCTGCATGTAGCCAATGACCTGCCTTCGCAACTGTTTCAATTGTTGCCTTCGGAAAGTGTTTGTGAATGAGCAATTCATCTAACGGTTCTATATATCCTGAGGACTCTCCCTTTAAAAATAATACAGGGCCATTGTACACCGTTCCGCTTGACAATGCTCGTCCGACAGCCTCCACTTTCTCATAAAGTACCGGTAAATTGATGCGCAATGCTAGTTTTCCTTTTTCCTTCCAATACAAATTTTTCAATAAAAATTGTCGGGTACCCAAATCTGGAATATAGGTAGCGAGCACTTTGTCTGCCTCCCCTCGCGAACTTATTTCAGAAAAATCGAGTGAGGAAAGCGCTTTCAAGATATCTTGATGGTGTGATGGATAGGGTTTAGGTGAAATATCTGCCACCAATAATTTTTGTACGCGTTCTGGATGTGCTACGGAAAATTCCATAGCCGTTTTACCGCCCATTGAATGTCCCAATAAGATAAAATCTCTTAGTTCATGATGGTTTGCATATTCCAAAAGGTCTTGGGCCATCAGTTCATAGCTGAATGCTTCGTCGTGAAAACTACGGCCATGGTTACGCTGGTCTACCAAATGCACTTCATACCCATCTTCTGCAAATTGGTTGGCCAATGTCTTCCAATTGTCGCCCATGCCCAAGAAGCCGTGTAAAATTACGAAGGGCTTTCCAGTTCCGATGATTTGTGAGTGTAGTATCATTTTAATTTTTCAAGATAATTTTTAACCACATTTTCGAGTCCGTCGTACAATGCTTCGCAAATAAGTGCATGCCCTATAGAAACTTCCAATAAATGCGGCACATTTTGTTTAAAGAACGCAATGTTCTTCAGAGAAAGATCATGCCCGGCGTTAACGCCCAGTCCAAGCTCGTCTGCAAGTGCTGCACACGCTGCGTACGGTTTTACGGCGGCTGAATTTCCTAACCCGTATTGATGGGCGAAATTTTCAGTATACAGCTCAATCCTATCGGCACCCGTTTTTGCGGCACCTTCAATCATTTTCTCTTCAGGATCTAAAAAAATAGAAGTGCGAATCCCACTTCGTTTCAATTCGGTAATTACTTCTTTCAAGTAATGTTCGTGCTTTACCGTATCCCAACCTGCATTGCTCGTAATAGCGTCTACTGCATCTGGCACCAGGGTGGCTTGTGTGGGTCTCAGTTTGAGAACAAGTTCTAAAAAACGATCTATAGGGTTGCCTTCGATGTTGTATTCGGTAGTCACGACCTGTTTCAGATCATGTGCGTCTTGGTACCGAATGTGTCTTTCATCGGGCCTTGGGTGTATGGTGATGCCTTGTGCGCCAAACTGCTCTACATCTTTTGCCACTTGTAGCAAATTGGGCATATTGCCACCACGCGCATTTCGCAACGTGGCTATTTTATTGATGTTTACGCTTAATTTTGTCATTGCTTTAGATACTTGTCACAAAAATACAAACTTGCCTTTCGGTTTGCAGTCATATTTTGAGTATTTTGCAGAAAAATTAGCGCTTTGGACACCCTAAACTACCTCATAAACGATATTGAACCTTTTGGCCTTTCGAAAACGATTGGTGAAATGCAACAAACGTTCAACCAACTCACTTATTCGCACCTGGTGGTGATGAAAGAAGACGACTATTTGGGCTGTTTGTCTGAAACAGATGCCCATTGTTTTGAAAGTGAAAAAACGTTGAGCGATTACCAATACGCCCTAGAACCGTTCTTTGTTCGTAAAACAACCCATTGGTTGGATATCTTAGAAGCTTTTGCCATGCACAACACCAACATTATGCCTGTGCTGGGCGACGAGAATAAATATTTGGGTTATTATGAACTTAATGACATCATGCATTGTTTTAACAACACCCCTTTCTTAAATGAAGCCGGCGGTATTATTGTAGTTGAAAAAGGAATTAAAGATTATTCGTTCAGTGAGATTACACAAATTATAGAATCTAATGATGCTAAAATCTTAGGTGCTTTTATTTCAAAAAGTGGTGAAAATATGATGCAGATTACCATAAAAATAGGGCATCAAGGAATGAATGCTATTGTGCAGACCTTCCGCAGATACAATTACAATGTGGTGAGCAATCACGAAGAGGATAAATTTTTGGAAGACCTCCAGAAAAGATCCAATTACTTAGACAAGTACCTAAATATATAGCATATGAAAATTGGTATTTTCGGTCAGTTCTATCATAAAAATTCTGAAACCTACATTCAGCTAATCCTAGATGCGCTTAAGAAAAAAAATGTAGAGGTGCTCATCGAAGAAGATTTTATGGACATCATCAAACTTCATGACGATGTACAAACGGCGAGCAATTTTAAAACCTTCACCAAACTAGACAAAAGTTATGACCTCTTCTTTAGTATTGGTGGTGATGGAACCATTCTGAAATCGATTACCTACGTACGTGATTTAGACATTCCAATTGTGGGTATCAATACAGGGCGATTGGGGTTTTTGGCAACCATTCAGAAAGAAAACATAACTGAAAGCATTAACCATATCTTAGAAGGTAGTTATACTATTTCTGAAAGAGGATTATTACAACTCACTTCAGAGCCTCCAAACAGGGAAATTTCAGAACTTAATTTCGCACTTAATGAAGTGGCCATCAACAGAAAGAATACCACTTCGATGATTAAGGTGGAAACCGAGGTAAACGACAAATACCTTACTTCGTACTGGAGTGACGGGCTCATACTTGCCACCCCTACGGGCTCTACCGGGTATTCCCTAAGCTGTGGCGGTCCCGTGATAGACCCCAGCACCAACAGTTTGGTAATCACTCCCATTGCGCCACATAATTTAAGCGCCAGACCTTTGGTATTGCCAGACTCAAGTAAAATAACCTTGCAGGTATCGGGCAGGGAAAAATCGTATTTAGTTTCTTTAGACTCTAGAATTGCAACATTCACAAATAACACTCGTCTTACTGTACAGAAAGCACCATTTACCATCAAATTGGTGCAATTGCCTGAAGATAGTTTTATAAAAACACTCCGTAAAAAGTTGCTATGGGGAGAAGACAAGCGAAATCTGAAACAATAAATGCCATTAAAACTTGTTAATCAACAGAGACATTTCTGCTACTAATATGGTAGCCGAGAGTTTATTGTTATATTTGCAAACTTTTTAAGGTATATGAAGTATTTCGCAGCCCTTTTAATAGCGGTGATCAGTGTTTTTTCAGCCAAGGCCCAGACCTATGAAATAGGCGGGTATATTGGAGGTGCTAATTATATAGGTGACATTGGCAAGACCAACTATATTTCGCCAAATGACGTAGTAGTTGGAGGTGTTTTTAAATGGAACCGCAGTGAGCGGCATGCCTTTAGAGCGTCGGTATTGGTTGCTGGCATTAGCGGTAACGATGTAGATTCTGAAGAATCTAGGAGACAACAACGAGGATATTCATTTAAGAATACCATAACCGAGCTTTCACTTGGTTTAGAATATACCTTTTGGGAATTTAACATGTACAGGGGCCAGCCCGTTTCAACCCCGTACTTGTATACAGGTCTTACCTATTTTAGGTACAACGCCAAATTTAAAAGACCTGCAACAGACATCATCGTTGAATATGAAAAAGCGGGAACAGTTGCCATACCCATGGTAGTAGGATTTAAAACCACCGTGGGAACCAAACTGGTATTGGGCCTTGAAATTGGAGCCCGGTATACCTTTACAGACAATTTGGATGGGAGCAACCCTACAGGTGCCCTAGCCGATGACGCTAGTTTGAAATTTGGAAATACAAATAGTGACGATTGGTACGTATTTACTGGGGCAACCCTTACGTTCACCTTCGGGCGAAAGCCATGTTACTGTAACTTTTAATATGAGCCTACAAGCACAAATAGACCCTAACAAACTTCCACAGCATCTCGCTGTTATAATGGATGGCAATGGGCGGTGGGCAAAAAAACAAGGCTTATTTAGAACCATTGGGCATGAAAGTGGAACAAAGGCAGTACGAGAAATTGTAGAAGCGTGTGCCGAGTTGAATATTTCATATTTGACATTGTATGCGTTTTCAACCGAAAATTGGAATCGACCAAAATTAGAAGTGGAAACGCTAATGAAATTGCTGGTTTCATCGCTTAAAAAGGAAATTAAGACCCTTCGCGACAATAATATTAAACTAAACGCTATCGGAAATCTCGATGCCCTACCAAAAAAGGCCAAAAGCGAGCTTCTCGATGTGATCGACAAAACTAAAGACCATACCCACATGACGCTCACCCTAGCTCTTAGCTACGGATCGAGAGAAGAATTGGTAAAAACCATCCAAGAGATTAGCCATAAAGTTAAAAATAAACTAATTTCGCCGATTGAAATAGATGAAGCAACTATAAATAATCATCTTTACACCCGCGATTTACCAGACGTGGATTTATTAATACGCACCAGCGGTGAACAACGTATTAGTAATTTCCTATTGTGGCAAATAGCTTATGCCGAATTGTACTTTACCGAAACACTTTGGCCAGATTATAGAAAAAACCATCTTTTTGAAGCAATATTAAATTATCAAAACAGAGAACGAAGATTTGGAAAGACTAGTGAACAGCTTGAACAATAATAGATTATTGCAGAGATCCAAAAAGTTATATTGCCTTCTTATAGCAACCTTACTATTTGTAAGCATCTCCAACGCGCAGCAAAAAGAGCTGGACAGCGGTAGAAAGTATACCTTAAATAGTGTAACCGTTACCGGAAACCAAAGTTTTAACGAGCAGACCGTAATTGCCTTTACTGGGCTTAAAGAAGGTGAACGTCTTTATGTGCCCGGGGAACGCTTGAGCAGTGTCACTAAAAAATTATGGGAACAAAACCTGTTTAGTGATATCGCCTTTTACGTTACGAACATCGATGGCGATCTTATCGACCTTGAACTCTACATCGTAGAACTTCCTAAATTAAACGAAGTAACCATTGAAGGCATCCGAAAAGGGAAGAAGAAAGAAATTATTAAAGACAACGACCTAAAACCAGGTAAAAAAATCACCAAAAACCTAATCACCACGACCAAAAATTACATTCGTAATAAATATCGTGAGAATGGTTTTTACAATACCCAGGTAGCTATTAGCCTTACCCCATTTGTCGATTCTCTTGGCACCGAAGTGGGTCAGAATATGCTTATTAACATCGATAAGCAAGAACGCGTTAAAGTTTCAGAAATTAACTTCAACGGAAATGAAGCTTTGAGCAATGGAAAACTAAGAAGGGCCATGAAGGAAGTGAAACGAAAAAACATCTTGCGTTTCTGGAAAATGTCGAAATACACCGAAGACCTGTTTGAGGAAGACAAAGCCTCTATAATCAAAAAATACAAGTCAAGTGGATATCGTGATGCAAGAATCACTGACGATACTTTAATCGTAAAAGATAATAATAGCCTTGCGCTAGAACTCGATATTGAAGAAGGCCAGCGGTACTATTTTGGTGATATCCGGTTTATTGGAAACAGTGTATACACCGACGGACAATTACGTCAAAAACTCGGTATCATTAAAGGAGAACCCTATAACGGTGTTTTACTTGACCAACGTATTGCAGACAATACAGACCCTGACGCAGACGACCTGACCAATCTATACCAAAACAACGGGTACCTCGCAGCTCGAATAAATGCTGTTGAAGTAGCAGTAAGACAAGATACTATCGATTTTGAGATTCGGATCGTAGAGAGCAAAGAATTCTTTTTTGACCATATTACCGTAGTAGGAAACAAAAAAACCAACGACCACGTAATTTATCGCGAACTACGTACCCGCCCCGGACAAAAATACAGCAAGCGAAATGTGGTGCGAACCATTCGTGAATTGGGACAATTGGGTTATTTTGATGCAGAACAACTCTCACCCAACTTTAAATTTGTAGATGAAAACAACGGTCTTGTAGACCTCGAGTATAGCGTTATAGAAAAAGGATCCAGCCAAATTGAATTGCAAGGTGGTTACGGGGGTGGCGGATTTGTAGGAACGCTTGGGCTTTCGTTTAATAACTTCTCACTTCGAAATATCTTTAACGGAGACGCGTACCAACCCCTACCCATGGGAGACGGCCAAAAACTATCGTTACGCGCACAGGCAAGTAGTTTTTACCAAACCTATAGTTTATCGCTCGTAGAACCTTGGTTGGGCGGCAAAAAACCGATTCAGCTAAGTACTTCATTCTCGCATACCATTCAGTATTTATTCGATTTCCAAACAAGGGAAGTAGATAAAGACCGTCGTTTCTTGATTACGGGAGGATCGGTAGGATTTGCAAAAAGACTGCAATGGCCAGACGATTATTTTACGTTTTCGCAAGCAGTGAGTTTTCAGCATTACAATCTGAAAAATTACAACACCGGACTTTTTACCTTTGGTGATGGGTACTCAAACAACCTTGCCTACACAATCGGCCTGAGCCGAAACAACACAGCCACCAACCCTATTTACCCTGTGAGCGGTTCAAACTTCAGCCTTTCTGCCAAACTTACAATTCCGTATTCTGCCTTTAACGGTGTAGACTATCGCGGTTTACGTGCAGAACGGGACGATTTGGAAGAAATCTTGATAGACGATGTTAACAATGTAGATGTTCGTGAACGTATTGCTGAAATAGACCAAGAACGATTTAACTGGTTAGAATACTATAAAATTAAGTTTTCTGGCGATTGGTATACAAGACTTGTAGACAAATTAGTATTACGAACAAGAACTGAATTCGGATTTTTGGGAGCTTATAATAACGACCGTGGCATCCCTCCTTTCGAGCGATTCTTTGTAGGTGGTGACGGTTTAGGAGCCTTTAGTTTAGATGGTCGTGAAGTGATACAATTGCGTGGATATCCCAACCAATCACTTTCTGACAACGACGGAAATACCATTTACAATAAATTTTCGTTAGAATTAAGATATCCCATTACGCTTAAACAGTTAGCATCGATTTATGTGCTCGGTTTTGCAGAGGGAGGAGCGGCCTATGACGGGTTCCGAGAGTATAATCCTTTCAGGATTAGTAGGTCTGCTGGCGCAGGATTACGTATATTTATGCCGGCATTCGGATTATTGGGTATAGACTTTGGTTATGGTTTTGACCCGATTCTAGGCAGCGATCAACCCAATGGATGGGAAACTCATTTTATTATTGGACAACAATTTTAATATTGGCACGATATTTTCTTAAACTACAACCACAATTATGAAGACACTAAAATTACTTTCAATCTCACTAGCGTTTTTATGCATCTCTTTTGCAGCAGACGCGCAACGAGGAGCTCGTATTGGTTATATCGATATGGAGTATATCCTTGAAAGCGTTCCTGAGTATAAAGAAGCCCAAAAACAATTGGACGGGAAAGTTCAGCGCTGGAAGGCAGACATTGAAAAGAAAAGTCAAGAAATAGACCAAATGAAATTAAATTTGGCCAATGAGCGTGTATTACTTACTACTGAACTCATTGAAGAACGCGAAGAAGAAATTAAAATTTTAGAAGACGAAATGATTAAGTACCAGCAAGACCGTTTCGGCCCGAATGGTGACTTAATGATTCAACGGAGACAACTCGTGCAACCCATACAAGATCAAGTCTTCAATATTGTACAAGAAATTGCAGAAAATAAAAAATACGACTTCATTTTCGACAAATCGGCAGATGTGGTAATGCTATTTGCAGCAAAGCGAAATGATATTAGTGAAACTGTACTTCGAAGTATTAACCGTTCAAACAAACGAAAAGAAGTAACCTCAAGAAAAGAAAAAAGAGAAGTAGAACAGCGTGAAAGCCTAAGTGATGAAGAAGACGAAGCCGTAACAGAACGTGAAAAGGCTTTAGAAGACAAAAAGAACGAAAGAGAAGCTGCCATGGCAGAACGCAAACGTGTTAGAGACTCTATTCGTGAAGTAAAACGCCTAGAATTTCAACGCAGACGAGATAGCCTGTTAGACGTTAGAAAACGTAGACAAGACTCAATCCGTAATGTACGAAACGGCGGAGCACCACCGGTAGATGATGGAGACGGTGATGGCGATGGCGGAAAATAAGAAAAAACAAATAATACCCTTAATCTAAATAACACTTAAAATTAAATACAAGTAAAATGAAACACTTAAAATTAATCGCAATAGCAATCGTACTTTTAGTAGGTACTTCTGGTGCCGCAGTTGCACAGAATAAAATAGCACATATCAACACACAAGATTTGGTAGAAGCTATGCCAGAAATGAAGGCAGCCCAAAGTCAGTTGGACAAACTGAAAAAAACCTACGACACTCAGTTGAAAGACATGTACAAAGAATTAGAGACGAAAGCGAAACAATACGATGCCGAAGCTAGCACTAAAACAGATCAGGAGAACCAAAAGCGCGTTGAAGAAGTAAGCGGAATGCAACAAAACATTCAAGCCTTTAACCAACAAGCACTTCAGGATCTTCAGAAAAAAGAAGTAGACATTTTGCAGCCAATTCTAGACAAAGCAAGAATGGCCATCCAAAAAGTGGCTCGTGCGCAAGGTATTTCTTATGTTTTTGACGCTACGCCAGGAGGCGGAATGTTATTGGCAGACGGGAAAGATTTGTTAGCCGATGTGAAAAAAGAATTAGGAATCTAATCTAATTTGTTCCTAGAAAAAAAAGCGTGCCTATCTGGCGCGCTTTTTTTGTATTCGTATCTTTAGCAATATGAAAACCGCGGCACCCATAGGCATATTCGACTCGGGCGTAGGAGGCACCTCTATTTGGAAAGAGATACACCAACTACTACCCCACGAAGACACCATTTATTTGGCAGACAGTGCCAATGCTCCCTACGGAAACAGATCGCAAGAAGAGATTGTCGCGCTTAGCATTAAAAATACAGAGGCCCTCCTAGCCATGGGCTGTAAAATTATTGTGGTGGCTTGTAATACTGCCACTACCAATGCCATAGACATGCTTCGCAACAACTTCGATATTCCTATCATTGGAATCGAACCAGCTATAAAACCAGCTGCGTTACAAACACACAATAAAAGCATCGGTATTCTTGCTACCAAAGGAACATTGAGCAGTGCGTTGTTTCACAAAACTTCAGAAACGTTTACCAAAGATATTTCGGTGGTTGAAATTGTAGGCGAAGGACTCGTACCACTTATCGAAAAAGGCGCATTAGACAGCCCCGAAATGCAGCAACTACTAAAAACCTATACCGCCCCGATGATTGCAGCAAACATCGATTACTTGGTATTGGGCTGTAGCCATTATCCGTATATCATTCCGCAGTTACAGGAAATCCTCCCAACATCTGTCACGATTATCGATTCTGGTGAAGCCGTGGCAAAACATACCAAAAAGATGCTGGATGAAAAAGGGCTGCTTTCCGCAGAAAAAAAGACACCTAAGCTTGTGTTTTATACAAATACCGACACGGCTATCTTAGCTTTTTTACTTAAAGATGTAGAAAGTGAAATTCATATTGAAGAAAGAAAATTTTAACTAAAAAATGCCAACAGGTCTTTTTTCTTAGAGGGGCTTACCATAATTTCTTTGCCGCTGCTAAGCACTACACTACCCCCTTTTCCTTTTCGGTATTCGGTGACGGCATTTACGTTTACCAAATAGCTTTTGTGCACCCTGGCAAAGCCGTTGTCTTTAAGAGCATCTTCAAAATATTTTAGGGTTTTGCTCACCAATTTCTTTTTATCACCTATAAAAATGTTGGTGTAATTATCATCGGCTTGGCAATACAAAATATCAGCTACTTGCAACACTTCAAATCCTTGTTGCACAGGAATGGTGATTTTCCCGGTTACTTGGCTTAGTCGCGGTTTTAGCACCGTATTCTGAAGACTATTTTCCTTTGTTTTAATCTCATGCACATAATCTACCGCATCAATGAGCTTATCGATATCTAACGGTTTCAGCAAATAATACGAAGCGTGGGCGTTCAGCGCATCTATCGCATAATGGTTATAAGCGGTCACAAATACTGTTTCAAAGGTTCGATCTCCAACTTTGTCTAACAGATCGAATGCATTACCGTAAGGCATTTCAACATCTAAAAATACCAAATCGAGTTCGTGGTTGCGTATCAACACCAAGGCTTCATCTACATTGGCGGCTTCACCCAAAATTTCTACTTTCGGGCAGTACTTAAGTAGGTATTTTTTTAGAATTTCCCGACTGGTCTCTTCGTCTTCAACAATGATGGTTTTTAGTGTCATTTCTGAAATGTTAGATTAATCTTTTTTGAGCACAAGAACCACCCGGGTTCCTTCTTCTGTATCGAACACATCAGAAACACTCACATCTACTTTGTCTTTATACATATCGTTCAAAATCCGGATACGCTTTTCAATATTGCCCATCCCCTTGCTGTTTTGCTTTTTCTGGTGCTCGGTTTTTAACAGCTTCGATTTCTTTCTTCCAATTCCATCGTCGGTAATCGTAATGGTAACCGTTTCGGCATCTATTTGTTTAAAATGAATATCGAGATGGCCTTTTTCCTCTTTGTATCGCAATCCGTGCCACACGGCATTTTCAACATAGGGTTGCAACAACATTGGCGGAATTACAAACTCGGCCAGCTGTAGCGATTCGTCTATGGTAATGGTGTATTCAAACTTATCTTTAAAGCGGAAATGCTCTAACTTCACATACAGTTCTAACAATTCTATTTCTTTGCTTAACGGAATAAAATCTTCTTCACTATTCTCAAGCACGCTGCGCATTAATTGCGAAAATTCACTCAAATACTTATTGGCCGCCCTTTCATCGCTCATTGCAATAAAACTATTCACAGAATTGAGCGCGTTGAAGATAAAGTGCGGATTCATCTGTGTTCGCAACGATTTTAAAGCCAGCATGTTATTCGCATATCGTTGCCGCTTTACACTTTTGTATTGGGTATAGGCGGTGTACATCAGCAAAAGGGCAATAAGGATCAGCGAAAAAATCACCCATTTTTGCACACGGTTATTTTTTTCAATCAATTCTTGATTTTCAAAAGCCAACTTATAGCTGCTCGCATTTAACTCACGTTCATTTTCTAGGCTGATAATTCTATTCTGCTTTAGCGCAATTTCTTTGTTAAAACGTTTCGCCTGCGAAAGCTCTTGCTCCTTTTTCACATATAGTTCATCTACCAAAGCTACGTAGCGTTCGTAATTTTCTGCTGCCTTTCCAAAATCGCCAATGCCTTTATAAATTTCAGACAATTTTCGGGTCGCATCTTTTTCAACTTCTAAATCGTCTTTTGAAGCCGCTTCCTTGATACTTTTCTTAAGATACGGAATGGCATCTTTGTATTTATCTTGCGCGATATAGGCGTTTGCTATATAATAATTCTGGCGTTGCAGGGTTAATTGGCTGGCTTGTGCGTCTGGAGCCTCGGCTTCATTTTCTTCAATATCTTCGAGCTCGTCTAAGGTTTCAGAGCGCAGTTTAATTTCTTCATCAAAATTTCGATTTCGATTATAAAAATTAGCCACTTTATTTTTTTCTTCTACTGCCCGCTTTGGGTTTTCCTGTTTTGCGAGATTGAGCGAATTATCGTAATACTCGGCCGCTTCTTCAACCGCGCCACTTTCAGAATATACTTCGGCAATTTTAGAATTTAAGTTGGTGATCTTAGGCGTAATTTGATGCGCCGACGCTATGTCTAAGCCTTTTTGATAATTAAAAACGCTCTTCACGGGGTCGTTTATGGCTTTGTAGGTGTCTCCCAAACCTTCATATACTTCTACCTTTTGGTAATTTCCCAAGGATGCTTTCAACAATTCTTTGTAGGCTGCAATACTTTCTTGGTAGTTTTTGTTCATCCGAAACGCATTTGCCAACTTTATACGTCGGTCAATTCCGGGACTTTCAGAAATACTTCGTTTAAAATTATCGACGGCCAAATCTGGCTGGTCCCAATACAGGTTGATATCGCCCAACGTTTCAAAGGCGATTGCGGTTTGTCTTTTCGTGATAGATGCTCCGCTGTAGGGCTGAATTGCCTTCGTTACATAACTAATGCTCTTGTTGGCATCTTCCCGAAGCGTCGCCTTGGCAGAGTCGATATAGCGTTCAAAAAGTCCTGCACTAGCTTGTTTTGAAGTACTGCTAATAGGAAGCACTTCCCGTTCATCTTTCTGAACCTTTACAGTAATGTTTTGCTCGTCTTTTACAGTGTAGTAAACAGGTTTAAAGGCGTCACTTCGAATACTGATTTCATCTCCTATTTCTGCGGAAATAGAAAATTCTCCATTGCCGTTGGTCGTTGTGTAGGCACCGTCGTCTATCTCAACATTTACACGCGGGATTGGCAAATTGGTTTCTGCTTCTACAACAATCCCCTTCAATACGAAGGCTTGTTCAGATTTTTTACGCACTTGCGCTTGGGACATTCCAAACGTAAAAGCGATAAGCAGAATGGTAAATAGGTGTTTCATTTCAACTAGAAAGTGTAAACATACGTATTGTAACGCACTTCCAAAAGTGGGTTTTTCCCAATAATTACATTGTCGAAGACAAAAATCGCCACATTACTAAAAGAGAGGGGTTGTTCCCTCACCGAAAAGGTCCATACACTCAACCCCATTTTTTCAGGAACTAAGTTCCCCATAGTTTTATCTGAACAAAATTAAACACCATGAAAATCTTACAACACCTAATTATCGCAATGATACTTTGCTCTGCAGTAGCCTGCAACGCAAAAACAAAAAATGATGCGCCTCTTGCAGCAACTGAACTAGAGCATACTACACCAGTTAAAAAACACTATATAAAAGTGGCACTTTTATTAGACACAAGCAACAGCATGGACGGACTAATTGACCAAGCGAAGGCACAACTGTGGGAAATTGTGAACGAACTCTCATACGCAAAGTGCAAACAGGAACGACCCAATCTTGAAATTGCCCTTTACGAATACGGAAATGACGGTTTGAGTGAAGCGAAAGGGTATTTGAGAAAAATAATTTCATTTACAGACGATTTAGATACGGTTTCTAAAGAATTATTCTCTTTAAATACGAATGGAGGTAGCGAATATTGTGGTACCGTTATCCAGGCTTCCCTAAATGAACTCGATTGGGGTAATGATGCCGACGACCTTAAAATGGTATTTATTGCAGGTAATGAACCTTTTACCCAAGGCAAGGTTGATTACAAAGATGCCGCTGCCGATGCAAAAGAAAAAGATATCGTTGTGAATACTATTTTTTGTGGCGAATTTAAGCATGGTGTAGATACTCGTTGGAAAGATGGTGCAGACCGAACCTATGGAGACTACATGGCCATTAATCATAATAAGAGTACCGTTCATATCGCGTCACCTTATGATGACATGATCTTGCAATTAAACATTCAACTTAACGGAACCTACATTCCTTACGGTAGCCAAGGAAGAAAAAAGAGGCAACTTCAAGAAGAACAAGATGGTAATGCCGAAGATTATAGCAAGGCTAATGCAGTTAGCCGAACGGTTTCAAAAAGCTCACATTTATACAAAAATACGTCATGGGATTTGGTAGATGCCGAGTCGGAGTCAGGTTTTAGCTATGATGACCTAAAGGAAAAAGATCTTCCAGAAAATCTACAAGGAAAATCAAAAAGTGAAATAAAAACATTTATAGCAAAGCATCGAGCCGAACGAAAACGCATTCAAGATGAAATTGCCAACCTTAATAAAAAACGCCGCGCCTATATTGCGAAACAGAAAACTGAAACAAATAATGGTTTGGAAAGTGCTATGATAGACGCACTGAAAAAACAGGCAAAACGAAAAAATTACACTTGGAACTAAAAAAAGCCCCATTTTGGGGCTTTCTTTTTTTATCTTCCTCGCGGTCTCAGCATACCGTTATAACGCATGTCCTGATTCCAACTCCGCCCTACATTACCATCAAAAATATTATATCCGAGTGTAAGTTGATGGAACCCACCACTTTCAAAACGAACACTTCCTGTTTGGTATGAATAGGTATAGGCAAACATAAATTTCTTGTAATTAATACCTAACACCGGCGTGATGTATTGTAATTTTTGGTCGCTTACTTCAGCACCGTCCAAAAATTCGGCACCGTCAAAGCTTCTTCGGTAAGAAATCCCACCCCAAATTCTAGCGAAGTCTAATTCTCTATATGCTTTCGCATTTATATCAAATAACTGTTCTCCTGTTCGTTCCTTATATTGCACCAATATGGAGGGCTCGAATGCCCATTCTCCATATGACGGAACAATAAAATAAGATGACCCAATAATATACGAACGTTGATTGTTTGGTTCAAACTGTTCTGAATTAAGCCTTCTATTCCTAAAAAGTAAATTTTTAACTGTGAAATGACTCGAAAAATTTCCTGAATGGAAAGAAGCTCCTGTATCTATATTCAAATACGAACTGCTCTGAACAATCCCTGCAATGATAGGGTCGAAATCATTAGGGTCGAAATTCGTTTCGTCTAACTGTGATTGTATCAATCCAGCACTAAGTCCGAAAGACAACTGATTTAGATCTGAACTACCTCTGCCCAATTTAATATGATGGGCATAGGTAAGATATCCACCCGTTTGTGAATGGTAACCATTTTTATCATTAAAGATGATCGCTCCCAAACCTGAACGTTCACCCAGTCTTGTATTAAAGCTTAACGTTTGAACATTGGGCGCATCGTCTTGGTCAAACCACTGTTGTCGTGCCGTAAGACGTAATTTACTATAATCTGCGCCTCCAGCCATTGATGGGTGTAATAGGTATAAGTTGTCTGCAAAATAATCTGCATAAACAGGCAAGCCATCTTGGGCAGATAAAAATGGAGACACCAATAAGGCGAGTAGTAGGTAAGTTTTTGTAAGCTTCATAGTTTAATTTGCTATCGTTTCAGGGTAAAATGCCCTCTAAATTGTCTTTGCGCCCCTTCCTCGGTGTACTCCACCAAGAACCAGTAGTCGCTCGAGGGGAGG